>CETB01001796.1_pt1 | contig 36315 bp, 25 predicted proteins | sample 356381 | NCBI WGS metagenome assembly CETB01 (sample SAMEA2622545, study PRJEB7988) | marine metagenome | biome: marine biome (ENVO:00000447); feature: deep chlorophyll maximum layer (ENVO:xxxxxxxx); material: "saline water (ENVO:00002010), including plankton (ENVO:xxxxxxxx)" | depth 155 m | reverse complement strand
GTTTCGAAGGAACGGCTTCGTCGTCGTCTCCCAGGCCTGAGTCTAGGCCCTTCCACCAAGTCTCGTCTGTATTCGTCAAATACGGTACCCTCTGATTCAACTAATTGCCCAACTCAACTAGGGTCGCACCCATATCGACTCTGTCTCCTTCTGAGAAGTTGAGTTTGACAACCTCACCGGACTTTGGCGCTTGGATTCGATGTTCCATCTTCATGGCCTCCATTACCAGAAGTGTCTGCCCCTCGCGAACTCTCTGACCTTCCTTCACATGGACTTCGAGAATAGTGCCTGGCATTGGAGCGTTTAGTCCCCCTTCTCCAGATGAATCACTCGAGCTGCCTGGTTCGTGTCCGGTTACAACATGAATTCGTCCATCGAGATGTATCCACCAGTCGTCTCCTACTTTGGCTACATGAGCAATGTGCGCCGAGCCATCTATCTCCACTAGGAGTCGGTTTGCCTGAGTATCTCTAGTGATGCTAATAACGCCGTATATCCTCTCTTGGCCGTCGGCTGTGAATCCAGAGAGATTCATGGTACCCTCTGAATCAGACAGTTGGGCAGTGTATCGGGTGCTAGTTTCTGCTATGCTCCACTCCATTGTATCACCTATGGGAAGGACCTCGACAATGTCCTGAACGGATCGCCGGCATGTCCTGTGTGCTCATCGATTAATTCTCCGTCACCGCCGGCGCCTACCCTATCCAGTCCGAATCGGCTTGCTGCTGCTGCAATCGCTACGAGTGAGGCAGGATCGATTTCTGGTTCAGCAAACTCGGATATATCTGTTGAATCGAGATAATCAGTAGTTATTGATCCAGATACAAAGTCCGGATGCATTGCCATTTGACGCAGGAAACCTATGTTCGTGGTTACGCCCAAGGCCCTTAGGTCTGAGAGTGCATTGTGCAGTCTACGTGCAGCTGCGGTTCGAGATGGAGCGTGAACGACTAGTTTAGCGAGCATTGGGTCAAAGTCTACTGTTACTGAATCTCCCTCGCGAACTCCTGTATCGACTCTGATACCGGGTCCTGCTGGGGCTCGCCACATCGCTAAATCTCCGATTGCAGGAAGGAATCCTTTGCTCGGGTCTTCGGCATAGATTCGTGCCTCCATTGAGTGCCCAGTGATGCCGATGTCCGATTGATTAAGCCCCAATGGCATTCCTGCTGCTACCTCGAACTGCTTGAGAACGAGATCGATGCCGGTAATCATCTCTGTAACAGGATGTTCGACCTGTAGTCGGGTGTTCATCTCAAGGAAGAAGAAATCGCCTCTGTCCGAAAGTAGGAACTCTACTGTTCCTGCACCTTCGTATTCGACTGCTTTTGCAGCCCTAACTGCTGCAGCACCCATTGCATCTCTTAATTCGGCGTTGACGACTGGGGAAGGTGCTTCTTCGATAACTTTCTGATGTCTACGTTGCAGAGAACAGTCGCGCTCATTCAGATGGATACAGTTCCCGTGAGAGTCTGCTAAGACTTGGACTTCTATATGCCTAGCACCAACCAACAACCTCTCGACATAGATTGTTCCGTCTCCGAATGCCGCTGAGGCTTCTCTAGAAGCGGCCTCGTACTCAGTTCTGAGCATCTTCGGTTCGCTAACTGCCCTCATTCCCTTACCGCCACCGCCAGCGCTTGCCTTGAGCAGTAGCGGGTAGCCAACTCTAGCAGCACATGCTGCCAATTGACCTAGATGATCCGCGCCGTCAGGAACTGAGAGTTCCTCGCCGGGAATTACAGGTACACCTGATTCCATCATCTTCAATCTTGCAGAAATCTTGTCTCCCATCGTGGAGATGGCTTCTGGAGGTGGCCCTATCCACACCAGTCCTGATTGCTTGACAGCAGATGCAAAGTCCGCCCTCTCAGAGAGGAACCCATACCCAGGATGAATGGCCTGAGTTCCACTGCTCTGGGCTGCGGCGATAATGGCATCCGAATTGAGATATGTCTCAGCCAGAGTCTTTCCTGGCAAGTGAATTGCTTCGTCTGCAATCTCGACATGTAGTGCCTTGGCATCCGCATCTGAATATACTGCTACCCCTCTGAGCCCGGCCTCTCTAGCTGCAGTAAGTACTCTAACGGCAATCTCGCCCCTATTGGCGACTAGTACTGCATTGAATGGTAGCTCGCTCATGCTAACCTTCCCCGTCCCTCGACGCCCAATCTGGCGGACGCCTCTCTAGGAACGAGGAGAGTCCTTCCTGACCTTCACGAGAGCCTCGCATCTCGCTGGTCTTGTCCAGAGTCCATTGTCTAAGTTCTTCAAAAGAGTCTGTCCATGTATCTAATTTCTCTACCAGTCTCTTTGCCTCAGTAACCGCCATCGGACCACTGCTCATCAGATCCTCAATCACAACTCTAGATGCAGAATCAAAGTCGTCAGTAGAATCAGTAATACTGCTTACCAAGCCGATTCTGAGTGCCTCTTCGGCCCCGACTCTGCTCGCTAGCATCGATAGTCTTCGGAACTCGGCACTTCCTACCTTACGATAGACATAGGGCCCGATTACAGCCGGCAGGATTCCAAGTTTCGCCTCGGAAAGGGCAATTCTGGTATTTGGCTCGGCGATTACATGGTCAAGGCAGGATACCAATCCTGCACCACCTCCAAGAGCCACTCCTTGGACACATCCTATGGTGAAGCATGGGTGTGCCCAGAGACTGTGAAATAACCTGTCCAGTCTAGCCGAGTCGGTCCTATTCTCCTCAGGAGTCTTTGACCCGGCATCGCGCATCATGTTGATGTCTGCACCAGCGCAGAAGTGTTTGCCTGCAGACCGTAGAACTAGAACGCGCAGATGTTCAGAGCCTGACGAATCGTATAGTGAGCCGTTTACTCCAACGGAGCGTTTGGCCGTCCAATCAAGTAATTCAGTAATCTCAGAAATTAACTCGATGTTTAGGGCATTGTATGCTTCAACGCGGTCCAATGTAATGATCGCAGTCGGTCCATCGATATCCAATCTACACATGCTGCATTCAGGAGTTTTGTCTGACATCATTTCCTCACATCCTGAATACTCCGTAATCTTGGTCGGGCATATCTGCGTTGAGACTTGCGGAAATACACAGACCTAGGACATCTCTAGTATCTCTTGGGTCAATCACCCCATCATCCCAGAGTCTTGCTGAGGAATAGTAGGGGTTGCTCTCATTTTCGTACTTATTCCTGATTTCATCCGGGTCAGCATTTCCGACAGTAGAGAGAACATCTGCAGCCTGTTCGCCGCCCATCACTGAGATACGAGCATTGGGCCACATGAATAGGAATCGGGGGTCGTATGCTCGCCCGCACATCCCGTAATTACCCGCTCCATGAGAGCCTCCGATGATTACTGTGAACTTTGGGACTGGAACACAAGAAACCGCAGTTACTAGTTTGGCGCCGTCCTTGGCAATTCCTCCGGACTCAGCCTCCCTTCCAACCATGAAACCTGAAATGTTCTGCAGGAAGATGAGAGGGATACCTCGCTGGCCACAGAGCTCAACGAAGTGTGCTCCCTTGAGTGAGGACTCAGAGAATAGAATCCCATTGTTGGCAACAATTCCAACCGGGTAGCCATGAATTCTGGCGAAGCCGCAAACTAGCGTGTTACCGTAGCGCTGCTTGAATTCATGGAATCGAGAGCCGTCGACTATTCTCGAAATTACTTCTCGGACATCATATGGTGTTCTGTTGTCCTTAGGAATCACACCCAGCAATTGTTCTGGATCTTGTGCGGGTTCCTCAGGTCTGGAGACATCCAACCTGTGTTTTGGAGAGATATTCAGATTCTCAACGATGTTGCGGACCATTCTCAGAGCTTCGGGCTCGTCTTCGGCGAAGTGGTCTGCAACGCCGGACTCTCTAGTGTGTAGGTCAGCACCTCCTAGATTCTCAGCGGTGACTTCCTCTCCAGTGGCTGATTTTACCAGTGGAGGTCCGGCGAGGAAGATGGTTCCGTTCCCCTTGACTATGATTGACTCGTCCGACATTGCGGGGATGTAAGCTCCACCAGCAGTACACGACCCAAGCACTGCTGCAACTTGGGGAATTCCCTTGCTTGAGAGAATTGCTTGATTTCTGAAAATCCGTCCGAAGTGGTATTTGTCCGGGAACACCTCATCCTGCATTGGTAGGAAGGCCCCTCCCGAATCAACTAGGTAGATGCAGGGCAGGTTGTTCTCCTCAGCGACCTCTTGTGCTCTTACATGCTTCTTCACAGTCATCGGATAGTAAGAACCACCCTTCACAGTTGCATCATTGGCAACAAAGAGGCATTCCCTACCGTGAACAACACCGATTCCGGTGACAATTCCTGCGGAGTGTGCTCTGCCGTCGTACAACTCGCTGGCAGCAAGACTTGAGAGTTCTAGGAAAGGAGTGGCTGGGTCACATATCTCTGAAATTCTCTCTCGGGGCAGACTCTTGCCTCGCTCACGGTGTCGTTGGACATACTTCTCTCCGCCACCTTGCTTGACTAAGTCGAGTCTTGACTTGAGAGTCTCGCACAAAGCAGAATTATGCTCAAATCGAGACGAGAAATCTGCGCTGTCGGGGTCAATTGAGGTTGGCAACCGGTCCATGCTCTATGCCACCGAGGAAGCGAGTGGGACTTCAATTGAATGGAGTCGACATCATAGATGTCGAAATTATACACCCAAAGCTAGCCTTCCGACATTGCGAAGTCCGGGGGCCATTCCAACGGTCAGGATGACCATCGAAATCAGTAGTCTCAGGTGCTGCTGTCTGTGCTCGAAATTTGCTATGGCGAAGAAGTACCAGATGAATCCGCCAAGCATTAGTTTAGTCACAGTAAATCCGTAAGCTGAGCCAAATACCTCGATTATCTTCGCAGAGAACACATGCTTCTCAGTATAACCGAACTCACTGATTCCAATAGCTGTCGCGATACCATCGAGGAATTGTCCTGCTACAGCCAGTGATACTACTGGAGATGCCATCACGGCTTTCAGTCGAAGGCTCTCGATCAGATCCTTCTCCTTGGACTCCCAGTCCTCGTATTCCTTCTCTGTCATGCCAGGAGGGAGTATTCCAGCGATATGTCCTGATTCAGACAACTGATTAGCCGCAGAAAGGCCATTTGAATGCATCCAATACACTAGCAATGCTGGCAGACCTAGAACAACGAATAGAGGCCATATTACTACATTATCGGAGTAACTAATCCCATGTGCAAACAGTGGGCCTGCCAGAGTGATACAGCCACCTAGGCCGACTAGGAAAACAGTACGCTGAACGATTGTGAAATCAAATAGAGAATGATTGCTCGTGACTGAGGGAAGTAGAAGGGCGGCGACAAAACATAACAGCATCGGCATGTTATCGAAATCAGATGAAGAAGTGATACCGCTGGCTTCTACTGAGGTGTAGTAAATTACAACCTGTGCCATGATGAGAATCATTGCAGTACTCTCAGCCTTGGAACGCATCTTCTCATAATCCAGATTGGAATTGGCAATTCGATAACCCAATGCTCCGGCAAAAACCACCCATGCTGCGGTTTGGAAGTGTACTGCAGGGCTGACGAAGTAACTCTCGAGAGAGGAATCAAACATGCTAGCATCTTCGACTACTTCTCCTAGAGCCGCCCAGAATACATATGGAATCAATGCAAGTAGAGTCGCGTCGCTAGAATCGATTCCTAGATACCTCAGCCAAGCTGCTAGAGAGACAGCGAATAGAGCGAGAAGAAGAGCGTAGGTCAGAGTGTTGGGGATATTGTATCCAGCATCAGAAGATGACTCCTGCAGTACTGGGTCAATGTAGTAATCATACAGGAAATTAGAGAGCGGGTTCTTGATTTCTAAGAATTCAAGAGAGATTCCTGCTATGACTAAACCGGTAACTAGGATGATGATGTTGGTGGCCCATCTTTCGTAGTCGTACATCTCCTCCAATGGGTTTGCCATGACAATCCGTGAGGACTCTCACGCTTATGCGTGGCGGTTTCACTCCTCATCGAAAGTAACGGACTCATCATCTGCGAGTTCCATCACTTCTGAAACCTCATCAGTGTCAGATGGATCGATTTGTGAAGTCTTGTGTCTTCTCTCTCTTCGCCTACGTGCTTGTGCTAGACCAGGAACAAGTGTGTCGAACTTGGAAGATTCACTTGTTCCACTCTCCTCGAATGTTTGCAGTTGACGAGATTGCATTCGCATGCGCTTCCTATCCTGCTCCAATCCGTGTAAGACTGTACTGTGCTCAGAACCACGCAGGATACCTTCGATTGCAGGTGCGGCAAGTGCAACACCATCTTGGTCACCAATCACCAATACGGTGGAGCCGTGAATTGCCATCTCGCAGTTAGAAATCTCCTCGATTAGGCTGCGAATACGCCCATTTCTCCCAATCAGCCTACTTCTCATCCTGCGAGTTTGGTTTGGCTGTCTACCTACCCACTCGCGAATATCGTACATCCTGAGGAAAATATCGTCTTGAATTAACTGTACTGCCCTACTGGGGGCAAGTCCGCGACCAATTGCAAGAATGACATCGGGCATTTTCATTCTGACAACAGGGTCTGGTTCTTCTTCCCATTCAGCCATCACCTCACCAGTTTGCGAGTCGATGTCCAATATGGCGCCACTGGCTTCTTCCAGCATTTTACGGGTCTGACCAGCCTTGCCTATCAAGACGGCAATACGATTCTTGGGCACACGCGCTAGCAGTTCCACGAGTGCGGTGGAACCGCCCACCCGCTTTAATCCCCGCCTGAGGAAGCCGAGGACTCAGGGACAGGGTCATCGAGCACTCTAGCGAGACTCTCAGCCAAGTCGACATTGTGTCCTTGACGATTTATCCATTCAACAATTCGGGTGACATCTCTGACTAGGAACTCTTCGGCACTTGGGTGCTGGCGGGTGACACTCTGGCCTGCATCGATGACCCAAAGATCTTCTTCCTTGAGTAGAATGTTGTACTCACTGAAATCGGCGTGTACAAGATCGCACTTGTGCCAGTTTATGGCGATGAAATCCAAGAGTTCCTCAAATACTTCGTACGGATTATCGACTGTGATTTCCTTGAGTCTAGGACTTGGTCCCTTGTCATCTCCAATATACTCCATGACGAGTACATTCTTCAGATTGTCAAGGGGCTCTGGGACTCTCAATCCATACTTCCTCATTCTTCTTAGATTGCGGAACTCCTTACGAACCCAGATGTTGACAAGTTCCCTATGCCGTCTTGAGAGTCCCTTGAATCTAGGATCTCCGTCGATGTACTTGGCTAGACCCTTGAACACTGCATTAGTAGTATGGAAGATTTTGACAGCAACCGGTCCGTGATTGGTCGTAGCATGGAAGACATGTGCCTCTTTTCCTCTGGCTATCGGGTAGTCGATGGTCTCGATCTGCCCCTTCTGCATTAGCTTGTGAACTGCGAGTAATGTAGAGCGATCGAAGACCTGGTCGAAGACTCTTCTATCGACCCACTCGTACTTGCCCTTTCCCAAGACGCCTTGCAGGCCGTCCTCAATTTCATTGAACATGCGCTTGAATCTTGGTTCAGATATCCACTCGTGTTTCTTCTCTGCTCTAAGTAAAGCGTCGACCTCCGGAAGGTCATCGTACTCATCCATACTCTCACCCGAAGAACGAGTCGATGTCTTCCTCTGATTCATCGGACACGGATGGTGTCTCTTCGATTACTTCTGGTTCGGGCTCCGGCTCGGCCTCACCGATTTCTTCTGGTTCGGAAACTGACTCCAAAACCTGTTGCTCAGACACATCTCCCACACCGAACAAATCTACAATCTCAGGAAGTACTCCCTTACGTGAGAGGTAGAGAGACTGAGTCTTGGTGTATCGCATGCACACATTGGCCTTCTCATCCTGGAAGTCCCAAGGCTGAACCACAATCAAGTCACCCTCACGAACCCATTGGCGCCTTCTCATCTTGCCCGGGATTCTAGCAAGGCGGCTTTCTCCGTCCTCACAAACCGCCTTGACGCGGCGACCGCCGAGGATTTGATCTGCAATCGCGAACATCTCGTTGATCTTGCGGTTTGGAAGGGGTACGCGAATACGGTCGCCTCCAGATTCGAGCTGTGCTAAGAGCTCAGCGTCGACCTTCTCCTCTCTACGAGCCATAGGCCTCGGTCGGTAGTCCCCTATGTGAAGTTGAGGTTGCAGTTCACAATCCCATCATGGAGTCGACGGCTGATGTCACCATATCGAGTAGCCACTCGGACATCGGGCCGACTCCGAAGAGAAGGGTTAGGAGGGCACAACCGAAGATAGCCAGTCTCAGGTTTGGAGCCTTTCTGAGTCCAGATTCGGTCTCAGGTGATTCAAAGAACATTACGAGTCCAATTCTAAGATAGTAGAATAGAGAAAGAGCGCTGTTCAGAACGATGGCTACAGCCAACCAGAATAGAGGATCTACTCCTCCTGCCCAGTCTGCAACTGTAGTAGAAGTCGCGGCACCTGTTCCAGCGGATACCGATACTATTCCATTGATCATCAATAACTTGGATAGGAACCCGGAGAGAGGAGGGACGCCGGCTAGAGAGAGCATGAACACGAACATAGCCACACCGATTGCTGGCTCTCTCCTCACCAATCCGTGCAAGTCCTCAATTCTGTGACCTCCTCCATCTGACTCAAGCATAGAGAGCACTAGGAAGGCACCGAGTTTGAACAGTACCAGAATGAGCAGGTGGAAGACGACCGCGGTCAGAATCATTGAGGAAGTGGATGTGTCTGCTAGACCTGATCCTATAGCGGCCATGGCAGCGAGCATGTAACCAGCATGAGCTACGCTAGAATAGGCCAGCATTCGCTTCGGGTTGTCGCTAGTCAGCGCAGCGAGATTGCCCCAAGTCATTGTGAGGACTGCGATGAGTGCTATCGAGAGCATCCAGATTGCCTGTCCAGATGGAGGCATTGTGACAATCAGTAGAAGTCTGATTAGAGCCACGAACCCCATCGCCTTGGATGCAGTTGCCAATAGGCCAGCTATTGGTGAAGATGCGCCTGAGTAGGCGTCAGGAACAGCAAGATGGAAAGGGGCTGCCCCTACCTTGAATCCGAAGGCAACCATCATCATTCCAACGCCAATAATCGCTAGAGGGTCGTTTGTCTCCATGGCAGACCAAGCGGCTGCCAAGTCAACCATGTCTAGGCTACCGCTCCAAATGTATAGCAGAGACATGCCGTAGATTCCAATCGCAGAGACTACAGATCCAACCATGAAATATTTCATTCCGGCCTCGCCACCTACATCTGCTTCCTTGTGGAAGGCAACCAGAACATAGGACGAAAGAGAAGCCAATTCTAGACATACGAAGAGCATGAACAGGTTGGTCGCCATCGCCATCAGGCTCATGCCTAGGCCTGTGGTAAGCAGGAGGATGTGGAAGTCCACTTGTCTGCGGTTATCAATCAGAGCAGCGACTTTCGAGTCTGCGACTTCGTCGGAGTCCGCAACTAGAGGAGGGGTGGCCTTGGGCTTGGCCGGCATCCTAGTTGATGTGGCTATAGTCGCGAGGAGTAATGCCGTGGTGAATAGTAGTGTAAACAATCTGCTAAACTCATTGATATGCAGAGCGTTGCCGACATCGGCTTCCTCTCCTAAGTAAATGAAAGAGGTTAGTAAAGCGAGACCTAGAACTCCGCTTGCAATAGTGTTGGGTAGTTTTGGATTGTTACTGAACTCAGACCTAGTTCCTCCAATGAAGATTGGAACTCTGGTTCGAGTAAGGGGGATACGCATTGTAGCATCCCCGAGATTAGGTATCAGAATCATCGCCACTATACCTAGCAGCATCAGAATCTCTGGTAGAAGTAGCATCGTAGTATCTAAGTCGATATCAGTCAGTATAGAACTCATGGCTTCCACCCCTGCGAATGCATAGCGTCGATGAGGGTCTCGACTGTGAAGTCTGAACTCCAGTCAGACATCATGTCCCAGAAGATGAATGGCATGATTCCAAACAGTACAGTCATTGCTCCGAGCACGAGCATACCGGCATTCTCGTGCCATGTGATGTCGCGTGGCTCCTCGCCGTGCATTGTGTCTGGTAGAATTCCATTCTCTGGATCATTTGACTCGAAAATTGTCCTCTGCATAGAGGAAAGATAGTACACAGCAGTGATGATGAGGGTTAGAGCAGGTAGCAGGACCAGCCAACCATAGGTCATCCAGAATGCAATCAATATCGCGACTTCTGCTACGAAGCCCGCTAGCAGAGGCAGTCCAAGGCTAGCCATCCAACCTAGCATCATGTGCGCGGCTAACCACGGGCTGTGGTGTGCAATACCGCGCATCGAGCCAATCTCAAGGGTGTGGTAGTGATGCTTGAAGGCACCAGCCACAGCGAATAGCAGGGGGCTGATGATACCGTGTGCAAACATCATGAACAGGGCTCCAGCAATTCCCAAAGGTTGCATTGTGGCAATCCCTAGGAAGATTAGCCCCATGTGTGAAACCGAGGAGTAAGCGACCATGCGTTTGAGATTGGTCTGCCCCATGCACACCCAAGCACCGTAGACAAGGCTGGCCATTCCTAGTGCAATCAGTAGAGGGATGAATTCGATTGTAGACTCTGGGAAAATAGTTACGGCGACTCTAAGGAAGCCGTATGCACCCATCTTTAGCATCACTCCTGCAAGCAGCATGGAGCCAGCTGTAGGTGCCTGGACGTGGGCATCGGGTAGCCAAGTGTGAACCGGTACGCTCGGCATCTTGGTCGCGAAACCAATCAGTAGCATTAGCCAGACTAGATGCCTTAGTCCTTCACTTGGAATGAGATTCTCTTGTGCTGTCATCGCGACGAGGTCGAAGTGGTGCCCAGTCAGACTTCCTAGACCTGAGATTGGATCAGTGTGGAAGTACATAACAAGAATACCGATTAGCATGATTACGCTAGCTGTGAATGTGTAGATGAAGAACTTCATCGAAGCATATCGCCTGTCATCTCCACCCCACATCAGAATAAGCAGGAACATAGGAATCAATGTCAACTCCCAGAAGACATAGAACACGAAGAGATCGAGTACCACAAAGACACCTAGTAGTGCACCTTCCATCACTAGAAGCAGAGGGTGGAACAAATGCCCTCGCTTGGCATCCCATTCAACTAACATTGAGATTGGGATGAGTACTGCGGTAAGCCAAATCATCGGGAAGGATAGTGCGTCTGCTCCGACCTTCCAACTAACTCCGATAGATGGAATCAGTTCTACTGCTTCATTCTGCAGGACATATCCTCCCTGAGTAATGTTAGTCCAATCGATGTTACCAATCTGACCTAAGAATAGCATAGTGGTAATTACAGCCACTGCCATTGCGATTCCCATGCTGAGATTTCTCGAAACTCTGGCTAATCCATCACCCTGTGATTTAGGCAAGATGTGCGGGAGCATCAGGAGGAGTAGCCCCGAGAACAGTGGCAGGAGAGTGATTACAGAGAGTGGGTCGTCGATTATGCGCTCACCCCCCAAATCAATGCGAATATCGAGAGCATTCCAACTGCCGCCATAAGTATGTAATCACGGGTACTCCCGGTTGTAATTCCACGAACAGAGACGGACCCAGAAACTGAGTTAGATTCGATTTGCTTGATGACGCCATCGATGATATTCTTGTCGAACCATGCCGTGAAGGATGCGAATGGAATTGCGGTATTCGCTACTATCCATTCATACAAGTCGTCGAAGTACAATCTCCTCTGCAAAGCCTCGGCCAATTGGGAGTTGGCCATATCTGAGACATCCTGTGAGCCAAACTTGCTTGACAAATTTACTAGCCAGCCTACGAGTGGGTTAGCCTTCACGCCTTCTGCTAACTTGCCACCGTGAACTCGCGAAGCCATAATTGGGCCGAGAATAGCAGCTAGTAGGATTGTGGTCCATCCAATGGCTCTGAGCTCGTTATCATCTGGTAGGAATGCATGCTTGAGAGTATCAACTACACCGTGCATGGCGAGGTAATCCTTCTCGCCACCTAGGTAGTCGACGACCCCTAGGAGTGCTAGTAGGAATCCTCCTAATGCAGTGATAACTGTGAGAATGATTAGTGGCTCCTTAATCCAAGGAGTTCCTTCGTGTACATGCTCAGCAACATCAGACTTTGGTGGACCAGCGAAAGTCATCAACCACATTCGTGTCATGTAGAATCCGGTCATTCCAGCTGTAGCAAGTACGAGTATTGCTGGGCCGAGCATCAGGGGTTCCTTGTGTAGGTAGGCTAGCCAAGTCTCAGCGATGATTCCTTCCTTTGACCAGAACCCACCGATAAGTGGTATCCCTATGATAGACATCGAACCGAACATCATAGCAGTTGAAGTGATTGGCATCTTTGATGCCAAACCGCCCATGTTTCGCATATCCTGTGGATCGAAGTCATGATCATCATGGTGCAGATGGTGATGGGCGTGATGTACCTCGTGAATGACAGAACCACTCGCCATGAACAGCATTCCCTTAGCCATGGCGTGATTGAACAAGTGGAACATCGAGGCCCCGATTACGAAGTAACCTGCGTGGTATTCACCAAGGTTGAGGAACAGTAGTCCAGCACCAAGTCCAGTGAAGATGTAAGCAAGTTGACTCATTGTTGAGTACGCGAGTACCTTCTTGATATCATTCTGAACAAAGGCAATCGCTGCTGCCATGAAAGCGGTGATGCCACCAATCCAAGCGACTACGAGAGCAAAGTCCTCAAGTCCGGCAACTCCGTTCACATGGACATCGACAAATGGAACCATTCGGAATACAAGATAGAGTCCCGCATTAACCATCGTAGCTGCGTGAATTAGAGCGGACACCGGAGTCGGTCCTTCCATTGCATCAGGTAGCCAAACATGTAGAGGGAATTGGGCAGACTTACCGACTGCACCGATAAATAGCATTAGTAGTGCCCAGTTTAGATCGGTTGAATTCACTAGGGCTCCTCCGACTCCAGTTGATGGGTCTTCGAAGATGACAGCGAACTCCAGCGAACCATATATGTCATACAGCATCAGCAGACCAATCATCAGGAATACATCACCAACTCTTGTTGTCAGGAATGCTTTCTTCGCGGCTGCTGCCGCGCTATCCTTCCAGTAGTAGAAGCCGATTAGTAGATATGAGCACAGACCCATAATCTCCCAGAATATAAACAGCCACAGGAAGTTGTCAGCCAGCACCATACCGAACATACCGATAGCGAAGAGTACAAACTCGCCATAGAATCGGTGGTTGCTGTCCTCATTGATTGGATCGGTGTTCATGTATCCGAGGCTGAACCAGCAGATTAGGAAGCACAGGAAAGTAGCTACGAATAGCAACATTAGGCTGACTGGATCTAGCCAGACGCCTACTCCAATATCGGCAAATCCTGAGTTTACACCCCACTGATTACCATCGTAATGAAGAACATCAAAGGTTAGCCATGAAAACGGTTCTACAACCGAGTGCATTTCGAAGTGTGATGAACCTGCAATGTAATCATACGCTATCCATAGAGAGATACTCAGTGAACTAGCAAGTGCACCAAGACCAAAGATTCCTCCTTCCTTGAAGCGGTTCTTCCAGGTTTCGTTACCATTGTAAATTTGACCTGTTACTAGTATTGCAGGGAATGTGAGCAAAGGAATTACGACAATTAGGAATGCAGCTTCTACGGATTCCCAACCCTGAGCATACAGAAGCGGAGCAACCAGAACGAACGGTATGATTGGAGCCAATAGGTTCCATTCATTTGCCGATTCTCCCATATTATCTCCTCAGTTCTTCAGTATGTTCGCCTCATCTAGAGAGATTGTTTCTTGGGTGCTGTATAGTGACAGTAGAATAGCCAATCCGATTGCTACCTCTGCAGCTGCGATTGCGATTGCGATTGCGGTAAACACCCAGCCGTCTACATCACTATAGTGAGATGCTCCAGCGACGAAGTTTAGGTTAGCAGCGTTTAGCATGACTTCAATACACATCAGAACTACAATCGCATTCTTTCGAGTGAATGCACCGATAAGTCCGATGAAGAACAGGATTACTCCTAGACCAACAATCCAGCTGGTCTCGATCATTCTTCTTCACCTCTGATGTCCCAGATTAGGTTGACCAAGCGCTCATCGCGAACTAGGTACGATGCGCCAATCATAGCCATCGCTAGAAGTGCACCAAGGACGATGGTCGCAACCGACCATTCTCCAAACATCGAGACTGCGAACTCAACTGTAGTAGGCGGGGTTCCAGACTCGCCCCACATAGGGTGAGACATTACCTCTGAGAGAAGAATCAATAAAAAGGCGAAAACTCCAATCTGCGCGAGTGCAGAAATCCCTCTCATCAGGCATCCTCCTGAATCTGCTTGCGAGTCAGCATAACTCCGAACTGAACGACTAGCATTACTGAACCAAGATAAACGAGAATCTGTATGGCTGCTAGCATCTCTGCACCAGCCATCACAAATACGCCAGCAACTGCGAAGAAGGTCAGCATCAGTGAGAGTAGTGAGTGCGCAACTCTACGGGCATAGACGCATCCTAGAGCTCCGCCAATGGCCATGGCGGACAAAATGAAGAATACAAGTGCTTCAAAATCTAATTCCATATCTAGGCCTCCGCAGCCTTGGCAGCCTTTCTCTCTCGCTTCTTCAGCTCCTTCTCGGCGCGCTTGGCCAGCTCCATGTCAACTCTCTCTTGATGGACTGCTGGAAGAACTCTGGTTCTGCTGGCATCGAACCAAAGATCCTGTCTAGAGAATCCGGACATTCCATCATACTCGTTCGTCATGAAGAATGACTCGAATGGGCAGGCCTCGGCACAGAGTCCGCAAAACATGCACCTACCGATATCAATCTGCCCGGATACGATATCCTGCTCTGCAGGAGTTAGTGAACTGGAGTCGATTGTTTCTACTCCGGTGCCATCAGACCATCGAACAGTGGCCTTGTCTCCGGACAACTCGATAATCTCGCCGAAGTCATATTGCTGAGGTGCATCGGCATGTGAGTTCACAAGATCGAAGCCTTCTGCAATATCCTCGAAGTCGTTCTTCTTTCTCGCTGCGAAGCCCCCTTCCTCTATTTCGCTACCATAACCATGCCACTCATCTCCCTCCTCGGCAGTATCTAGTACATTCACTCTAACTTCAGAAGTCATGTGAAGACAGTCGTTAGGGCAAGCCCTGACACATGCCTTGCAAGCAGTGCAAGTCTCCCAAATGATTCCGATACGCCCGTTGTAGTTTCCGGGGACGAAAAGCCATGGCTCAAGATCCTCTAGTCTCTCATAAGGGTACATCACGGTCACCGGTCGCTCCAGGAATGGCATAATTTCGCTAGTCTCTCTATCTGCTGCGAACTTCTGCCATAGAGTAGGGTGATCTACGCCCACTCTCTCTCTTGTGGTCGGGTCAACCATTGATGCAGACTTTCCATGGTAGTCGTTCCTCAGGAGTCCAAGTCTACCTAGGAAAGGAACTGTTCTGAGTGCCGTTTTCAGAGTCATCCACATTGGACGAATGACTAGATTTCTGAAATTGGGTGTCGCGTGTGGATGACCAGTATTTGCCCTGTAACCCATCTAATCAACTCCTAATCTCTGTGACTTCCTGGTGACGCTTTGACCACCGCTTGAGTACTGTACGGTCTGCGTTGAACCTCAAGAGCGTCCTTGTCCTCATCTATCGCGAGAATAACGAAGATAATTCCGGAAACTCCAGTAATCGCTATTGGAATCAACAGATTCCATGGTCCGCCGTCCCATAATGTGATTCTGATTGCCATTGACATTACTAGGTGAACTAGTGATAGTGGTAGGAGGTATCTCCAGCCGAACTCGAGAATCTGATCAGTCCTAACTCTGTGAAGGGAAGCGCGAATCCAGACGAAGACAGCGAATAGAGCCCATGCCTTCAGCAAGACCCAGCCAACTCCGGGAATAAGTGAGAGTCCGAAGTCTACCAATCCACCTACCCAAGGTAAGTCGGCTAGAGTGTCTTGGAAGGGTGCCTCCCAGCCGCCTAAGAAGAATAGAGCGAACAAAATGCATGCAGCATAGGAGCGCATGTACTCGGCTGCGAACATCAGGCCCCATCGTATCCCGCCATACTCTGTCCACCAACCCTCGACCAATTCAGCCTCAGCCTCTGGCATATCGAAGGGTATTCTCTCGACCTCAGCAATCATGGTGATTAGGAAGAGAAGAGCGCCTAGCGGCATCATGAATATATTCCAAACATTTCCTTCATCGGTCCCAATCTGGAAATCGACAATCTCGATGATATTGAATGAACCACTCAGTACAGCCACTCCAAGAACTGTGATTAGTAGAGGAATCTCATATGCGGTGAGTTGGGCGGCCGAACGCATTCCTCCAATCAAAGTGTACTTGTTGTTGGAGGCCCACCCGGCAAAGAAAACTCCGAGAGGAGCGACGCCGAAGATTGCCATCATGAAAATCAGAGATAGTTCTGGATTAGCTGCGTAAATATGAGGTCCGAACGGTACGAAAGCAAACACCATCACTGTAGTAGAGAGGATGATTACCGGGGCGACTTCGAAGACGACCTTGTCTGCATCTCTAGGAACTATATGTTCCTTGGTTGCAAACTTGAAGAAATCAGCGAACGCTTGGAAGAATCCAGGGAGCAGGAACCAGTAGCCGTGGTAGCTTCTATTATTCACTCGAGAAACTGTCTCCAACTCGTGCGAGTTACCCCATGTATTGTTGAGGGCCCCAATAGTCCAACCGATTGGTCCTCCGATACCAAATGGTAGTTTGTTCCACCACTCTCCCGCAGTGACTCCACTCTCTCCAACCCAAACACTTCTCAGAGTCGTGGTTGCTCCGAGTCTATCCATCAAACGACCAATGAACTTTCTCTCAATGTATGGAATAGCCAGCATCGTAGTCATCATCATTCCAAAGACCACTGTACACATTATCATGGCATGCATAAACGCCTCAAGTGCCGGCTGGATGTCAGCGAATCCATCTTGCAGATTGAAGATTGGTCCAACTGTAATTGGATCAGGCCACGCCCATGTGCTAGGAATTGTGACTTGTAGGTCAATGTCCTCCGAGGGCATGACATCATGGACATTGTCCATTGACCAACTGGTCATGGATTCGGTCCAGCCAACTATGTCTAACCAGTCACTGCTCGCCATAGCCTCACCTGTCAGTCTCTCCAATGCAAGGATCGAATGAACCCATGATTGCTGGGATATCCGCTACCTTGTAGCCAATCATACACTTGGCTGCGAATGGAATGGTGATGAAAATCGGAGAGCGGATTGAAACTCTGTACGGTTGCTTACCTCTGCCTTCTCCTCCTCCTGCGATATAGAACATCGATTCTCCTCTGCTATCCTCGAAGTGATGAGCACCGGATGTTCCTTCGGGGGCTCGACTCGGGGCCTTGGCGAGAATCATTGGATCTTCTGGCTCGTAGTGAGTATCGGCCCCGCCTGGAATCTTGTCAAGAGCTTGCAAAGCTAGAGAAGCGCTGACTCTCATCTCCTCAATTCTGACTCTGTAGCGGTCATAGCAGTCTGCTCCCTTGATTGAAGAGCGTTCTACTGGAGCTGCCCAGTCGAGTTCGCTGTAGACCGAATAAGGATGAGCCCAGCGAACATCGTAGTTGACTCCGCCAGCCCTCAGGTTCGGTCCAGAGACTCCGTGATTAATCATCTCCTCTGGCTTGGCATAACCGACTCCCTGACTACGAACAAGGAAAATGGTGCTCTCATCATAAAGCGCTTCATACTCTTGAATCCTATTGAGGAATAGTTTGAGTTTGGCTCGGGCTCGCTGTGCGAATCCGTAAGGTAGGTCGCGCTTTACGCCCCCGATTCTTGGGAAATTATAGTGCATCCTAGAGCCGCCTAATTCCTGTAACAGATCCATCATCATCTCGCGCTCCCTTAGGCACCAAACCATGATTGACAAATTCCCAATGTCGGGGCCATATGCGCCCAACCACATCAGATGACTGGCGATTCGCTGAATCTCGATAGCGATTAGTCGGATGTACTCTGCCCTCTCTGGAACTTCTACCTCAAGCAAATCTTCTGCCGCGTAGATATAGGAATGAGACCATGTGTTGGCGCTGGCGTAGCACAGTCTGTCGCAGTAAGTAGTAATCTGTGTGAAGTCTCGGGCCTCGCAGATTTTCTCGACACCGCGGTGGATGTATCCCAAGTCGGGCTCTGTGTCAACGACGGTCTCTCCGTCGACCTTGACCTTGAGTGTCCAAAGACCATGAGTCATGGGATGTTGGGGCCCCATTGAAATCCACATCTCTGCCATTATCTCACCTCACTTGATTTTGCCAACATCCTCTGACTTGCGCATGAAGCCCTGGGCGTCGTCATACATCTCTTCGAAGCCGTGGTATCTCAGATTGTGTTGCTTCTGTAAAGGATGGTATCCTCTAGGAGTCTCATGAGGTAAGAGAACTCTCCTCATTCCTTCATGACCATCGAAGTCTATACCCACTAGATCCCAAGTCTCCTTCTCATTCCAATCGGCCCCAATCCAGATATCCTGAACCGAGTCTATTGAAGGAGTTCTCGAATCGGCTAAATCGACATGAATCTCAATCTCCACGGGAGTTCCGATGCCCCTGACAGTTGATGGGTTGACAATGATTGGTCGAACAACCCCGTCTTCTGATGGTGGATCTCTGACACCGGTTCTGAGTAAGTGATAGATAACTTCCCACTTACGCTCGTCATCTCGTTCCGGCCAGTGAATTCCAGTAATCATTGAGCAGTAATCTACGGCGTGGTCTGAGTACAGTTTCTCTGCCAAACTCCTCCAACTTCCAGGAGATGAATTGGCGACTAACACATTCCTAGGGTGAGTTCCACTAGAACGCTCAACTACCTCGGCTTCGACACCGTCGAGTTCCGAGATTGAATTAACGATGGCTTCAGCGGCTTCCTTCTGGACCTCGCTTGAAACTATCTTGCCCATTGATTCACCTCACTCGTCTCCGATGATCACTGGAGCATCGGACTCGGGTCTGACATCATCTACATCGACTCCGATTCGGATAATCTTCTGTCGAAGCTTGTCAAATCCATCAATCAGGGCCTCGGGCCTCGGGGGGCATCCTGGAATGTAGACATCTACAGGAATCACAGTATCAACTCCCTCGAGTACATTGTAAGATTGGAAGTATGGTCCACCTGAGATTGCGCACTCACCCATGGCAATACACCACTTTGGTTCAGGCATCTGCTCCCATAGTCTGACAATAGGGTCTGCGAACTTCTTACTGACTGGACCGTTCACGAGTAGAACATCGCACTGTCTAGGGCTCGATCTGAAGAATACACCAAAGCGCTCAGCATCGAATCTACTTGCACCTGCTGCTGCCATCTCGAGAGCGCAGCACTTGATTCCAAGATGTAGAGGGAATAGGGATTTTCTCTGGCCCCAATTGAATAGTCGACCTGCTAGGACGCCAATTACATCCTTCATTCGGCTTGCCTTGAGGGCCTCATCAGTAACATCACCTACTACATCAACCAGCATCCTGCTGTTGAATACCGAGTAGTTCTGCCCATCTTCTGTCATAATTCACCTCAGATGTATATCCTTCCTCGCTTACGGAATACATGCCAAACACCCAGACCCATCAGAAGAGTAAACACAGATAGTGTGGCAAGAGCACCATACAACTCACTGTCAGCCATGCCATCTTGGATTGCAATTACTCCACCGAAGGCTAGGAACATAAATGCGATATCAAAAACGAGGAAGATGATAGCATACCAATAGTACTGGAAATGGAAATTGATGTGAGCCTCTCCTAGAGGTTCAGCGCCACACTCGTAAGTCGAATCTCTACGGATGTATAGACTCTGGTCACTCTCATACCCAGGCAACAACCACGATCTCATCTTGGTTGGGTCGTTGGGAGATTTTCTCGGCCTTAGCAACTCGGCTGCGATGAAACTCCCTACTGGAAATCCGATTCCTACCAAGGTCATCGCAGCGACCGCAATATAGGCCTCAGGAACTGAAGTCATAGGTTACACCCGACGGTCCCTATAGGGACCGACGGGTCATTGCAACTGAATTGGGGCAATAAGCCTATCCGGGCAGGACTCCAGAGGGATTGTTTAGTCCTCGAACTGATTTTCCAGCACTTCGGCAATTCTTCGGTTCTCTGCTCGAGAGCGGAAGAACAACACTACGACTAGGATAGAGCCTAGGATGATTGACCCGTAAACTAGCATCTGAGTGGCTTCCTCAGAAAGACCGATGAAGGTCGATGGCATGACCGAAGTAACCTGCAAATCAATCGGTTCCCCAGCTACTGGAAGTCCTTCGGGTTGCACAGTGACTGTGAATCTGTAGGTATCATCCTCAAGCAACTCGCTAGGTGGAACTACGCTAACTTGGACTTCCTTAGTCTCACCCGGTCCAAGTTCAAATTCGTCGAAATCGACGTTAACAGTCCAGCCCCGAAGAGACTCGCTGGATAGTACCTCAACATCTTCTACGACATTGCCATGATTAGTGATGAATAGGGTGAAGTAGGCCTTGTCTGGCCATTCTGCACTCTTCGAATCTTCACCTTCGAGTGTGAATCTTAGGTCGTGGATAGTTCTGATTTCAACTACTATGTCAACGGTGGTCCTCTGGGCAGTATTCTTCTGCGAAGAGGCTCCAACTTCAATTACGCCTGAAACGCCATTCGCAACTCCCTCGGAGACTTCTAGTTGAACCACTAACAGAACTCTCTCACCATTACCTATGGAGAAGGTACCATCAATCTCAACTCCTTCTACAGTCATCGTTCTGAGGACCGATGATTCCATTCCTGAGACGGTAATGACGGCCGTGTCTCCACCAGGATAGTCACCAGTATTCTCTACCCAGAATGAAGTGGTAACCGAGCCGCCTGGAGGTAGAGTTGCTTGAATCTGATCAGGAATCTCCCCGGGGTTCTGCGGTGAGATTGCCATAGCATAGTTATAGTTCGAAACCACTACAGTAACTGTGTGCTCATCGGCGATATTGGTGCCATAAATGGCGATACGAGCGAGAGTACTTGCTGAGTCAGCATCTTCCTCACCTTCAACCAGAACATCGAGGAATACGGTTTGTTTCTGACCTGGATCTAGTACAATCTGTGTGATGGTATTACCCTGTGAATCAGAGAATGATGACTGCCACATAGGCGAGTTGCAGCCAGTCTGATCGTTTGGATCGCAGGTCTGTAGTTTGAAGGTGTCCTGGATGTTTCCAGAGTTGGTAATGTCAATTGGGAACTGTACCGTCTGATCCGAACGCCCTGTCTGTTGAGTAGACAGGATAGATGATGTGACGCTGTGCTTGGCTGCGACTGAGACTGTGAGGTCTTTGGAATCGTAAGGTTCGCTTCCCCCTCCTCTTCCAACCGTGAATGTAATTACAACATCTTCAACCGCGCTCGCATCTTCGGGAACGAATACCTCGGCAGTAACAGTCTCTCTGTTATTCCCCGAATTGGCACTTCCTACTGTCACTGATGTCTGAGAGAATGACACTTGCCAACCAGGAGGTAGACCTTCTGCTCCGATAGACATCGTCTCCACACCGTTGCCCTGATTGGTAACCTGTACAGACAAAGTATCGGATGATCCGGGCTCGACATTGTTGAGTTTGTTTTTACTCAGCGAAAGCGCAGCTGCGTGACTCTGTCCGACAGTTACGGTGAGAATCTGTTCGCAGCCGATTGTGGTCCCGGCACGTCCTTGTATTTTGATTCCGACTTGAGTGCCAGACTCAACTGCATCATCTGGAGTCACGCTGAATGTGAAGGTATGACTATCTTGAGATCCTCCCGGTTCAGAGAGTAATTTACTCAGTGGGCTATCGAAGTCTACCCACCCCGATATATCGTGGTCAGAGTTTTGTGCTTGAGCGCTAGCAGTGACAGTCCACTCGGTGTTACCAATGTTCTCAACCTCAAACGAGTTACTCGCAGAGTCGCCGGGGTCGAGGTTGTGGGAGGTGAACTGTAAGTCGGGATCACACTCTTTGCGCTCGGGGACCTTTAGGGTCAGGGTGAGGTTATCCTCGGCCTGGTCGGCAGCATTGGGATCATTTGTTACTGTGGCCTTTAGTATGAAGCAGTGATCACCGGCTTCAGTCGAACTCCCATCAGGAATGTCGACTGTAACTTCTACCGTCTCGGTGTCTTCTGGTTCAAGTTGCAAAACCTGTGGATCAACAGTGGCATCCAAAGTATCTGACTCGCAGTCGCTATCTGAAGTCAACTCCAATTGGACATTCGCCTGTTGTTCACCATTGTTCTCGACATCGACATCCCAAGTGACGCTGTCGGAACCTGTGGTGTCGCCATCGTAGGTAATGAGTTGCTCATCGGTTGTGAGGCTTACAGAATACAAACCCCCGCCATCTCCAGCAGTTGTCGTAACAGTGACATCGTCACTCGAGGGAGATCCTGGTACTCCCCCAGATACCTGTCCTTGAGCATTCACCGTGGTTTCACACTCCCCATTAGCCTGGTCAGAAACAGAAACGGTTAGTTTGACGGTTTCAGATGATCCTGAGTCCACTGTTATTGTTGTTGTTTCCAGCGTTGAGGTGAATCCACTGCAGTCATTCCCCTGTTGAGTGCTTAGGGAGACCAGGGCATCGTCATCTCCAGAATTCTGTATCACGATGTCATATTCTGCGGCATCGTCTGTTGTTGCCTCGGCCGCCATGGGGTTTGCAGAAACTGAGATGTCTACATCCGCCGAAACCAGTGGTGATGAGAGGCTCAGAACGAGTACTGCAACTATCAGACTTGCTGAATTGCTTCGCTTCATCGTATTTCGCACTAGACCGCCCCTCTAAGGGCTTCGGGCCACACGACCCCCTAGGGTCGTGATTCGATTAGGCTTCGATTAGGTCGTCTGTCGAAGCGTCACAATGCAGACAGTTGCCCATAGAGACGATGTCGCATCCGGGAACCTGTCCGTCCTTGTGGTACCTCGCACCGCACTCTCCGCAAGCCCATGCCTCTCCCACTGTGACATCTCCACTGCAGATCCAGCATGGGATGCCACTGGTCTCTTTCTCTTCCTTTTCAGATAGGCCCAAAGAGTCTGCAATCTTATTCAGAGAATCGGGACTAATCAGGCTAGAGGTTTCTTCTCTACGCGAATACAGGAATACTCCACCAGCAATCATTGCCACAACAACAAACGCAATCAGGACCATTTGTAGTGTGGACGAGTCCTGAGTAGTTGCGGCAGGGAGAACATCTATCTCGATAGTAAACGATGAGGTTTCGATTACATCTTGAGTATCGGCGATGCTCACGACCAAGGTGCCATCACTTCCAGTTTGAGGCGTAAATCCTACCTTGAGAGTCCTGATCTCTCCGGGCATCAAATTCACAACAACTCCGTCGAGAATCAGAGGGTCCCAATCTGATGGTCCTGTGACCTGTAGAATATCCGAAACTTGTGAGTTACCTGTGTTCTCCAACTCTATCTGTATAGTCGTGGCATAACCTTGGTGGGCAGTGGCTTGACTGACTAAGTTCCAAGAGACGCTGTCTACATGCTGTACAAGCAGTGAAATCGGGTAACTGATCTCAACACCTTCGCCTTCCATAACTAGAGTGATTACCGGTTCAGATCCAGCCTCTGCAGATAGTGGAATCACTACCGTACACCATATCGTTGAGCTGGCTCCGGGCGATAGTGTAGAAGGGGCCGTACATGTAGAGGACCAATCCTCATCTGGGACCTCGAGTGAGGTGCTTGGCCTCCAAGTCGTAGAGCCCACATTCTCGATACTCCAAGCCAGATCGAATCCTAGCCCTCCAACAGGGTGGTAGGGTATCCCTAGAGGATGGTCCGCAGAGGTTCCGTCGGGAAGTGCTATCTGTTGGAATTGTAGTATTGGAATAGCCCCTGAGAGTACATTCAAAGTTCTGTTCCAATCGAATGAGAAGCCATCTTCCGTAGCGAATCGAATCTCCAGTTCGCCACTGACCGCAGCCCCGTTTCCTTCGAGTACTAATGAAATTGTAGTTGAGTCCCCAGTGGGCACAGTAACCGCGTCAAGTCCATCGGTTACAGTCCATCCACCTGGGATGGTCCTGAGGTATGGTTGCAACTCAAGTAGACGATTTCCATGGTTGGTGATTTCTAAATCAATTTCGAGTGTTGAATCAGGAGCGACTTCTTGCTCGGCACCTCCTGAGTTAGGAGTTGTGCTGACTTCGTCAATATCCATTACTACCAGAGAAATATCCTCACTCCAAGAGTCGGAACTAACGCGAGAATGGATAATCAGTGCGGCATCAAACACGCTTCCAGCCGGAATCATCGCTCCGGGTGGATTTATCGTGATGTCGATTGTTCGTCCGGCGTCCTTGGCGAGAGTTCCTGTTGAGCCATGAGATGACCCAGAGAAGGTCCCCAATGAGTCAAGACCGAGGTGCCATCCAGATGGAGATACCAACTCGACATCGTAACTCTGCGCTCCATTTCCTTCATTGAAGACCAAAATCTGGAGATGTGTCGACTCTAGAGGACTGACTAGGAATTGATCGCCATTCATGACTATATCAACGCCTGCTAGAACTGGGACATCTAGGTAAATCGTCAGTTGCGAATTCACATTATTCTCGATGTCTGTTCCGGTAATCACCATTCTGTAAAGGCCAGGAGATGGGGACTCATGGTGTAGAACTGTTAGGCTAACTTCCTCAATCTCTGCTGGGTCCAGATTGAATGTGTTTGAAGTAAATGATGTGAACCAATTGTACTCTACTCCATCTTGGACTCTAACCGGGTCAGTTACTTCGATGGTAGCATTGGTCTCAAACAATGCCGTATTCATCAAAGATAGTTGCCATGCGGTTGAGCTGACAGATGAGTCGGATAGAGTAATCGTCTCCTCGAGTGCTGAAACTCTGACTCCAGGAGCGCTGACTATTATCGTTTCAACTAGGTAGTTGTTCGACTCAGAAACCTCCTCTACCAGTCCGCTTGGATCGATGTGGAATGTCAGTTCTACTTCTCCCTCTTGATCAGGAGTCCAATTCCATTCCAATTCTGTTGTCTCCCCAGGAGACATACTAATCTGATGCATTCCAAGCAATTCCGTATCAGCTCGTGCAATCACTGAGAGGTCTGCGATAGAGCCTGCTCCCTGATTCTTGACTTCTACAGAGATATCGATTTCCTCGCCTATTTGTGGAATTGAGGATGATATCTCAAACGAATCTTGAACGAATGTCGGGTCAGGAGTTAGGTCATTCACATTGACGCCGCGTACAGCCAAGGAGTAAGGTTGCCATGTTCTTCCTCCGCCGTGCTGGGCATCTCTCACTCGTACTGTCCATGTACCTGTAGCAGCATTGTCAAGCAGTACAACCTCGACATTGTTGACCGAGTCCTTCGTACCTCCCGTAACCGAGCGGCCATTAACGAATACATTACCCTTGTACGATACTTGTCCATTGGGAGAGATTACCTCGAGGTCGAGGTCGTTGCGTAGTTGAGTAGAGGAAGAGGTCGAGCCGGGATAGTCGGACCAAGTCAATACTACCTTGAGTGGTTCACCTGCTCTTGTCACATCGAAAGTGTAGTCGCTTGTCTGGCCGCTTGATAGTCGAGATCTATCATCAACAAAGATACCAACATCGCTGCTAGGAATCAATGAGTTGACAAGGTTCAATCTGCCCCATCCTTCATCGTCATTCGGAATGTCTCTGGTCCCCATATCTTGGGCCCCTAGAATCAACAGGCCCTTGATCAGAGAACCTTGTGGGGCGGGCCTGTTAGTAATCTCCATCAGATATTCTCGAACTAGTGCCGAGGCGCCTGCTGCTGCAGGTGTAGCCATAGAAGTGCCACTGTATTCGAGATACCAAGTGTTGCTCCATGACCCCTGAGCATTGTCGGCCTCCTGGGACTTACAAGACCTGACATAGTCTCCAGGAGCGACTATGTCTGGCTTGATTCTGCCATCGTCGGTTGGACCACGGCTACTCCAGTAGTACATCTCGTCTGGAGCGCCGCTGTAGCGGTTCTTGTGCCCACCAACTGTGATTACGTTCTTTGCGGTACCCGGAGGAGATACTCCCGAGTTTCGATCGTTTCCTGCTGCGAACAGAACTGTCATTCCTTGATACGACCAATATTGATCCCAAGTCGATGTTCTATCGTCAGCGTCCTCGGACTGTGTGGAGTAGCCGCCGCCGCCTGAGCCCGACCCCCAACTGTTTGTGTGTAATCTAGCCCCTCCATTGTAAGCAGAGTTCAGCATGCTGTTGATTCCGTAACTGTACAACTGGCCAGTATCATCGTCTTCCATTGCCTGGAAGTACAACTGTGCCTCAGGGGCAATTCCTTGGTAAGTTCCACTGCTGCGGGAACCATCGCCAAGAACTGTACAGGCCACATGAGTACCGTGGCCATCAGTGGTATCTGCTGTGGAGGAGTCTCCGGGCGTTACTGAAGTCAAGGCTGCAACGCGGCCAGAGAAGTCGCCATGATCGTCATCTAGACCTGAGTCGCCTACAGCTATCTTCTGACCGCTACCATTGAGTCCGGTGATGAAAGTGGTCTCGACAGTATTGATTCCCATGTGGTTCCTTGCCTGGTCATTGTGCAATACCAGAACAGGCATTGGTGCGATGTAGGCTACTGAAGGATGTCTTGTGATTTCATCGATATGCTCGATGCCAATCGAGCCCCAAAGCCTCCCCTGCTCCGGCGACCAAGGCTCTGTGAGCCATTTTGAAGCATCTAGTAATGAGTCCTGAAACCCAAGACCTGGTTGGTCTTGTCGAACCAGGTCTATATTTTTCCAACCAATTACTTCGACTGGAATTTCTCCTTCCACATTGATTAGTCTGAGTTCAGGATGAACGAGTAGAGCGGAGGGTACTTCATGCAAAGCAACGACTTCCTTCAATTCCGCAATCGAAGATAATTGGTCGGGCTGTGCTTGAATCAGGAATCCAGATGGAGGTATTGTCGAACGGATTTCTACATCAGCTGCTTCCAATATAGCCTGTCGGGCATCCCAGAGTCCAACTTGTCCGTCAACAATGGCGATTGAGAGATCGGAGCGGTGTTGAGCTAGCTCCGAGCTCATCTCGACTCCAAGTAGTAGTCCTGCCTCGGTGTAAACTCCGATGCTAGAGTCGGCTCGATTGGCGCGAATGTCCTCAAATCCGTCATAGAATGTGGGCGCTCCAAGATCCTGAATGCTGTCAGGATCCGGGGCTATCTCGACTCTCTCAGGAGTGTATCGCAACATCTCTTCGTCTGATGTGGTATCGTAGGACAAAGGCGAGTAGGATAGCAGTAGTACTGCCAAAACGAGTACCACTGAGCGTTTCTGCATGTGTTTCGCCTGAGAGGGGCCGATTTGAGCGTATGGGTTCTACGAACCCATGACGAGTCATCTGTCTAGAGGATGTGGAAGGATGACCTGTCGAAGAATAGTTGCATGGTCCACTCGCCTACATTGTGAGTCCATCTCTCACTTCTCTCACCATCATAGGAGTCGTAGTAGAGGATGATCTCAATGGTGTAATTTTCCCATACGGATTCGCCACCTATTTGCAGTTCTAGTTCATCACCAGCGATTGAAGAGTGGGCTGCAAGAGAATCTCTGGAGAAGTCTTGTCTGGCTACTTCCAAACCATCTGAATCGATGAAGCGTATTGTCAAGTCAACATTCTCAATTGTCCTACTTCCATCGTTACCTAGCTCAACGAGTACGACATGACCAGGTCCCCCTTGACGATACACAATATCGACGGCGACCCTGTCATAGGGAACGACCCATGTGACAACAAACAGGGTAGCAACAAGCATTAGCAAGACAGCAATCGAGGCAAAAATTACTCTAGTTGGAGAGATGTATTTACTAGCGCTTTCCTCTATCTTCTCGAGAACCTCATGAGCCAAATCAGCATCAGGATCAGTGTCTTCCTCGCTCTGGTTCTTGATTCTCTCCATCAACCCCATTCAGTCACCCCCAAGAGTTGTTGCTAGTATAGTAAGTACTGCCGACGAGAACGGTTCCGCTACCATCAGATGCTTGTTCGAGTCGCCCATTCCAGGTACCATATTGAGCATTGAGAGGTCGGATGCCATGCCATTAACACCCAGAGTAGTACCGGTCGGTAGACCACCCGAGAACTGAGCGTCTAGGAGAACTCCTCTCAAATCAAATTCTGTATCCTCTACGGTGGCAGATAAACGAGCAGATGCAATAATCCTACCTCCTTGAACATCATCAATCTCTATGACGCTGTAATAAGGGCCCAATAATTCTCGAACATTGATTGTCGCTCGTTGCAGGTTCTCTCCTAATACTTCGAGCTCTTCGAGAACAACTGGAGGGGTCGCAGGGATGTTACTCATACGGACATACAATTTCTCGACACCTTGTCCTCCAGATCGAATCGATAGGCCATATGAATCGGTCATCTTAATCGACATGAAGTCAGTAATTCCCTCTGCTAGGAGAATCACATCTCCCTTCCTATTGATTGCCTTCCCATAGGCCTCGATGTATAGTGAGGCTCCCTCCATTGAGGCCTTGAATTCCAAGGTAGGTGAGCCCTGGAAGGCAAGTGTCTTGGTGATGTCAAAATCAGTCGATGGTTCTGTACTTAGATTGATCCATCCTGGGATGTTAGTTAGGAAAACTGTCGCTGGCCACCAAGCCGAGTCTAACCATTGCATCTGTTGCAGCATCATCGAGCCTACAGCGGTTCCTTCTCGGCGGTAAATCTCTGGCACGAACATATCAATGGAAATTGCAGTTCCAATGCTAGCTTGCAAATCAACGGATTCAGGAATGTCCTCAATCATAACCTCGGTTCTGCTACCAGCAGCCCTGTCGATAAGTAGAACATGAACCCAATCCAGTCTCTCGGACAGGACATAATGAGTAGAAGTAGTAACTTCGGTAATCTGTCCAACAGAACGAATCTCAAATAGAGCATCGAGTCCAAGATTGGTAGATGACCCAATAGTTAGACCTTGCAGAGTGAGGAGTAAGTCTTGGCCATTGATTCCATAGAAGTGAACCATTAGCTCACTGTGTCCAGGTATCCAACCCTGCATTCCGATTGCGATGTACCAGTCCTCTCCCTCAGGCTTCATCTCTCTTGTCACAGAGAAATCAATTTGAGGTGGTAGTCCGGGCATCCAGACTCTTAGATAGAATCCATCTGCGATGCCCGAAGGCGCTGCCCGTAGAGCAATCCCATGTACCCATGTAGGTGCTACAACCGATCCGTCACCATGCCATGCCTCAACTGCCAAATCGAATGAAGAGTCAGCATCTAACATGATACCGAAGGAGAAGTCCTGCTCAGACTCGGAGCCAGTTGAGATATCAGAAGTAACTCCGGCTAGAACGCTGTTCACAGAGCGCCCTAGGTCTGCTATCCCACTGATGAAGAAAGCAACTCCAGAAAGGCCGTTGGAAGCATTGAACTCGGGCACGTCTAGGCTCGGTCCAGAATCAGAACCGGTCGGAATCTGAACTCCGATAGTGGAAGGTAAAGGATCGATTGAGCCTACTACTGAAAGTTGTTTACCACCCATTGTAGGTGCGTGACTGACATCAATTCCCAGACTCTTTGTTCCGATTACAGACATCTGAGCTGTGCCCCTACCTGCTGGTCCTGATGCGCCCTCTTCTGTGGGGGCGGTCCAACCTATGCTGCTCAATCCAGTAATCCTTGCAGAAATTGTGGAGCTTTCGGTGACCTGATCATGATGGAACAGGAAGTGGTCGCCACTCATTGTAACGGGATTGGATGAATTAGTAATTTGAGCCTCGATTGAAGAAATTGGAGTTTCGGCGGACCATTCGGTAACTGTACCAAAGGTGGTTGTGAAAGAGTTGGGGACTCCGATTATTCTCGCAGCCTGTCTTTGGTCACCGTCTAAGCCTGCGTAACTTATCGATTCGATACTAGTCGAGGCCTGATATTGGATTCCATCTGGATTCACATAGACAGAGAGATTGTCCGGGATATCACTGAGAGTTAATGATTGGAATGACAAGTTCTCAATGCTACCAGTAGGGTGTTCGATGTAGGTGAATGCGAAACTCTCGTCTGATGCAGTTCGAAGCATAGCAGTCTGTTCGTCTAAAATATCATCATCGATTAGTGAGAAGGCAGAGATTCCACTGAATCTGAGGCTAGCAGCTACTGGGGCGAGAGGTTCAACTGGGCCGTTTTTTCCTTGAATAAGATTGAGGCCTCTGTCTTTCGAGAGGAGTAGATGGTCGCCAGTTGCGACTGGATGGTCGCTAGATCCAATCTGTACCAACAGACTGGTCAGAGGCATATCTTCTCTAGTGACTAACCAATTGTCAGTTAGAAGGAGATGTATGGTTCTGCCCTCAAGGCCGCTGGCCCCATCAACGCCTCCGCTGATGACATCGACCACCGCGGAAGGGACATCATTCAGTATGGTTCCAATGTCCAAGAATAGATCGACTATGTTGATCAGAACATTGTCCATCACCTTCGATACAAAGTCGAGATTATCCTGGCTATCGAATTCGCTATCGCTGTTGCTACCGCCTAACTCGAATGAACCGTACAGAACTAATGCAGTAGGTATGTCCCTAGCATCGATGTGTATCTTCCTGTGATCTTCATCTACTCCCTGTCTAGTAAACCATGAATCGTAGTCGAGTCGTTCGATTGATTGTGCTGAACGAAGAAGAATCAGCGTCTTTGGAGGGTTGGCAGGATTCACCGGCAATGTAGGGTCGTCGACATTCTGACTGGTATCTCTAGAGAAGTTCTTGATTCCAATGATAAATCCTAATCTGTCAGGTAATTCTCCTGGCAGTTCTGACTGAGAATCATCAGAGCCGAGCATTCGGAAAACTCTCTCTATCTCACCTTCTGATAGAGACCCTTCTGGCATCCCCCTGAGCCAACCTAGCGAATCTGTAGTATTTCCATAGGAGCCATCGTCAGATTCCTCAGGAGGTAATTCAGATCTGTCCTCATGGAAGTGGATATGCAGGTCTGTTCTCTCATCTGCCCAGTACTCAATTGTGGTCAGGCCTCTCTCTCCGTCGACTAAGTTGTTCTCTGGGAGGACGCTGTCGGTTCTGATTACAACCTCAATCTCCTCTGGTATTACCACAGCCTGTCTATTTGGATGGAATGATAGTTCGATGTATGCTAACTCCCACAGTTCTCTAACACCATTATCATCAGGAGGTGAGAAGTGCAGATATCCGAAACCTGCCGAAACTCCGCAATTGATGTCAATGTGAGAGGCAAATAGTAACTCGTCGGGAGAATACCGTTCCGGGCAGTCTCCTCCTCCTGGATTGGTAATCTCAATTGCATAGGGTGCTGAAATAGAGGCGAAGGTGATTCCGCTCTGATCTGCTCCGGGATTGATGATTCCAAGAGTCAACGCCTGAATTAGAGAAGTCACTAAGTCGATGCTGGCACCTGAGATATCGAAATATAGCCTTTCTATTCCTATCCTCAAATCGAATTCCTCTGGCGGATTGGTGAATTTTGAGTCTACTACCCAGATGTATGTCTCTCCATCTCCAAGTGCTAGTATTGAGTCAGGGCCCGAGTAAGCGAAGGCTTTGATTAAAGATACTGACAATGTATCCAGATGTTGCCAATCAGGGTCATTGATGCTGGAGTCAAGAACCCTGACTGAATATGAAATTCCGGGTTCCAGCCATAGAGTCCCTCCTTCAACACCCCAACCCCCAAGGAACTCCCATGCAATCTTGAGGCCGACCTCTATGTCGTCGTCGCCGTCATTATCGATGTCGACCTCATGCAGAAGAGGTTCGGAGTTGATATCTAGCAATGAGAGAAGTGAGGCGGAGAAACTGACAACTTCGAATTTCTCAACAGTATTGCCCTCGAGATCAGTAAATTCAGTTCGAATCACATAATCGGTGATGTTGACTATGGTCTGCCAAATATTCAGGACCTGTCCCGGTGCGTCCTCTTGGTTTGACAGTAGTTCGTAGGTGCTTGGATGGACTGGTTCAGGCGGTGAAGTCTGAACCATACTGATTCCATCAGTAACTGAATCTATGGCTGAGAGAGGATCTGAAGAAGAAACTGGAGTTACCGAGTTGCTGACACCCTCGATTATTGGCCTTGCTATCTGGCCAACAGAATTGCTGTCAAGCATCTCCTCTCTGGCATCTAGGACACTTGATAGTTCATCGAGGATACCAAAATCATCAGATTCGAATCTTGCCTCACCACTCACCGCTGACATCGGAGAAAGAGTGGGTAAGAGTAGTAGAGCGACGATGAGAACAGTGTGTGAGTGACCGGTGCTAGGAGCCCTGCTGACCAACCTGACAGCGTCACTGCTCATGTTCGCACCTCCTAGAGGTGCGCTAAAGGGTATTGCCCTGCGTGAATCGATAATCTAGCGATACCGGCGAATGGAGTTCAGTCGAGCGAGACTGATTCAATGGAACCGCAATGAGGGCATTCTGTCCTAGCGGCATCTACTCCAGGAGGCATCGTAACCTCGAACATCTCACTACATGATGAACAGTTCTGGCGAACTGTCCTATCCGAGTTTTCTGGCTCCTCTGGGGTTGTTTCTTCCTCGCTTGGCTCCCAATTGGATACTTCTTCTGCGGCGGTCTCCTCGTGAGAATACTCGACCTCTTCTCTCTCAACAGCCTCGTCATCCTCGAATGCAGATAGAAGATCGCTGCTGATACTTGGAGTGTCGGAATCCGTATTTGGCTGCGATGATGTTTGTAACAACTCTGCTATGTCTGGATCGATCTCGGCACCATCATCATCGCCCATAGCAGAGGTAATTCCCTGAGTTGAGCCAGACATGCCGCTGGAGTAGTCTCCGAAGACTTGGGTCTGCGGTTGTTGCTGTGGCTCTGGCTGAGATACTCCGCCGTAGCCACTCCCCCACATCGCCTTCTGTTCATCTACAGAAGGAGGGGCATCAGTAGGTGCCTCTTCTTCGGATTCCTGTTCCGCTAGTATCGACGCCATTCTGCGGTTGGACAATATTCTCCAAGCAACTAGAGTGATTACAATCAGAGCTAGCAGTCCGCCACCTACCATAACTAGTAAACTGGTCAAGTCTGAATCGTCAGATTCTGAACCGCTGAGTACATTGACCAGTATCTCGAACTCCGAGACTAGGCCTGCCTCGTTCTCGATGCGGCAGACTACGGTTGTCGGCCCGGATGTATCGTAGCTCCACAAAACCGAATCTCCGAACTTGTCGGCATCATTTCCTGAGTCGCCATCTGAGTCAGAGTCGACCGAGTCATCTAGGTCCCAAGTAATCATCAGTTCAGGAGACTCTGAGTCGGAAGCATTCGCCTCAAATCGGAAGGTCTGTCCAATCTGTAGAGTAATCTCGATTGGATTATCTCCAATTGCAGGAGGAGTTGAGTCGTACAGGCTGATTGTGGCAGTGTCCTCAGACACTCTGCCTGAATTGTCAGTCGCTCGCATTGTGACCGTATGAGGTCCAGCAGAGTAGGTTGCATCGAAAGAGTGTGTGAACACCGTTGCTCCATTATCGTCCCCAGAGTGGTTCTCAATCAGAACGCCATCAATCAGCCACTCTATTTTATCGACGCCCCAGTTGTCAGTAACCTGACCACTGAGAATCACATCCTCCCCATATGTTCGCTCTAGAATCGAAGAGACACCGATGCTGACCTCGGGGTCAGAGATGTCCGCTACCTCAATTTCTTGGTATATGCTTGCGCTTCGAGAATCTGTTGAGACAACGGTGAGTCTGATGGTCACGGTAGTTGGATTAGCCCAGCTGACATTGACTACAGATCCGGTGTGGTCATCCTCGCCGTCACCGTCAGTATCCCAGCGGAATCCAGAATCAGGAATCTGATTGGAATTGTTCGGTGTCTGCCGGGCATCGAGCATCACAATAGAGGCGACATCAACTATGTCTAGTGAGACATCGGACTCGATTACTGGCTCTAGGATCGGTGTGAGTGAGAGCATCACGGTTACTGCAATCGATTCGGTTCCCGCTCCTCCTCCAGCAGGTCCGGCTCGATTGTCTACTATCAAGTACAGATCATCTCCTTCGTAAGTCTCAGTTGCAAGCCAAACCATGTCCCTTTCTTGGGTAATGAGCAGCATGTCAGTTCCCTGAACGCGTGATGCTGCAGTTCCCCCTTGCTCGTAGGCCTCGACTTGTGATGCCGTCATCAGGAAGACATCGGGGGCGCCTTCCATTGTGTTGGCCTCCATTCTGACCTGTGTCCCTGTATCAACCACAAAGGGACCGTGTAGAATTGAGTGCTCTCCAGGGCTGAGTCTGACGATAGTGTCGGCTAGAGTGAAAGGTCCAGGCGTTACAGGGGATGAGTCCAGAGTAACAGAGGCGGCTGAACCGCCCTGCGCGCCATCACCCAAATCTTGAGGGTGGGCCAAGTTGTCGATTACTAGATACCAGCGAGTTGGATCTCTGTCGTTAGGTACGGTCCAATGCCAAGAACCAGTGCCGTTGAAATTCTCGAAAACTGAATTCCTCTCCCAGATTGCATCGCTCCTGTAGGACTGCTCGTTCTGATACACTGAAATTGAGTTAACCGAGAATAGCAGTATATCGATGCTTGAATCTGTAGTCAAATCGAAGGAGTGGATTTCTCCTGGTTGCAGTTCTCCCAAATCGACTCTGACACAGGATTGATCACCGACATTCCAGTTGGCTGGCATCATCGATAAGTCGGCATTGATGCAGGAAATCACTCCTTTGGGAGTGGCCTGTACGAGAGGGGCGCTACTGGCTAGTAGTAGGGCGATTAGGAAGGCAGTGGAGGCTCGGCGCACGCAGAACGGTTTGCCTTCTACTTTTGAATCGTATCGCAATCGCGTTCATCACATGCTCAAGCATTTCTTGCGCTATGAGGCCTTCCTTGGAACAGGTGTTGGGGGGAACCACCTGAGAATCATCACATCTCCAATTGAACGAATCCAATTCCACGGAATTGCAATGTGAATCCTGCCCTCTACTAAGTCGGCAGGTGGATCTGAAACAAACACATGGGTGCAGCGCCAGCCTTCAGTCTCGATGACGGTGTCGTGAACAGTTCCCAGTAGTCTGCCGTCCGGCAGGATGACCGGTAGGCCACGAATATCGGAAACCTGGCAATCCGCCATGGCCCGCGCCGATGTTGAACAGGCATCAACCTGACGGAAGTGAGGTGCTTACTTGCCGCGGTTTTTGTTGGCCTTTAGGCTGGGCCGGAGTTTCTCTGCTCCCTTGCCCTTGTTCATCAGACCACGCCCTCTCTTACCAGCGCTGGTCTTGCCACGGAAGGCCCTACCACTGTGGCTGTTACCACTTGAGACCCATCCGAAGTTCTTGTCTGACTTGATGACAGGGTGAGCCGGATCTAGAAGGATGACTTCGTAGAACTTGTTCTTACCGTCCTCTCCAACCCAATATGAATTCAGGACCTCGAGGTTAGGGTAGCGCCTGCTGACTCTTTCCTCAGCCATTCTCTGGATTGATTTGCCCATTGTGATCTTCTTGATACCTGCCTTGGAAGGCTTGCGCTTCATGTGGACCTTGCTCCTTCGCAGGCCACCACGGCGTACTCTTGTCCTTACAACGACAACTCCCTGCTTGGCCTTGTAGCCTACTCTGCGCGCGGCGTCTATGCGCGTAGGGCGGTCGATTCTCTGGTAAACCGGTTCTCTTCTCCAACTTGCCATTCTATCACGGCGGTAACGAGAAGGTAGTGATGCCTTCGGAGTCTTCCAAAGTGAACGGACATGCTGTTGTACACCCATACTATCTACCTCGCAGCGCGCCGCCGACCAAACTCTCCTTTATGAGGCTGCCCACATCACTGAAAGACTGTTTGAGTGAGTTATTGGTCCGCGCTCCCGGACTTGAACCGGGGACCCCCTGATGGCTGCCCACAACCAAGTGTTTCCAGTCTACAGTCAGGTGCTCTAGCCAGCTGAGCTAAGCGCGGTTATGCCTGTCGAGTGCTCTCCTGCTTATCTCGCTTTCCGGAGACCCCTCAATAATCGCCTTCATGGGTTGGTATAATCCCTCAACGGTTAAGAAGGCCAAGAACTGCACTTCGTGAAGTAGGCAGCAATGCCAGGGATGCATTCGGGGTAGGATGATGACAGGGGCGCCAGCGACCACAATCGATCAAATTCCGGATGGTAGGATACCTACCTCGTTGACTGACAAGGAGCTTGAGTCGTACGGGCCTCCAGACCCCAGAATCTTAGTCTGCGGATGCGGAGGCTCTGGCAACAACACAATGAACAGAATCACACACATTGGTGTAGAGGGCGCCACAACTGTCGC
>CETB01158375.1_pt1 | contig 37412 bp, 28 predicted proteins | sample 356381 | NCBI WGS metagenome assembly CETB01 (sample SAMEA2622545, study PRJEB7988) | marine metagenome | biome: marine biome (ENVO:00000447); feature: deep chlorophyll maximum layer (ENVO:xxxxxxxx); material: "saline water (ENVO:00002010), including plankton (ENVO:xxxxxxxx)" | depth 155 m | reverse complement strand
AACCCAGCCCCTTTGACCACTCGGGTACCCCTGCTATGTCCCGTGCGGATAATTACCCACCAAGAAGGCAACGCATCCGCGCCTCTGCCCCCCATAGGGTCATAACAGGGTCTATGCGCCCCGAAAACTGGCAAAAATGGCACGAATAGGCATTCTAGGGCTGGGCAACTGGGGTACTGCACTCGCACTCGCATGGTGCAAGGACGGGCACAACGTGCTGGGATGGACCGTAGAACAGGAAGTGTACGAGTCTATGATGACCTCACACGAGAACGAGAAGTATCTCCCCGGATACAAAATCCCCGAGTTAGACTGCACGATGGAGATCTCCGACGTAACAGAGGCTTGCGAGATCCTGGTCCTAGCCCTTCCCAGCTCTGTAATTCTGGAGGTCGTAGACTTGCTGATTCCAAACCTCAGACCGTCCCACCTACTTGTCGACCTAGCCAAGGGGCTGGCTCCCTCCTCAGAAGGAGGGTCGGGGATGATTTCCGACGCAATAGAGAGGAGGCTGTCGGATGCTGGAATGTCCAACCAAGTCGTGGTCATGACTGGTCCTACCATCGCACCCGAGGTGGCGAGGGGAGTCATTACCAACGCATTGGTAGCATGTCATGACACGGTTGTGGCTAATAGAGTGGCAGAGAGACTCTCCACCGATTCTCTAATCCTCACACCTGCGGGAGATCCTTTGGGGGCAGAGCTATGGGGTGCGTACAAGAACTGCGTTGCTCTTGCATGCGGGCTAGTGGACGGACTCAAGGACACCATTGGAGGTGACAATCTGAAGGCGGCTCTTGTGCTGTCCGGTTACAGCGAGGGCCTCGGCCTGCTTGGTGAAATGGGTGCCGATCCGAAAACGGCCTTCGGGCCTGCTGGGATAGGGGACCTCTACGTTACCGCCACCAGTCCGAGGAGCAGGAACAGAACCCTGGGGGAGAAACTAGGCTCGGGAAAGAGCCTGGAGGAGTCACTGGATGAGATGCACATGGTTGCAGAGGGTGTTAGAGCGACCAGAATGTTCCTGAACAGATCTGAAAGAATGGGTCGTCCCACTCCATTCCTGAGCACACTGGGGAGCCTCCTCGATGGGGACATCGAGGTAGAGGAAGCGGTCAGAAAGATGGCCGGGGCATACGAAGTGAAGTGAGCAACGCCAATTATTTGCCCTATGGATTAGTGGAGGTACCATGAGAGCGCATTCAGTAGCAGTAGTCGCACTGCTACTTAGTGGAGTATTTTCTGGATGCTTAGGTTCAGAAGTGAAAACTGATGATCATTACCCAGACATTTGGGATAGGCATGAGATTAGTTGGGACACTAGCGGATCTTTCAGCAAGGTTCTGGAACCTGGACCCTTCCACTCCCTAGATGTCCAGGAGGCGTTGATAGAAGTAGATACATCTTCGGTCTGGGAGACTGGTCCCAGTTCGGCTGAAGTTCATCTATCATACTGGTTGCCAAGCAATACTGAAGAAGGCGAGAAAGTTCCTGTAATTGCTGTTATTTCTCCTTATTTCTCCTACGGAACACCCGGAGACGAGTCGACTCCCACCAGTATTGTCAGTGCTGGTAGAGGAGAATTCATCTTCGAGAACTTTGTTCCCCATGGTTATGCATTCGCCCAAGTAGCGGTGTTTGGTACTGAAGAGAGCAGCGGGTGCTTCGACTACAGGGGTAACGGAGAAGGTCTGGGAATTCATGCTGCGGTAGAGTGGTTAGGGACACGGGATTGGAGCAATGGGAATGTCGGACTCTATGGGAAATCCTACGAAGGTGCGACTCAATGGGAAGCTGCGGCAATGGGGAGCGAACATCTGAAGACTATAGTGCCAATATCGGGGACAACAGCCCTACATCCACTATTGTACAAGAACGGAAGCGCAGAGGCGAGATCACAGATTATGCACATGAATTACTTCTCCAGCACCGTTGACTATGATTCTGATGACTTTGACAACGTTTGTCCGGACATTGCAGAGGGTCTGTTTGCTGGTCCTGTGACATATATCGGTGGAGAGATGGATCCCTATATGGAAAACTACTACGAAGAGAGGAGCCACATAGACAAGGCATTCATGAATTGGAATGGCAGTGTTTACTGGGTCCAAGGGATGCAGGATTGGAACGTAGACCCTCATCAGGTCTTTGGAGGCCCTCCTGGAACCAATTGGTATTCCGAATATGTTGATGCTGGTTTTGAGGTAAGGGGGATGCTAGGGCAATGGGGGCACGACTACCCTGACCAGTGGTCAAAACACGAAGAGAGCGATAGCGGTTATGGGCTGGAGGCTCTGGCTAATATGACTAGATGGGATTGGGCTCAGGATTTGTTTGAGTGGTTCGAGTACTATTTACAGGAAAGGGGGCCCAAGCCGGATTTGGTCGCACAGATTCAAAGGAACGATGGGGAGTGGCGAATAGAGCAAAGTTGGCCCCCAAGAGACTCCGAGAATTATTTTGTGGACATGGGGGACTGTGGAAACGATGGTGCTTTCGTTGGTGGAATTTCTGTGATCGGGGGAGGAATACCCGTGGTAGGCGGTGGGCAAAGCATTACAGTGGAGTGCCCAGAAATAAATCCGGATTTTCCAATGCACATTTCAGGTTTGGTCTCGTTGCATCTTTCAGCGGTGCCTTCGTTCGATGGAGGGCAGGTTTTTATCGAAATGCAAAACCTACGAACGGGCGTAAGACTGGGTCACGCAACTATGGATGTTCGGTACCACGAGGGAGGCTCGGAACCTCAAACTGTTGTTCCTGGTCAGGAAATCACTATGATGATGGAATTCCAAGCGATTGATGCTATTGTAAGTCCTGGAGATGGGCTCAAGTTTATTCTTACTGATTCTGGTGAGGACTACCTAGCTCCGGCCTGTGGAAATGCCTGCACCGTCCACGTCCTAACATCGCTCTCAGAACTCATAGTTCCTCTAGTCGATAGGTCTTATGAGAACGTGCTTTTGGTGCCTTAGAAGTTTAGCAGAATTCTATGTCTCTGAAATTTTTCTAGCATCCTTAACCAATGAGACTATCTCTGACCTTGCTTCCTCGGAATTCGTTGCCTCGTTTCTGAATGCTAGCCTGATTGGCCTTGGGCCTTCAGAAGTAATTGCAGACATCTCAAACCCGTATCTGTCAATACCAGTCATTACTGCATCTGAGGCATCTTTTGCTTTACTGAGATTCTGGCAGCAAATCACCATTGCATCTCTGTGATCTTCGTTCATATGTTCAATAATGTCATTCGAGAAAGGAGAGAGGGGGTCAGGCTCTGCTTCAAACCAACTCTGCTCGTCGACCCATGACATTCTGCCAAAACCACCAATGTACCTAACGGAGGAGACTTGCAATCTGTAAAAATGAAAATCTTTGAAATCTACGTAGAATGAGGCACTTTCGTGCTTTTCCAGGAATTCAATCCTAGCTGAGTCAACCTCTCCATCGGACAGTCTTGAGCAGTCTCCAATGAGTGTTACCCTACCCAGAGCAAGGGGGTTTCCTTCACCCGCTTCCGCGACTAGTAGCGAGGACTTGGAAGAGGCAGTGAGGTTCTTGGTGTGCTCAGCTAGAGAGCTGATCAGGAAGATTGGGTTCCCTTCAAGGATTGCAAAGGTGACGAACGAACCATAGGGATACCCATCTGGCTCAGTAGACATTGTGCACAAGGTGCCTGTGCCAATCTTGCTAACCATTGTTCTCGCCAACTCTGAGTGGGTGGGAGTCGGAATATTTGGGTCATAGAGGAGTTCTTGTTCTTGTGTTCTGGCTCCCTTTGGAGGTGCATGTCTGGGTATACTTGATCCGCCATTTTCTTTCTCGCTCATTTTCCATATCTCCTATTCGATTTCCTTCAATATTTGGAGAGTTTCTTGTATCCATTCTTCTGCATAGTCATCATAGTCAGTATCACAGTCAATTCTCTCCTTGATCCGCGTTCCGCCTTTCTCTTCGAGTATTGAATCCCATTCCTTTCCCGACTCGCAAAAGAACTCGAATGCCGTGTCTCCGAGGGCTAGGACTCCAAAATTAACTCCTTCCATGGCAGTGTCGTCAGATTCGGAGACTGAATCGTACAAATCTTGGGCGTTAACGGGTTGCTCCCCTTCACCCCAAGTGCTGCATACAACAATCAATCTCTTCGAACCTGAGATATCATCTGGAGTTATGTCCTCCATATCCATTACGCTGGCTTCAAGATCATGCTTTGCTGCCATAATGGCCGCGTCTTCGGCCAACTCCTCAGCGTTTCCAGTCTCTGTTCCAAAAATTACTAGCAAGTTTCTATCTCCCATTTTATTGCCTCTTTTCTTCTCCATTTTCTATTCTATTTCTGCTAGGACCAATGTGCCAATTTTTCATAATATCCTTCTACTACACCTCATCTTTGATCAAGACCCTCATTGGCGAGTCATCTGTTTGGTCTACGATTTCGCAAGTTACTCCGAATACTTCTGCAATATTGTCTTCGTTTAGGACGTCTGATGGAGAACCATCTGCCTTTACTTCTCCTTCGTGCAATAGGATAATTCTTTCACAAAATCTTGCTGCTATATTGATATCATGAATGGAAACAATAGCAGATTTCCCAGATTCTTTATCTGAAACAATCTCGACTATTCTCTTCATTACCTCAATCTGATTTCGTAAATCTAGGTCACTGGTCGGTTCATCGAAAAGAAAGAGGGAGGGGTCTTGTGCTACAGCCTTGGCAACTATTACTCTCTGCCTCTCTCCACCAGAAAGTTTGTCGAACTTTCTGAAGGCAAATTCCTCCAGTCCCAGAAGACTCAGGGTGCGGCTAACTGCTTCTCTATCCTCTGATGAAACTCTCCACGAGATATGTGGCCTCCGGCCGAGAAGAACAACATCAAAAACGTCCATTGAAAAGCTGGTTCTGACTGATTGTGGGACATAAGAAGACATTTTGGATAGTTCCATTAGACTCATTTCTGAAATATCTCGTGAAGAAAATTTGACGGTTCCTGAATGAGGATTCAGGACTCGGTTGAGGCATTTGATCAATGTGGTTTTCCCGACTCCATTTTTTCCAAGGATGGCTATTGTCTGATTTGGCTCAACTTCGAAATTTATATTCCTTAGAACTTCTCTATCGCCCCATCTAAAACTTAGATCCTTTACCTGAAGTAAACTTGTCAGAACCCCGCCCCCCTATACTTCAGTAGAAGATACATAAAAAGTGGCCCACCGATTATGGATAGCATTATTCCCACGGGAATCACAATTGGTGCGAATAGAATTCTTCCGACGGTATCTGCAAAGAGCATCAGGAAAGCTCCGAAGACAGCGGAGCATGGTATCAATTTCCTGTAGTCATTACCTATGATCAGGCGACTCATGTGCGGCGCGGCTAGTCCTACAAATCCAATCAGTCCAGTAAACGAGATCACTATTGATGTCATCAAGGCTGAGAGGATCAGTATGTTCTTCCTAGTAGATTCGGGATCTACTCCCGTGGAGATGGCAAAGTCATCCCCCCCCAAGGACATCGCATTCAAATCCCAAGACCACAACATTGCCATTGGCAACAGAGATACCACAGCTGCCCCTATCCAAATTACATTGGAAAGAGTTGGTCTTGATAGGCTTCCGAATGACCAATGTGTCAATTGAGATAGTTGTGCATCTGTGGCAAAGTACTGCATTGTCGAAACGATGGCACCTGCAATGAAAGTGATTGCAATACCAACTAAAATATAGGATTCAGCGGAAATTGATCGCATTTTTCCTAGTTGAATTATTATTCCGACGACAAGTAATGAGAAAAGAAAGGAGTTCGCTACTATTGCCAAGTCTGGTAGGACTGAAAAATCCAGAATAATGGCGAATGCGGCCCCTAAAGCAGCACCAGAAGCCACTCCAAGAGTCAGAGGGGAGACGAGCGGGTTTCCTAGGCAGCCTTGCATTAGTGCTCCGGCAGTAGCAAGAGCCACTCCCGCGATAATTGCCATCAATATCCTTGGGAGTCTTAGTTTCCAGAGAATGTCTGACTGTAAATCATCTGCTTCATCCAAACCAAGGAGGATTCTCATTGTTGCCGTCATGTCAAGGTTTGAAGATGACCCCCACCCCATTGCCAGTAGTGCGAAAATGAGTGTGGCGAGGGATAGTGCGACAATCATTAAAATCTGAAATTTCGAGTTTGCAATATGTTTCTCTGATATCGTTTCCATTGCTTAGTCGCCTCCTGAGGTACAAACGAACTTCCCCATTCTTTCGATTCCATGGTAATTGGAGAAATATTCGTCCAGGAAGTAGTCAGCGTCGATATCAGAAAAAATCTCTGGATGGATTAGTTTGGCTAGAGTTGGGAGGCCATGAATCATCATTGGGCCTGCAAATTCTCCCGACATTATAGCCATTCGATCGTTGCTAACGGCGTTTAGGTTGTCGAAACCGGGCCTCTCTTTGATGAAATCGAAATGGGTATCGCACTTACTTTCATTGTCGAAGGAATTGAAGCCGATGTCGAAAACGATTCCATCGAACATTAGCACGTCGGGGTTTGCATCCAGAATCGCTTCCATGTCTACATGGGTGGTATGCCCTGGGAGATCGGCGAACACGTTTTTCGCGCCTGCCTTGTGTATCATGTCGGTCCATTGAGAAGTGCCAGTTAGAACCACGGGATCTCGAGTTAGTGATGCATGGTGCTCCATCACTACAATCGGCCTCTGAGATTCTGTGAGCTGTGAAGTTCGGTTTGTGACTAGGGCCTCGATAGTGTCAAACTCAGAAAACAGTGTCTCAGCCTCTACTTGCTTTCCAAATAACTCTGCCATCACCCCAATCTCTATTCTTAGTGAGTCGTACTTGTAGAAATCCAGGGCTAGGACTCTAATCCCTACAGGTTCAAGTTTCTCTCTGATTGCATTGGTATCGACCATTCCATTTGTTGCGAAAACGATGTAGACGTCCGGTCGGGAATCCAAGAGCGCCTCGAAATCAATCTCAGAATGTGCAGATTGCTGTACCATATCCCTTTGAGAGAGTTCTGGCCACAGAGTCTCGTCGTAGAAGTCGCCAGATACTCCAACAATCACGGAGTTGTCGATCCCCAACATTCTCATCACGCTCGCAGCGTAAGTATTTGTCAGAACAACTCTATCTGGAGATTCATCAAAGAAGTGCCCTACACCGTTGGAATCAACTACAGAAATTGACCCAGATTCATCGGTTTCGGAGATAATGGATGAAAACTGCCATGCCCCAATAGCACATAGAAAGATGATGCCTGACTGGAAAATGGCTATTTTAGATCGTGTTGCCAACTTTCATTCCTCCTTGTTGTTGAAAATCTGGATGCGAAAACAAGGAGCAGGAGCGTGGAAAGAGCTGATGGGGAGGGGAGGTTGTCCTCTGACCTTTCGAATGTGATGAAAATCGAGTCTGAAAATTCTGAAGCCTTACCGTTTTCCAGAGTTGCCTTCACCCGAATTCTATTGATTCCTGTGTCTAGATCCTCCAGCAATGTCTGATTCTCGTAACCATTGTATGCTTCGTAAGATGGGCCGTCTTCTGGCATTACCAAAACGGTATACATGGCTCTTCCTTCCACAGATGACCAAGTCACGATTGACTCATCCGAGGTTATTGTAGAATGTGAATTGGAAAGAAATACAGGGGGTTCTAGAACAAAGAATACCTCAATAGAAATTTTTTCTCCTTGAATGATCTGACCAGTTGCCATCTCTGCAATAATCTGGAAATTGTACTCTCCGTCCTGTCTATTGGGGAGGTTTATTCTAGAGTCTTCTCCAATGTATACAACTTGCCCGTTCTCAATTAGTTTGTATCTTTGAGCCCCTGGGAATTGTGCCCATTCTATCTCTACATCGTCATCGGAAAAGTTTCTATTATCTTCAGTAATGAATTGGGGGGTGATTGGGACCTCGAATGAGGTCAACTCCCGGATAACCATGTCTGAGTGAGAACCTGGTAGTCTATCTATGATCTTGACCCAGTTCCTAACCGTCTCATTGTACCACATCTCCCAAGATACGATGCCATCGTTGTTGTCAGTGATTTCCAGATGAGTCGTGGTGAATGTGCCCGCAGCAGTAGTTAGTTCGACTCCATGAGTTACGATCACAGAATTAGTGGTATCATCGTAGCCGTTTGGATGGCCAGGGACTCCGATAATGTTTGTCCGATTGAAGTGAAGATTGAGTTCACCGTCTGCAACTTGATGGAGGGGGTTCACTGGAATTCCTGTTGAATCTGTGAAGTTCCAACCTAGGAAACCCTCCTGGTAGTAAGAAGACGACGAAGGGGCATCTGCCCAGAAGGTGTGAATGGTCATGAGGCTCTCAGAGTCTACCCATCGGAATGCCTTCTCCCCCTCCTCGTAGTCTTCGTCCGAAACCCTGAGGAGATACGAGGAGCGATTGTTACCGAATGAATCCAGTATTGACTCTGATCCAATCGAGGTATAGGTCTTGTTTTGATAGAATTCTGGAGTAGAAACGAGAGAGTAATTCCAACTCATACCCGGAGACCACAAATCGGAGTTTGGTTGGCTAGGTAGAACTATGACCTGCAAATCCTTTGGATTGATCTTAGAGCCGTTAGAATTTGTCGATTCAATTCTGAATTGATAGTTTCCTGACTGTTCGGGTAGGAAATCAAAACTCTCCATCTCACCTCTGTAAACTAGCTCTTCCCCTAGGTATAGGGAGTAGAAATCAGTATATGCTCCACCACTCCAATCAATAGTGATCTGTTCCAGTTGGGATGTAATGATTTGAGTGGTGAAATTTGCGTAGTCGGGCAAGTTTGTCTCTACTGTCGAGGTGATGTTCAGCCAACCTTGTCCGTGCGTAATCTCGGTACTAATCGGATCAACTATTTGGTACCCCCATTTAGAAGCAGATAAGTTCTGAATGGTGCCGACATCTAGATTCTGGAAAAGGAAGAATCCATCTGAGTTTGTTATAGAGCTAGTTGATCCGAAAATAACGGAAGCTCCCTCGATTGGGTTTCCATATAAATCAGTCAGGAAGCCATACCTACTATTCTTTCCATGATTGAAATGAAAATCATTAGGGCCGTGTTCTGAAGAAGACCCGGCTTCCATCCTGAAGTGAACGAACTGCGTGGACTGGTCAATTCCTCCGTAGTATGCCATCAGTGTGAAGTATTCCCCAATTCGGTATGGCCCGAACTCACCCCTTCCTGACTGAGTTGAAATATTCTCAGATGTCTCAATCAGTTCGACTGTGTTGAGTTCTGAATCTTGGATGTTCGTATCATCTTCTAAAACTTCGAATGTAATCCAATTTCTTCCCTCGTACCAATCAAGTTCCATGTCGGATTCTACAATTATCTTCCTGTACACCACAGTGTGTCCATCATTCATGAAGTAGGCTCTGACGGTGTGTTCTCCTGGAGTGATGCCCGCGAATGAGTAAGCCCCGTTGGAGGACCATGTTGACTCCATGGAGTCAACCTTTATCGAAGTCGAATTTGCAGGATTACCACTAGAGGAGAATACGTTTCCAGAAAGGGTGAACGTCTGTTGTTCGGTTTCTTCGGAAGTACTTACTGGAGAGATAAAGGAAATCAGTAATATAGATACAAGCAGTATTCCTATTCTCATCCTTACACCGAAAATTTCGTTCAATATTCCTGTTCTAGTATAGGTGTGTTGTTGACGGGGGGCCGGTTTGCGGAAACCGAAAATGATGCTGGGGTGATGCGCCCCCCGCCAACGTTACTCTTACTGTAGAGTTCCTATGTCTCCTGCGGTAATCCCGTAATGATCCCATGCAGGCTGTAGCCAAGCCCTGATGTCAGCTTCGTAATCTGCGGAAGCGTCTCCATCGTTGGATAGGTCGAACATTGCTACGATCTTGTCGGAGTAGTAGTTTGCGTACCATCCGAAAGCCTCGCACTCCTCCTGTGACATTCCCTCGTGCTGAGAGTGTGTAACAGAGTTGTAGCAGCCAGTGAACTCCTCCCCATCTGGGTCGTTGGAAGACGTGTAGTTCTCCAAGTACATCCATGCCTCGCAAGATGCCTGTGAGGTATCCGAGGATACCGTGTGGGAGACCATGTTGTAGCAGATCGAAGTGTACTCAGCAACGTATGCCTCGATGACCCTGTAGAAGGCGTGTCCCTCTGCCTGGTGCTTGTCGTAGTCTGAAGTGTCTCCAGCAGCTAGGTCGTCTGTCATCTTCGATGCGTACCTTACGGAAGCCTGTGAATAGACGATGACGATGTTCTTGAGAATCTCATCTCGTGCGTCGACTAGCCCTTGCATGTCCTCGTTCTGCATAGCGGTGAGGCCGGCATTCATTGCAGCCAGTGTAGCTACGTTAGTTGCGGCGGTGCCGCCAGAGTTGGCGGTCCCGAAGTTTCCAGCCCTCTTGTCGGCAGTGGCGTATGGTCCGCATCCGTCGTAGTCGTGGTTAGAATCATCTGGTCCGTGATAGAATGCCCATCCTTCGTCCCAGGCGTGCTGAGCATCATCTGGGCCCCAGTTTCCTGCCTCTGCCTTGATAATAGCGGCATTTAGCTCGTGGATAGCGTATGCGGTCATTACACCATTCTGGATTCCCTTCTCAGTTGCTTGGTCTCTGACTGTGTCAGACTCTCCAGCGAATGCCCCAGAACCGCTAATGGCGGCGTTCACGAAGTCATGCCATGACCCGTCTGCACCATAGAATGCGTCATAGGCGTGGTTCTTGCCTGACGCATCGGCAAAGCCCTTCAGGGTCCTGTAGGATCCATCGGACTTCTCAGCGTGCTTTCCGTTTTCATAGATGTCCGATACGGCATCCCAGTCGTATGCGCCGGACAGGTCCTTGATATCGCAGACGTCTCCCATTAGCATCCGGTGGTTATCAACATTGGAGGCATATTCGTAGCCTCCGTCCTCTGCATCCAGATCAACGTCATCTCCAGCACACCCTGCAAGGGCCGAGGCCATCATTAGTATTGTCATCATTAAGCTCAGTAGTTTTCCATTCATTTAGGTCAACCTAAACGTTCGCAATGGGTATGTCTTATAATTTTTAGGTAACCCTAAATCTCAATTATGTTCTACTGCGTAGCCAATGTTGGCATGTCAAATTAGAATTTGATTTTCCAAACCAAAATTGCAGAAGATTACCATTATTACTGTACTGTATGGCATAGAGGTTGTGGGAAAAAGAGGCGTTCTCCTAATGAACATAGGAACGCCAGATGAAGCAACGATAGAGTCAGTCAGGAGTTACCTTAGGGAGTTCTTACTGGATCCTGACGTGATTGACATTCCGACAGTAATTAGACACATTCTTGTCAGAGGGATTATTCTCAGGACTAGACCAAAAAAAATAGCACCTAGGTACGCAAGCATTTGGATGGACGGAGATTCCCCTCTGCGAGTTTATACGAACAGAATGGCAGAGAAGCTCCAATTGGAAATGGGAGATGTTGAGTGCGAGGTAGGAATGAGGTACGGCAACCCAAGCATCGGCTCTGCTTTGAAGAGTCTCAGATCCAAAGGAGTTGATGAGTTGCTTCTCGCTCCTTTATTCCCACATCATGCTCAAGCCACTACTGAGTCTTCGATGAAAGAGGCTTTTAGGCAACTTAGTCAAATTGGTTGGGCTCCGGAACTTTTCCAACTTGGTCACTTCGAAGAGGAGCCAGAGTTTATCATGCCCCTAGTTAATTCGATCAGGCCCCAACTGGAGGAGCGGTCCCATTTGGTTTTCTCCTTTCACGGACTTCCCATATCCCATGTCAAGAGAGCTGACAGAACAGGTTCACACTGTCAGAAGGTTGACGGTTGTTGCACCATAAGATCTGAGGCCAACTCGATGTGCTACTCTCATCATTGCAGTATGACCGCAAGGGCAGTTGTTGAGGAGTTGGGCTTACCAGATGAATCTTGGTCGATAAGCTACCAGAGCCGCCTAGGTCCGGCTAAGTGGCTCAAGCCTTCAACGCTATCTGTGTTAGAAGATCTGGCGAAGAAGAAGTTTGACGTGGTTGTTGTCTCTCCGGCATTCTTAGCAGATGGATTGGAAACAATGGAGGAATTGGATATGGAGGCTCGAGAGCACTACATCAATAACGGTGGAAGAAAGTTCTCGATTGTCAAATGTCTCAACGACAACCCGGATTGGATCAAAGGGCTATCGCAGTTGATAGAAAAGAGGTTCTCTAATGTTCAGAACTAGGAATCCTAAGAATGAAAATCGTCCCAATTAGTGCTAGAATAAGAGTGGCGGCCTTGGAGACTAGGACATCGTCAGGTATGGCAACTAGGACTGCGAACAATACGAATGCCCACATAGTCCCGAGAATGACTGGTTTGCTTTTCTTGGGAATTCCATTTCCTTCACGGTAGTTCCTCACATGTTCGCCGAACAATCTATTGTTGATTATCCAGTCATAGAACCTCTGACTGGACTTAGCGAAGCAGGCTGCTGCCAGGATCATGAATGGCGTGGTTGGCAAACCGGGTACAGGAATCCCAATTAGCCCCAGTGTCATTGAAATGAAGCCTATGCTGAACCAAAAAATTCGGCTAATTTCAGACCGGTCCGTATCGACGAGGTGGACATCTTGGTCTTCCACGTCTGTTCGGCAAGAAGTGGCACTTAGTATCTTGTGTTTGGGAATTCTGGCTCATTTGGCTGGGTAGCCTTGATTTCCCCCCTCTATGTCCGAAGAACATGGCGGTGACGGACCTTACAGAGTTCGAGTCGAGGCTTCTGAAGTGGATTTCAGCTTCTGACTTCGTCGAGGTGGCTTGGTCCACTAAGAGGGCGGCAGAGGCATTCAAGGTCGAGGAGAAGGAAGTCTACGAGGCACTGGCCTCGCTTTCACTCAAAGCCAAGGACCACATACAGATATTCTACGATGGTGGGGCAATCAGGATCGTTGCTGACTACTGAGGTCCGGTTTAGATTTATTTCCAGCCCCAGCACTGGATGGGAAAAGCACGCCCGACCACGTGGGCTTGGTGGGTTCAGATTCGTCTGTGAAGAATGACCTGAGGTATATTGAGACCAAATCGATAAGCAATACTACCATGAAGATAATTACCAGATAAGCCGCTACCTTGTCGTATTCAAGGAACTTTAGATAGAGGTTGATGTAATACCCAATACCTCCGGCACCAACAATCCCAATCACAGTACCTGATCTAACATTGTATTCGAACATGAAGATAGCCTGGGCGATGAGATGGTTGGCAGTCTCTGGAATGACCACCCCTAGTGACATCTCTGCCTTGGTAAGGCCCATTGCGTTTGCAGCCTCCAAAGGAGTGCTGTTCATTCCCTCTATGGCTTCGTACTGCATCTTTCCGAGATACCCGACTGTGTAAATCGTCATTGCCATCGTACCCGCAATAGGACCTAGTCCAACAAGGATAACGAAGATTATCGCCCAAATTAGGCTAGGGAGACTCCTGCATGCGGAAACAACTGCTCTAGATGGATAGGTAATGTACTGAGGGAAGAGGTTCCTTGAGCTCAAGAGACCCATTGGAAGTGAGAAGATCATTCCAAAGAAGGTTGCAAGAATTGCTATCTTAATGGTTTCAATCATGCCAATCCAAGCCGTTGAGCACGTGAATTGTAGATACCTTCCCGCTTCGCAGGGCGGATATGTTTGAGGCTGTACAACTCTCCATCCCTCCCAATCCCAAACTAGTCCAGAAGTGAGATTGTAAATGAGGACGAAAACCGTGATCAGTGCAGTCACTGAGACGATCAGTTCCCTCAGTACTCTATCCATTTCTACCATTCTAAACCTCCACAATGGAAGTATCTGTGATGAATGGGTTCAGTCTACCATCATCGATCACAAGAAGTCGATCAGAAATCTCTCTTGCTCTAGAAACATCATGCTCGACTAGAATCATGGCGGCTCCACTAGATCTTACATAGTCTAGAACCGAATCCACCACTCTCTCAGAAGTTTCTTCGTCTAGTTCGCTGAGGAATTCGTCAGCAAGGATTAGTTTAGGGCGTTGAGACAGGGTCCTAGCTGTAGCAACTCTCCTTTGCTGCCCCCCTGAGAGGCGCTTTATGGGTTCGAACTTCTTCTCATACAAGCCCATATCCTCAATGGCTGCATTCGCAAATTCCCTGGCTTTGGATCTAGGATTTCCAGCCCTAGATCCAAGCATTACATTGGCCCATACGCTAGAGTGCCTGACCAGTCCTAGTTTCTGTGGAATGTAGCCAATAGACCCTCTCTTTGGTCTCTGTGGAATGGTCGCTCCACAGACTTGAACTTCTCCGGATATGGGTCTCAAAAGTCCGGCGATTGTTCTCAGGAAGGACGTCTTGCCTATCCCAGATGGGCCTGTGATTGCCAGCACCTCTCCTGGTTTGACATGAAGATTCTCAATCGACATCAAAGGGTACGAACGTGAGAATCCGACGTCCAGATTGCTAATCATGACCACCGCTGACACGTGTATTCGTGGATAGGACCTACTTTTGACATTTAGGAAAGCCTAAATTTATCATTAGTATTCATTTCCGGTCTATTTCATGAACGAGGCCAGAGAGAGAATTAGAGAAGTATTCCACGGGAGAACAATGCCTATTTTGGTCGTTAGTCTGATAGTGTCAGCAGCCGTATTGTGGGCACTTTTCACCATAGAATACGACGAGTGTGATGGTGAGGAGGACTGCATCAGAATAGCCTACGAGGTGAAAGACACCTACCTATTCTGGGAAGCGAATCCACAGGAGATGGCAGACAAACTCAGCGACCTAACTGGGATGAAGGTTGTAGTCTACCCTGTTTCTGACGAGGTAGCGGCAATAGAAGCGGTTGCGAACGGAAACGCCGAGATTGCTATGGTAGATGGTGCAGCAGGATGGCTCGGATACCAGGTTTACGATCTGGACATAGTAGCTGTGGAGAAGAAGCCGGATGGGAGAGTCTTCTACAACGCTGCGGCTTGGGTGAAGGCGGACTCAGAGATTGCAGCGGCACACCTAGATGACGATCCCGATACTGATCCATTCGCACTTATGCAAGGAAAGAAGTCATGCCACACTGGTTGGTTGAAGAGCGCTGGAATGCTGATACCTATGGGTTACCTAATCGGGAACGGGTACGCAGAAGTGATTGGTGACCCAAACGAGATTGAGTCGTTGAGAGCCACTGTGACGAATTTCTTCAATGAGGACTCTGAGATTCCTGAAGGTGGCACACAGTACTCAGGATACAAGGGGGCAATGAAGTGCATGATGACGGGGCATGGCGACATAGCCCTGGTTAAGGACACGGCATATCGACTATATTGCGATGAGGACGAGGACGGTGTTCCCGACGGCCCTGACTGGTGCCTAGATCGAGACGAGATTGTCATGCTGCCCTCTTTCGGGCAGGCTCCGAGCCACCCCGTAATGTACGATCCAGCCAGGATGGATGAGGCGACTATGCTGGTGATTCAAGAGGCTCTCCTAGCACTTGACGATGATAGCGAGGGAAGGGAGATTCTTAATGACGTTCTGAACACTGCTGGAATGGTGGCAAGCACTGGGGAAGAGCATCTTGGGACTTATTCGGACGCGGTTTCAAATGTACCGGGCATCCAGGCTTATCTAGAGAAGTAGGGGCCATGAATGAGAAGTTGGGTAATAATCTCACTACTGGTTGTCACTTGCCCGCTCGCAGGTTGCCTTTCGGATGAGGATGAGTTCGTTTGGCCGGAGCCTGAGAGTTGGGATTGTTCCATTGAGGTTAGTTACAATTTATCCTGCTACTTGTATCTAGAGGGGCTTTCCAGCCCAATACTCACGCTAGAGCACCCAACAAGTGATGAGATATGGATAGTGGAGTTATCTGGCCATATTCACTCTTGGAACGGAGAGGTGGTTTCAGAGGTGGCGGACCTTAGCTCGATTGTTAGCAACTGCCATGTGGAACAGGGGCTACTTGGCATGGCATTCACGAATTCTTCCAATGACGACCAAACTGTACTTCTATCTTACGTGGAGGAAGGAAGTTGCGATGGCCCCAACGAGTCGGACTTAGTGCTCTCCTCCGCCACTTTGGATTCTAATGGGGCCATTGACATATCCAGCATTATTGTCGTGAAGGCTGTCGAGCAACCTTTCAGGAATCACAATGGAGGGCATCTATTGAACATAGGGGGCAACGAGTATCTATGGGGTCTAGGGGATGGGGGGAGTGGATATGACCCGAACGGAAATGGGCAGAATCCGTATACTGAACTGGGTTCTATCCTCTACTTCACCTTCACTGATGGAGAGGTTAGTCCGGTTATGGAAGGAACTTCTGGCAATCCTTTCGTGCTTCATCACGGATTGAGGAATCCATGGAGGTTCGATCTTGACAGTCAGGATAGGCTCTGGATTGCTGATGTAGGCCAGAGCTGCTGGGAAGAGGTTAGCATTGTATCCATGGATGTTCAAGCAAACTTGGGTTGGGCTGAGATGGAGGGCAACCACCTAGTTGACAGCAGTTCTTGCGATTCCTCTGATAGCAACGATAGTAGTGACGAAGATTACACAATGCCCATCACAACATATCCCCACACAGGTGGAAATTGCTCAATTACCGGTGGTTTCTGGATGGATTGGGGCCCGGATGATCTGAGAGGGGGATACCTATTCGGTGATTTCTGCAGTGGGTCTATTTGGGTTCTAAAAGAAGAGAATGGGGGGTGGAGCCAGAATTACATCGGCTCCAGTGGTGGGATGATTGTGGGATTTGGCCAGGGCTTGAATGGTGAGCTTCTTGCCTTTCACTGGACAGGAGAAATTGTCCAGATTGGATGAAAATTGGATATTACATGGGAACTATGATGTCCTATGGTCTCTACAAGACAACAGTGAACGACAAGCCGTTGAGGATTGCTGGGGCTGTTTTAGCTTGTCTAGTGATGTTCACATCCGCCCTTCATCACCCCTCCAATCAGCTTCAAAGTAACCAAACAAAAATGGAACAATTCGGAGGAGGGGGGTCCCTGGAAGAGCAATGTGGCTCGATTACATTCGAGGACATTTTCATCTACAACCAAGCGATCTTCGAGGTTCGTGTGGACGACGATTGGCAGACGGCTGAGGTGGACGCCAGAGCTTGGATCAACTGGTCACTGGCAGATGACATAAGGTCGGATCTGGATGCGTTCCTTGAGGGAATTGTGCCCTCTGGCGGGGATGGTTGGCTGTCAACGGACGAGATTGAGGCAATGGTCTCAATTGCTGCCGACTGCCTTGAGTACAGCATCACCCGTATTGGAATTCGAGACGGGTCCCCTCACAGAGGAGGGGTTGGCGTAGACTGGATGAACACCACATGGGAGAACGACCAGACGAACATCGGGCATTTCAACGGAGTTCCTGATAGGCACTCACAAATGAGGGAATGTCAGGGATTCAGTCAAGAGGGGTGTGTTGAGGTTCCAGTTGTTCCCTCTAGCACTAGAGACTGCGACATAGAGATCAATGAGTCAGTAGGTGCCGATGAGTGCAGGATCGAGTTGTGGCTCAATGCGACTATGGTGATCGGGGGAATCACGGATCCCAACGACTTCACCATAGCATTCAATTCTTCGAACATGAGCAATGCTAGGCTAGACTTCACCTTCCCTGTGATGCCTGAACTCAGGATGGACATGTGGGAGGAGTGCGAAGGTAGGTTCGTGGGTGCCGATGAGGACAATCCACAAACGGATATCGCGCCGATTAGAGGGAGTTGCATAGGGGATGGGTCAGCAAGTTACGATCTGAGGACCAATGAAGATGGCAGCCTTACCTACACCCTAGATTCAAACTTCTCAAGGGAGAATTGGCCTTTGGGAGAAGATGTGTTCGCTGACTTCACTACTTCACCAATTCCGATGGATAACCCCCCGGCTTGGAGCGATTCTGCCCCATCGGATGGTTCTTGGATTCCAGTTGCCGAAGAGGGGCAGAGCAAACTGGCAAATTGGCAGGATGTTTCTTCCTGGTTCACAGATGAGTCAGGAGTCTCGAATCTGGAAATAGTCTGCTCAGTTGGCAACTCAACGAACGGCGTCAGTCAAAGCATAGATCGTTCACTTTGGCTAAACATAGACGGGATAGTTGATGTAACATGCGAATCAGTAGATTCAGCAGGTCAGACATCAGGAAATAGGACATGGCACGTAGGAGTTCCAGTTTCTGTATCTTCCTCCGCACTCATTCTAGAGGATCCCCATCCGATCACCGTCTCAGTAACAGATGGTTGGCCGGAGATTTCGGTTGAGGTTTCACTCGTACAAGGAGGGGAGGCTCAGAATATTATTACGACAATTACTGACGGGGTTACAAATCTGGAAGTTCCTGCATCAGGAATGGTTCCAGGGCCTGTATCAGTCTGGCTTAGAGCCTATAACAACCAAGGAGCTTACATGGAAAAACTGTACGATTTGGGAATATCCAAGGAGAGTCTGCCTCCTCAGATTTCCTTCTCGAACACAGTCTGGGAAGGCTCGGCATTGAAGATTTCAGGACAGTACAGTGACCCAGAAGGGGAAGAGGTGAGTATTTCTTGCGACATTGGAATGACGTCTTTTACTGTCGAGCTCAGTGAGGTCGAAATTACGGGAAACACGTGGGAAGTCACTTGGATCAATGCTCAACACAGTGAGTTGTTTTTGGGGAGTGAATATCCGTTGTTCGTAACAGTATGTGATGAGTCAGGAAAATGTGCTGACGAGGAATTTGAGATAATGAACGAAGCGATGCCTTTGACTGTCGATGAAGGTCGAGAAAGTATGCCAAGCGAGGATTCCCTTCCTGCCCCAGGACTGGGTTCCATATCATTATCGATGCTATTTGCAATGTTCATTGGAAAGAGGAGGATCGAGAAGTGAGTTTCTCCGGGAGAGTTGATCGCGAGTCTCATGAGGGCGGCCTACTGATATCCTTCGAAGGAAGGCCTCCCCGACTCGGGGCAAGAATGAGAGTTAGGGGTGGAAAGATATTGGGGAAGGTAGACACTGTTCTAGGGTCAATTGATTCCCCTCTGATTCACGTACATCCTCTTTACGATGGCATAGACAGTAGGGCATCTCTGGGATCACCAGTCGAAATCGCGCCCAGAGAAAATTCACGAAAGGGTCGACCGAGGGGAAACTCGGGTAGAGGCTACAGGGATAACAAGGGCCCAAGGGGCAAAACTGGAGGTCGAGGGGGAAGGGGTTTCCGAGATAGTAAGAAGGGAGGTCATTCTGGCAGAGGGTCCAACCACCATAGGAGAGGAGGAAAAGGGAAACAAAGGGGTTCGGGCAAACCTGGGCGCAGGACGCACGGCTCTGGCAGGAGGGGCTCTGGCAGGGACGGTCGAGGCAAGAGGCGCTAGCCTCGTACCCGAGCATTCTTCATCATGAGTATTCTGCGTGCTCCGTGGCGAAGAGTGCAGAGATGATTTGGCTCGATGCCATCGAGGCCAACGAGGGAGGAGATAGGGCAACTGCTCTATCTCTAGCTGAAGAAGTAGTTTCTATTGACGAGAATCATGCAGATGCTTGGTTTGCCATAGCTCAGTGGGTACTTCCGATAGACTCGAGAGGGAAGCAACAGATGCCCAACGTGGTTCAGGCTTCCAAGACTATGTCAGCAATTAGGAAGGTTGTCGAACTTGACCCTGATAACGATCAAGCTTGGAGGATAGGAGGAGAAATCATGGTTGGTCACTTGGGAATGCTGGAGCATGGGATTCAATGGTGGGAAGAAAGGAAGGGCGTTGCACCGAGTGATGTTCTGCCATACTTTGAGCAGATTTCCATACTCATTAGAATAGGGCGTTTCAACGATGCTGGGTCCTACTTGGATATACTGGACAAGATGGTCGAAAAGCAGCCTAGCAAGTCCCTTGAGGCGAGAGCTAAGAGGCTCAGAATTATCTTCGAGGAGCAGAGTTCGATGGAGGAAGAGTTAGGGTTCGAACCACAGAACGGCAAGGACGAATCTTGGGGTCTGATCAGTAGGATGAGGAAGAAGAAGCCACTTACTGAGACTTACTTCCTTCTAATGTTCGTGATGCCGATAGTGTTCTTGTTGGGGTCGCTTGCTACGATGCTGTTCGCAGGGGTGGCATACGGCACCGTCATTGTTATGCTGCTGATTGTAGCGATGTACTTCACCATAGCCCGACTCTCCAGAAGGCTCTTGCTCAAGCTAAACAGGCCGGAGTCTTTCCTAAACAGGGCAATAGACATAGAGAGCTCGAGCGGGAAGGTCTGCGTGCCCGACGAGATAAGAGCATCCAAGCTCTACTCCTACGTGATTGGAAAGAGGACGCCCTCCTTCCAAGAGAGGCTGGGGATGATCGAGGAGTCGGGGGAGGCGCTCCCACGTAGGTGGGAGCTCTCCGTTCCCGAACTCTGATCAGCCACCGCCGCCCTTATTCTGCTGCGAGTAGTACTGGGAGTAGTATTGCGTGGCATACTGCCGTGCCATCTGCTCCTCGTACCCCTGAGCCACTAGCTGCTGAACGTAAGCCTCGACGGGGTCCATCTGCTCGACTCCGCCGAAAGACTCCACAGAGTCCTGCTGGTCAACTCCTCCGCCCCGTCTCATGAACATCATAGTGACGCCCAGAACCGCAATTAGCAGAATAGCGCCTATTCCGGCGAACATCAGAGTCGATGAGTCGCTGCTTCCTGCCTCATTTCCGCCCTGAGGCTCGTTCGACCTTGGGACGGTATACAGAGTGATCTGATCGTCCACAACGTAAGCACCCTCTGTGACCCTGATGTGGATAATGCCCACGTTTCCTTCTGTTTCCATGTATTTGTGCGATATGTTGAGTGAGAGGAAGTACTGTTCCCCGTCGCATAGCCCTTCCTGCCAGTCGAATCTTCCTAGCGCCTTCTGGGCCGTCTTGATTCCCTCACTCTTATCGAAGATTGAGAGGTCGTCCAGTGAAGCCTCGACCTTGACGTCGCAATCCGCGCTGGCATCGTTGTCGACCACGGTTCCAGTGATGTTGATGATGTCCGACTCCAATCCGTTGAAGGACTCACCGTCTGCGGTTGCGATGCTATCGAACTGGACCTCGGGGGCCGCGTCTCCGAACATCTCGCCAACTACCTCGAAGAAGACCCTGGTGGGTTCCTCGTTCCTCTGGTCCCTCTTGTCGTAGACCGTCAGTTCCACCATGATGGTGTTCTCGCCAGCAGTCAGGTTCCTGAACGTGTAAGTCCATTCCACTTGGCTACCGGGCAACTCGTACGATTGCACGTTGTCGCCATCCCCATTGACTGACCATGTGAACTTGCCAATACCAGTTCCAACGTCACTGCTGTTTGCCGAGGAGAACATGATGCTAGTGTCCCCGGTGTCTGAGAGCCTGACTCGGTACTTGGGCGAGTCGACCATGATCCAGTTTCCGTCTTCGTCCTGCTTCCCTGTTGGGGTCTGCTGGTAGCCCACGAACTCGACGAATTCCATGAACGAGGAGTCCTCCACTATCTCTATGTGGGCCTCGGGAGGCGTGCTGTCCGCGTTGATGTCGTTGGTATACACGGAGATGTTTGTTATCCGTGTGTTGCCGTAAGAGTCGTGTAGGAACAGCCAGATCCTCCACTCTGCATCTATCTTGCACCCTAGTTCTGCGTTCTCGTCAGGGACGCAGAAGGTAGCTGTCGCCGGGTAAGTTGAATTTGGGCTGTGCATGTGGTTGTTGTCACTTCCGAGAGTCTGCCCGTCCCAACCGGTAACGGTCTCGCCATCCGCAGACTCGATCAACCAGTCTGCGTGAATTCCTGCTACGTCCGTCTCGAATCCGAATTGCAGCTCAGCGGAGCTCTTGATAGCCTTCCTAGAGTAGGCCCCTGTTAGGACATCGATAGACTGGGTGACTCCGTCAATGGTTAGTTCGAAGCCCTCACCGGCTATTTCGAATCCGTCTGGGTATGGCGAGAGGTGGAAGTCCAGGAGGTTGGACAGCATAGCGAAGTTTGGATCTCCGAATGGCTGTGAGACGGCTGGGTTCTCGACGTCAATTGTTGTGATTATCATCCCTCCCTGATGGTAGTTGCAGGTCGAGAGTAGTGCCTGACTGGGGTTCTCTGTGTCTCGTATAATTGTGTGGAACGTCCCTCCATCGCTTATCTTGCCGCCTTCAGTTCCTCCAGGTGCTCCATCGCTGCAGACCTGGGGGATGTTCTCCGGCTTGACCTGGTTTAGGTCAAGTGCCGATAGTGCCACGTGTGTCCCCCCGTTTATTCCTCCTAGAGCGGAAGGGTTGATTCCCGACATGAGGGGGTGGAATGGATCTATCAGGCTAACGTTCTCTGAGAGGACCCTGTGATCCACGGTGTCGTTGTGGTGGTCCCTCATGACTACGTTCATCCCGAAGGGGAGCCTGTCGGGGGCGTTCGGATTCTGAATGTCATCGTAATCTGAGTAGTATGGGCCGAGATGGACCTGCAGGGTTCCTCCGTCCCTCATGAACTCGATAAGGGTCTCAGTGAGCGTGATGTCGGCGTTGTCGGCATTCGGGGTTCCGAGCAGCTCGTAGTAGTCTCCATACTCCACGCTGTAGTCTGTCTGCCATGGAAGTAGGACCTTGGAGTAGTGCTCCAGCCAGTCCTCCATGCCATAGACATTCCAGTCCTCTACCTCCAACTGTGTGTAGGTCTTGTTCATTGATGAAAGGTCCTGCTTGACCCTCTGCAACCGATTTTGGTCTGTTGGGTTGGAGAGTATGGCAACATCGATGTTGTCGAGGAACTCTATAGAGAAGTATCGCTCGTTACCAGAGTCCTCTCCCGTCCCAGTCAGAGTTGACTGGAAGCTAATGTTGTATTTGTGGGAGTCGAACCACAGGTTGTAGGGAGAAGACCAGTTTGCCTGAGACCTCTGGTGCGGGTCTAGGACGAAGGGACCGTTGTCAGAGGCTTGCTGGAACACCGTCTGACCTGTGTCCTCGTCGACAATCTTCATTGTCACCTCGTAGATGCCCTCTATCACTCCATTTAGCATCGGTACAGCGAAGTTGTGGGACTGCTGGCCCTGTGGGTTGGTTGAGTATACGCACGAGTAGACGGCATCGGCTACGCAGTCTAGGACATCTGCCTGAAGAAGGGTGATGTCTGCGTTGGCTATCTCGAAGAGGATCGTGGAAACGTTGTTCGCTTGGCTTATCTCCGGCTTATCGAACCACTTGGAGGTGTTATCCGTATTGTTGTAGAGGGTCATCAGGTCTATCCTGTATAGTCCGCTCTCGAAGTCGTGAACCCCCATTTCGACGACTCTCTTCTGGCCGGCATCCATCCCAGTTACCGTCTCGACGTAGGATCCGTCGTCGTTGAATGTGTAGTCGTCGACCCTGATGTTGTCTATCGCGAAACCAGCGTATCCTGCATTGCCGTTGACGCCGTCGTCGTTGGAGTAGAACCTCCATGTGAACGTGACCTCGGCTCCAGCCAGTGATGTGCACTCGTCGGTCCACGCGATGGAGTCCTCGGAGGTCTGGTTTAGGAGGTGGACGTGGGTTAGGTCGATTCTAGCGGTGCTCACGAGGTTGTCTGAATCGAACCAAGTCACGAATCCGTCCTCCCCAATACCTCCTGAGTGGTCTCCTGCGTACTCCACCTCCTCGTAGAGGCCGTTCTGGTCGAAGTCTTCGCAGTAGTTGTAGATGGTCTCTGTGTACGGGTTGTACGCGTACCTAAGGCCGTTATCGTTCAGGTCGGTCCAGCTGCCGTAGATGATTCCATCGTACACCTCTCCGTCCTTGACCCATGTTGCCTCTAGGTAGGAGAAGTCACGAACCGATTGGACGTTCCCGTTCCTGTCAGCAATGTGGTCCCCCTCCGCGAAGTAGTCGAAGCTGAGGAACGTGAAGTCGGCTCCGCTGTCTGTTAGCTCAATTGGCTCGAGAGTGAGTGTCTCGTTCCAACTGTCGCCGTATCCATCCGAGGGGTGCCCTAGCCAATATGCCTGGTTCTTGAACACTCCCTGGTTCTGCGGTAGCATGTCGTTTGATCCGGTAGAGTCGTCCAGCCTGCTTCCGTTTTCGTTCCCATCGTCCTCCCATATGGGCTGGAAGCCTGAGAAGTCCTCTGCTGCAATGAGCTCAGGAAGTGCATTGCTGACCTTGGCTTCGACATCGAAGTCAACGAACGTGTTACCCCAGTTCTGCACGCCAATGGTGATGGGCATCTCCCCCGATGCGTATCTCTCTCCGTTCAGAAGGTCTAGCCATGGCTCCTCATACAGGCCTGGGTCGTACAGGTTCCTCACTGTCAACTGGAATCTTGTCTGGTCGTTTGTGCTGTCCTGGTCCCCTTGACCTCCTCCGAGGTTGAAGTTGGAAAGTACAGTTGAGATGTAGTAGGTGGTGTTGTCGACGAAGTCGGCAGTTAGTTGCACCTGCAATGACTCTCCTGCCAATAGGTCAAGGTTTGTCAGTTGTTGGCTCTCTACAGTGGATTCGCCGAAGTTTACGTCCCTAGTCCTGATTGAGATGTTGTCGATGGCGAATCCATCTAGACCAGAGTAGTCGGTTGATCCATCGGGGCCTACTGTCCCTTCCAGGCCACTCCTGAATCTGAATCTGATATCTATTGTCTGACCTGCATACGGAGTGAGGTCGATTGAGTCGGCCCTCTGGTCCTGGGCTCCGTCATCCCAGCAAACGCCAAGTTGCAATGCGCAAGAGTCTCTGATTCCACCTTCTTCGGTGTAGTTGTTCCACATGGTAGTGTGATATGCGCCGAAGAAGTCCCCGTTGTAGTCGTTGTACTCTGGATCTGGTGCGCTGGAGACTCTCTCCTCAATCCTGTACTTCCTCTCGTTGTCCCATCCTCCATACCTCCAAACGGTCTCCCATCCAGTTCCATCGCTCCAGACCTCGATGCTGCAGGAATCCTCGTAGAGCCATCTCTCAATCACATCGTATGGCTCGGCCAGGAACAGCTGGAAGAAGCCGGCAGAGCATATGGCATCCATATCCAAGAAGGCTGCATCCGCCCCAGAGAGGTCTATCCCCTCTAGAATCAGGGCCTCGTCCATGTGGTTGTAGTAGCCCGATTCCTCAGTAGAGTTGCCGTCATCTAAATCGTAAGTGTAGTCTACTCCAGACCAGAAGTAGTTCGTTGGGTTTGCATCTGCTTCCCAGTACCAGTAAGAAGCCGGTCCATCCCATGACTCATTGTTCTCCTCAGGATTTCCATCGGTCGCATAGCACTTGTCTGTCCCGTTGGGCATGCATTGGTAATCGCTGTTGTTGAAATGTACGATATCGTACTCGTCATAGTCTGTGGTACTCACCCAGAACCTGTCCTCGTCGATGTGCCACGAGGAGTTCCCCGATTCGTACTCTCCAGTGTATGAGTACTTGTTTAGAGAGGCCCCTCCAGTGTTGATGTCCGCAGAGTCTGACTCGAAGTCATTGAAGTAGACAACGGTGTCAGTACCACCAAGGACCTCCCTGACTTCCAGGTCAACGTCAAAGCTTCCACTTGAAATCGGCATCAGACCGGTGTTCTTTACGGTCACGTTCACCCATCGGTTTCCTTCTCCGACGATGCTCTGGAAGGTTGCCGGGTCAGTTACAGACGGCTCTATTTCCACTCTGGTAATTCCGAGATCGTAATTGTCCAGTACTAGGACGGATAGGTAGTCACCCTGGCCAGCATAGCCCTGGGTGTCCAACCACATAGCGTTGTTAGAGAATCTGTAGGTGTAGTCCTCTTGGCCTATTACAACTTCCAGAGCGCTGTTCTCGGCCCCCTGGAGCTGTCCCGGCATAGCCATTGTCGGCCTCCTTCCAACGTCGAAAGATAGCGGTGGGAGGTATCCGTCTGTATCCGGATCTGCCAGTAGTATCTGAACTGTGTTTAGAGCTCTGAGGTTGGGCCTTAGGAGGAACGTCTGATTCTGGACAGTCGACTCCTGGGTATCCAATAGAGTAAGTGAAGTAGGGACGAAGAAGTCCAGTTCTCCATCCTGGTTTACATCTGCGATGGTTACAGAAGCGCCGAGATAGTCCCCGAAATCCACGTAGTTCTGCTTGTTCCAACCAGAGGATGTCTTGGTAGCATAGGATACGTTTCCTGTGATTCCGTCTACTGCGGCGATGATGTCGATCTCATTTACATCGTCTTCAGGAGTGGAGTCTGCGATGTCAAATCCGTAAAGTGGATAGTCGTGCTCTGCATCGAGTTTGAACTCGTGAATGGTCCCGGAACCGGTCGGATCCATGGGGTTTGGGAACTGCCCTGTCACGCAATCGTACTCGAGAACGGTTACGTTGTCGTAGGTACCAGCAGAGTAGCCCACACCAGCATTGTATGGTGGTGTCCTAAGGAGCCAGATGTCCAAATCCTCGCATTCGCCTGGGACTGGTTCTCCTGTAAGTGGGTTCTCCAGGAGGTCCTCATTCCAATTCCCTAGCTTAAGATACTGGTAGTAACCACTAGTCAGTGGAACCGAGATTGGTGCATGCTGGTTGGAAGGTAGGCTGTAGTCAGGCCCCTTGAAAATCTGGATGAACTGGTTCGCGAAAGTCGAGTCTGTTGATGAGAAGGCGACATCGATGTATCCATCGTCGTTTATGTCTCCGATGTCGAAATCTGCAAGATAGGGATTGATTACAGTGATAGTGTCGAACATTTCTTCCCATTCGTTGACTCGCTTGTCGCATTCACCCTTTAGGACGGTGAGGTTTGCTGGTCTGACGAAAGACTCACCGACGAACCTGACATTCTGTTGGTAGTAGATGATGTCGTTAACATCATCTCCGTCCACATCGGCTATCTCCACCCGATTGCCATCGGCGACATCTCTGAAGCCAGCCCTGTAGGAGTCGTTGTTGGAAATCTGGACGTCCTGCCTATCTGCGAAGCCCCCGTTGCCGTCATTGTAGAGGAAGCTGATGAAGTGCCCAAAGCCGCTACCTGAGCCAATGTCATTGTCGCCGTCGCAGTCCAAGTCACCTATCGTAATGTACAGGGGATCCCTCTGGACCCCGTATTGAGTGGTGTGGGAAGCAGAAGCATACGGCACTGCAGATACGAATAGCGAAGTGAGCATCAGGAACACTAGTCCGACTGCCTTCCTGCCGCTTCCATGCTTACGGTTTCCATTCATACTATCGTCCATCATAGTAGTTCGGAGTTTCCGACCACTCTTATGCATTACCGAAACGTGATTTTTTGTTGCATTGGGAGAATGTGGCAGAATTACTTCATCTCCAGCCAACTAGGATTGGGGGAATAGCTGACTTCCTCACCACCGTAGACCTTCTCAAGCCTCCCCATCAACCATAGCCTGTCTAGGAAAATCTCGAGGTCGATTCTCTCTCTGTTCATTCTCTCTCCCACGAGGAGTTCTATTGACCCTACGTCCAAGGACGAGTGCCCGTGCTCCCTTACAATCAGAGTGAGTAGGATCTGAAGCCAAGACTCTGCCATTGGGTCTCCTGATAGATTGTTATTGAGGGGTTCTGGGTCTTCTATCTCGTCAAGGAATTCCATTATCGCCTTTAGGTCCGGCTTTGTCTTCTTCGAGATTCCGTGCTCTTCGGCCTTCGACTCTAGATCGAGGTCACCAACCTTCCTAACTATGGAGGGGATTCGAGAGGGGTCTGGTGGCGGCCCGGGAAGACCATCTTCTGATTCCGCTTCGTCTTCTGCCATCTCCACACCTCTAATAGTTCAAATTAGTGAATTCAATCTTTTGCTAGATTCCTGAGCACTGTCTGCAAGATTCCACCATTCCGGTAGTACTCGACCTCAACTGGCGTCTCCAACCTGACAACGACTGGGAAGTTGACCACTGTCCCATCGACCTTTCTCGCTGAGACCATTATCTCTGAGAATGGCTCCAGGTCACCTGATGCGGGGATGTTGAATATCTCAGTGCCATCGAGTCCCAAAGAGTCGGAATCGCACCCATCAACGAATGAAAGTGGCAAAACGCCCATTCCGACTAAGTTTGACCTATGTATCCTCTCATATGACTTAGCAATTACAGCCCTGACACCTAGAAGAAAGGTCCCCTTTGCAGCCCAGTCCCTGCTGCTTCCAGAGCCGTACTGAGATCCTGCCAAGACCACTAGCTGTGTGGAGTCTTCTTGATACCTCTCACTGGCTTCGTGGATGGAGATTACCTCGTTGCTTGGGAAGTGCTTGGTCAGTCCCCCTTCGGTCCCGGGAGCGGTCTGGTTCCTCATTCTAATGTTGGCGAATGTCCCTCTGACCATTACCTCGTGGTTGCCTCTTCTGCTTCCGAAAGAGTTGAAGTCGCGAGGTTCTACTCCCTTGCTCATCAGATACTTTCCCGCTGGGCCGGTACTTGGAAACGCTCCTGCTGGACTGATGTGATCCGTAGTAACCGAGTCGCCGACCTTAACCAGCACCCTAGCATCCTCGATTGGGTCAATTGGGGAGGGCTCTGGCTCAATACCCTGGAAGAAAGACGGAAGGCGCACGTACGTAGAGTTCTCGTCCCAGGGGAAAAGTTCGCTTGCTTCGCTCGGAATCTCGTCCCACCTTGGTTCGCTCAGAATGTCTGAGTATCTCCTAACAAACATCTCTGGACCGATGGCACCATCCACTGTCGTGCGAATCTCTTCGTCGCTGGGCCAGATGTCTTCCAGCATCACCGGATCCCCGGTCTTATCCATTCCTAGAGGTTCTTTCGAGAAGTCTATATCCAATGTTCCTGCGAGGGCATAGGCCACTACCAAAGGTGGGCTTGCAAGGTAGTTTGCCTTAATTTTCTGATGTATCCTTCCTTCGAAGTTGCGGTTCCCGGAAAGAACGCTTCCCACTACAAGGTCTGCATCGTCGATCGCATACTCAATCTCGAGGTCGAGAGGGCCGGAGTTTCCTATGCAAGTGGTGCATCCGTATCCTACAACGCTGAACCCTAGAGAGTCGAGGTCGTCTGAAAGCCCCGATGCATCGTAGTACTCTGTCACCACCCTGCTTCCTGGAGCTAGGCTGGGCTTAACCCAGGGCTTGATCTTTAGTCCTCTGGACCTGGCATTCCTAGCCAACAATCCCGCCGCAATCATCACGCTTGGATTACTCGTGTTGGTGCAGCTAGTTATGGCCGCGATTACCACGTCTCCGTGGTTCAATTCACAACCTCTGCCCTCTATGGGGGATGAGTCCGAGTTCCTACTGGGGTCTACCCCGTGACCTTGGTGCCCCATCTCCGCATTTAGGCTCGTCCTCCAGTGTGCCTTCATCTTGGATAGTGATACTCTGTCCTGTGGCCTCTTCGGACCTGATAGTGAGGGTTCCACTGTGCCTAGGTCCAGTTCAAGGTTTGACGTGAATTTCGGGGTTGGCGAGGATTCGTTGTAGAATAGACCCTGTGCTGACATGAAGCGCTTCACGTCCTCAACATGACCAGGATCCCTTCCAGAGAGTAGCATGTAGTCCAGAGTGGTCTGATCGACAGGGAAGAAGCCGCAGGTTGCCCCGTACTCTGGTGCCATGTTTGCAATAGTGGCTCTGTCTGGTAGGCTCAGATGAGAAAGGCCTTTCCCGTGGAACTCAACGAATTTGCTAACGCAACCATGCTCCCTTAGCATCTCTACGATTCTAAGAGTCATGTCCGTCGCCGTTACTCCGGCTTGGAGTTCTCCTCTGAGCTCGAATCCGACCACCTCGGGCAGTAGCATGTAGATAGGTTGGCCCAGCATCACAGCCTCTGCCTCTATTCCACCTACTCCCCAACCAAGAACACCCAGTCCGTTAATCATAGTAGTATGAGAGTCTGTTCCAACAAGGGAGTCTGGGATCCAAGTCCCATCTTCCTCTCTAGCCACACTAGCTATCCATTCGAGGTTTACCTGGTGTACAATCCCCCTTCCAGGAGGGACTGCTCGGAAGTTGTCCAGACTCAGTTGCCCCCATTTTAGGAACTTGTACCTCTCTGAGTTTCTATCGTACTCAATTTCCAAGTTACGCTCACGGGCATCGGGGAATAGACCGGAGACGTCCACTTGTACTGAGTGATCTATTACTAGGTCTACAGGAACTTGTGGATTCACCCTCCCCGGATCGCCTCCAAGTTCCTTCATTGCATCTCTAAGTGCGGCTATGTCCACGATTGCAGGGACTCCTGTGAAGTCCTGCAGAATTACCCTGCTCGGACTGAAAGGAATCTCCTCTGGCTTCATCTCTGGAGACCATGCCGCAATCCTTCTGACATCATCCTCGTTTACCAGGAACCCATCGCATTTTCTCAGTGCGGACTCAAGAAGAATCCTGATGGAGAATGGGATGTCGTCCAATTTACACAGCCCGCTTTCTTGAAGTGAGTGCATGTCGATGAAGCTGCCCTTGGTGCCATCTGACTTCTCGAACTCTGAGTTGGCACCGAATGGATGGTCATTCCTCATAAACTCACCAATCGATTACCGTTAGTCAGGAGTACATGAAGTTCACCTAGATGAACTGGTTCAATTGATTACGGTAGCAGAGACAATTCTTACTGGGTCTACTGGTGTAGTTTGGTGGGTTTGTACGTTTTGGATTGCATCAACATGATTCTGCCCCTTTGTGACGTAGCCGAACACTGTGTGGCAACTACCGTCGTCCTTGGAGATGTCCGGCGTCTCCTGCCCAGTGCAGTCCTTCTCATATTTTTCACCTGTTTGAGGATCTGTGACTGGCTCGTCCGCATCGAGATGGGAGGCCGAGCCATCCGAAGGGATGATGTAGAACTGACTTCCATCGGTGTTCACGCCAGCATGCGCTGCAGCCAGAGCGCCAACCGTGTGCTTCAGACCGTTGTCATGCTCGTGCGGGATAGTGTAGTCCGTCTTATCCGGGCATTGGGATTCTGGTAGTTGCTTACCATTGCACCAACCATAGTAATGAGCAGCATAACCTCCAGAACCGCCCATGCTTTCTATGTCCCCTCCCTGGATCATAAATCCTGAAATCACCCTATGGAACTCGATTCCGTCATACCGGCCGTTTTCTACATGAGTAAGGAAGCTCTCTACATGGTTAGGTGCTTCATCCCTATACAACTCAATTTGTATCTCGCCGAAGGTTGTCTGCCCGGTTTCCTTGTGAACATACTGGACCTCCATGGAAACCACGGGGTTATTGCCATCGTCAAAGAGTTCTGAGATGAGTTTGATTGAGACCAGGAATGCCGCTAGAGAGAGGACCATTACAAGCAAGCCAAGCGGAGTAGGGTTTCCTTGGTCAAACATCTGAAGGCCTAGCCCAAGAGATATCGACTTCTCGTCCATCATCGAAGCGAGTTTATTCATCTTCCTTCGTGTTTCCTTGTTCTTGGAGTCTATTGACAAGGACTTGTTGTAATTCCTGTAAGCCTTCTGCCAATGTGACTTCTGGTTCCTCTCGTCGATGAGTCCAAGTTCAGTCCCGGCATCTGCGGCCAATGCAAGGGTCTTTGCCCTCTGAGACTCGTTTTCGATGCTGTCCCAAGCAGATCTTAGTGTGTCGAGAGCGGTCGCAGGGTCCTTTTTCTCCTCGGTGAATGAAACCGCATCGTCCCAGGCCCTCTGAAGATTCTTTGGAATAGGCACGAGCGGGCGAGTCGCCCACCATTGAAAACAGCAGCGGAAGGTCGACTGTCCGAAATTAGTTGATTTTTCCATGGTAACGCATAAGACCCAGAGTCATAGCCGTGACTCTGCGAGCAGACGTTGAGTGACAGCACTGGGGACCAAGAGAGCAATGGAAAAAATCGTTAATGATTTCGTAATTAATGTCGCAACCGCCAACGGGACGGGTTCTCAATCGTCCAATCTAATCATACTACATTCGATGTTCGAAATGGGAGTTCCAGTGAGTGGTAAGAACCTCTTTCCCAGCAACATCTCAGGGTTGCCAACGTGGTTCATAATCAGGGCTAGCGACAGGGGCTACCAAGCTCCTGGAGATGGAACAAACATCCAGGTTCTGATGAACAAGGACACTTGGATTAAGGACCTTGAAGGTCTTGATTCTGGCACAATAGTGGTTTACAACGAAGATGTGAAAATGCCTGTAGAGAGGGAAGATTGCGTTCTTTTGGGTATGCCGATGACCAAGATGGCGAGGAAGATCAATCCAAAACTCGGAAGGCTGATCGCAAACATGTACTACGTGGGCGCGGTGGCACATCTCCTCGGAATAGACGAGGAGTCTATCGAAAAGGCGGTGAAGGCCCAGTTCAAGGGTAAAGAGAAGGCCGTTGAGTTGAACATGCAAGCGATATCTGAGGGAAGAGGATATGCCGACGAGAACTGGGACTTCGATTGTAAATTCAGCGTCGAGTCAAGGGACAAGGACTCTGACTCATTTCTAATTGAGGGGAACGAGGCAATTGCTCTGGGCTCAATATACGGAGGGATCAGTATGCTCTCTTGGTATCCGATTACTCCATCTTCTTCACTCGCGGAATCCGTAATCAATTGGCTACCCGAGCTTCGAAGTGATGAGGACGGGGGCAGCACATGTGCCGTGATCCAGGCAGAAGACGAGCTAGCAGCAGCTGGCATGGTCCTGGGTGCTGGTTGGGCTGGGGGAAGGGGGATGACGTGCACCAGTGGGCCTGGAATCTCCCTGATGTCTGAGTTCATAGGATTGTTCTATTTCTCTGAGGTCCCGGGTGTAATTTGGGACGTGAACAGGGTTGGCCCGTCCACAGGGTTGCCTACCAGAACACAGCAGGGCGATCTCTCTATGCTATACGAGGCCAGTCACGGGGACACGCAGCACATCGTGCTAATCCCGGGGACAGTAGACGAGTGCTTCGAGTTCGGATGGAGGGCTTTCGACTACGCGGAAAGGTTCCAGACGATGATCTTCGGATTCAACGACCTTGACTTGGGGATGAACCGCTGGAAGACGTCAGGATTCAATTACCCAGAGTCCCCCATGGATAGGGGCAAGGTTATCAGAAGCCAAGAAGAGATGGACTCTATCGCAAACTATGGAAGGTACCGGGATGTAGATGGAGACGGGATTGCATACAGGACGTTGCCTGGCAGTGGCCTCGATCCAATCCTGTATAGGGGAACAGGGCACGATGAGGATGGCGTATACTCTGAAGATCCGCAAGTTTACAACGACACGATGGCCAGACTGAAGAGGAAGATTGACGGTTCAAAGGAGCACCTCCCTGCTCCAGTAATCAGGGAGGAGGAGAAGAAGGATCTAGGAGTAATATTCTACGGTTCGATGGAGAATAGCATAGTTGAGATAGACGACATGCTTGAGGAGTCGGGTCTTTCGGTCAGCACATGCAGGGTGAGGGCGCTACCGCTACATCCAGATGTGGAGGATTTCGTCCGCAGGCACGATAGGACGATTGTCCTTGAAATCAATCGAGATGGGCAATTGTTCGGGATTATCCGGAAGGAGTTCCCCGCTGAATTGATACCCAAGATACACAGCGTTTCCTATAGCGATGGCATGCCACCAAGAGCCAGGGTGTATTCTGATATGATTCTAGAAGTTCTGGAGGCGTCCTGATGGTGAAGCTAAACGTACTGGAATTGGAGAAATCCGAATACACGGGAGGGAAGTCCTCTCTCTGTCCAGGATGCGGGCATGATCAGATCTCGAATAACATAATCCAAGCTGCATGGGAAAACGGAATCTCTCCCGAGAAAATCGCGAAGATGAGCGGGATCGGTTGTTCTTCCAAAACCCCTGCTTACTTCCTGGGGAAGAGTCATGGTTTCAACACTGTACACGGCAGGATGCCCTCTGTTACTACAGGAGCCAACGTGGTGAACAAAGATCTGAGCTTCTTGGCAGTCTCTGGGGACGGAGACACCGCTAGCATTGGAATAGGCCAGTTCGTCCATGCGATAAGGAGGAACCTGGACATGGTCTATATCGTTGAGAACAACGGTGTCTACGGGCTGACGAAGGGACAATACAGTGCGACAGTAGAAAAGGGGTCAAAGAAGAAGAAAGGGGTGGCAAATCAGCAAGCACCGATAGACCTCTGTGCAATGGCAATCAATCTCGGTTGCAGCTTCGTCGCGCGGTCTTTCTCCGGGAGCAAGAAGCAGCTTACTGCTCTGATAAGGGCAGCCATGAGCCACAGGGGTATGGCCTTCATCGACGTGATTTCGCCATGCGTGACCTTCGCAAACAACGACGAGTCGTACAAGTCTTACAACTACGTGAAGGCGAATGACGAAGTCCTCCACATCCTAGACTACATTCCACACTTCTCTCCTATAGAGGAGGTAGAGGTTCCAGAGGGAGAATACCGAGAGGTGAATCTGTTCGATGGCTCCACGTTGAGGCTGGAGACATTGGCTGCGGATCACGATTACACGGATGCAGTTTCGGCCCTAAGTGCAATTCACGAGTCCGAGAAGGCAGGAAATCACGTCACGGGACTGCTTTACTACGACGAAAACGTCCCAACCGCTACAGATACCCTGGGGCTATCTGAAACTCCACTGGTAGATCTCTCAGAAGACCTGCTACGCCCTAACCCAGACAGTCTCGAGAAGGTTAATGCAGGCTTCAGATCTTGAATCCAAAGTCCTGACTGCTCGGTTTTCTTGAAATATCCGGGCCCAGTCCGTACCACGCCAGTCCCTTGGTGTAGCGGTCCATCATATGGCACTCTGGATGCCATGACCCTGGTTCGAATCCGGGAGGGACTACCAAGAAATCGCTAAACATACTGGAATAGAAGTTGGGAGACCCAGCTCACCATCATGATGATCATGAACCACCCCAATGCAAGTTTGGCCCATCTCGTGGGCTCTTTCTTCTGTGGGAAAGGATCTATTCCAGCCTCCAAGGCCTGGGAGATGATCTCCAACTCCTCCTCGATCGTCTCGGGAGGCCTCATTACCTCACTTCTCCGATGTAGGGTCCCATCCTGAAACGTATGATTCCTCGAGCGATGCGAATGCTTCTTCGGTTCCCGAGAGGTCCACTGCCAAGGAGCCTAGATTCTCCTCGATTCGATCTAGGTTGCTGGACTTGGGAATGGTAATCGAACCAGAGTCTATGCACCACTTTATCGCAGCTTGTGCTGGAGTGCAACCAAGAGATCCTGCTATTCTAACTAACTCTGGGTCCTCTACCTTGTGACCCCTTGCCAAGGGGGAGTATGCCATTGGGACAGCACCGACTCCAGATATTGCCGCCCTTAGTGCTGGGCGCTGTAGCCATGGACTGATCTCTATCTGGTTCACGGAAGGCATCAGTGATGCGTAAGAGACCATTGCGTCTAGATGATGCGCACCATAGTTGCTTACGCCTATGGATCTAGTCCAGCCCTTGGATAGGCAATCCTCCATACCCTGCCAAACTGGTGCTCTGGCCTCGATGTCCTTCGGAGGGGCATGGACCAGATATAGATCCATGAATTCTAGACCAAGGTTCTCGAGACTCTGTTGGCATCTCTCAAGAGTCTCATCATGGCTGTTAGCATGGGGCTGTCTAAGTTTTGTGACCACGAAAATATCATCCCTATCGATTCCGGATTCTCGGATGGCCTCGCCCACCTCGTCCTCGTTTCCGTAGGCCATTGCAGTGTCAATTAGCCTGTATCCCTTCTCCAGAGCATGCTTCACAGAAGCTTTGCACTCTCCGGGCTCCCCCATTAGGTAAACCCCAAGACCAAATGTCGGCATCTCAATCTGGTGCATTCTCTGGCCCGTGGTTGTGTCCGTGTTGGAAATTGAAACTGTCTCCATGCTTTGCCAAGACTAGCATGCATATTCAATCGTTATCGTAGCGAGGTTGAAGCCTCGAATCCCTTCGAGAGGTCGTGGACGAGTTGCCAGAGGGGCTAGAGATTCCTAAATTGGAGTCACGACCTCACATCCCATCTGCGTCAGTGATGCTCAGCAGGATTTCTGGAGATGGGCATGAGGTCCTGCTTGGGCACAGGAGCTCCGAGCTTCCAGCCTTCCCGGATCTCTGGTCCTTCCCAGGAGGGGGCGTTAGCAGAGTTGATCGTAAGGCGGCGGATAGCCATCCAGATTGGTTATCTGACAGGACTGGCGACAGACTGTCCGTTTTCACTCTCCTAAGGGAGATGGTGGAAGAGGTAGGGATCACCCCTGATGGCAGAGGTGGCTTCATGGAGGTTAGTGATGAAGTCAGGGAGATTGTCTGCAAGGACAAGTCCGGATGGCTTGAGGTTGCAGAGTCTGGGGCGATTTCCACCAAGGAATTCGATTGTCAGGTTATCACGGAAAGGATAACACCCCCACAGTCTCCAACTAGGTTCCACAACCTGTTCTTCCACGTTGCATTGGGGGATTCGGGGGTAGAAGCGTCCTTCCCACCCGGACGAAGCGAGTTCGACAAATTCCAATGGTGGAAACCGGAGGACATTATCGAGGCTTGGGAGAGGAACCAGTTACACCTCCCGCCGCCGATACTTACGATCTTCAGGGACCTGCTAGAGATGATGGAAGGGAGGGACCTGGTCGCCGCCTGTGAGGCGATGGCTGTGGACCCGCCATCTGGACCACACAGATTCGAGTACGGCCCGGGAGTTGAGTGCGTTCTGATCCCAACCAGGACCCTCCCCCCCTCGACACACACCAACTGCTTCGTTCTTGGTGAGAGGGGAGGTCAGAGGGCGATAGTCGACCCGGCGATCAGAGACGAAGAGGGATTCAATCTGCTAAAGGACAAGGTGGAGGAGATCAGGGGCGATGGGAGTGCCATCCTCTGCACCATCTTCACCCACAGGCACCAAGACCACCTAGGAGACATGGATCTGATATCCCAGATTTATCAAGCCCCTGTTTGGGCGAGCGAGGAGACCCTGTCGGCCCTCCCTGAGATTCCGGATACTAGGAAACTCTGCGAAGGCAACATAGTGTCCTTAGACGGGCCAACTGGGAAGTCGGACTGGGAGGTTCTGGAGACTCCAGGTCACTGCCCCGGGCAGATTTGCCTGATTGGTGAACCGGGAGTCGTGGCTGCGGACAACTGCACGATGGTGGGCACCATACTGGTGCCATCGAGCGATGGTGACATGGGGGCCTACATCTCTGGTCTGGAGAGGCTGAGAGACCTTAGGCCGCATACGCTCTTCGCAGGCCATGGACCCCTGATTCCAAACCCGGAGAGGACGCTGGTCCAGTACATCGATCATAGGAAGGCCAGGCACGCCAAGGTCCTGGAAGCAGTGAGGTCCGGATGCTCGACCCTTCGGGATATTGCCAGTTCTGCATACTCAGACACACCTGGGGCCAATCCGGCTCTAGCGGAGGATCAGGCCCTTTCGCACCTGAATGAACTGGTCCGAACGGGAGAAGTCAGGAAGAAGGGCGAACGCTTCCATTCTGAAAATCCACCCTCATCAGGTTGAGTGGCAGTTCTGAAGGATCTAATGGATTAGTTTGAATCGCTTTTTTCAGAACTCGATGCTAACTGAGCCTCGAGATGCCTGTTCAGCTTCGTAAAGGACTCTTTCTTTACAGCCCTTGAAGGATGCAACAAT
>CETB01167853.1_pt1 | contig 37462 bp, 36 predicted proteins | sample 356381 | NCBI WGS metagenome assembly CETB01 (sample SAMEA2622545, study PRJEB7988) | marine metagenome | biome: marine biome (ENVO:00000447); feature: deep chlorophyll maximum layer (ENVO:xxxxxxxx); material: "saline water (ENVO:00002010), including plankton (ENVO:xxxxxxxx)" | depth 155 m | reverse complement strand
GATCATCGATACATAGTAAATAAACACCATGCGTTTATTCGCATGTTGCCAATAATTTGAAAAAAACTGAATGGATAGATTTTTATGCACGAATTGTGGCTTTATAAATATTGACAACTCAACTTGTATTTGCACTAATTGTAGTACAGAAATTGATACCAAATCATATTCTGAATTGATGACCTATGCAGGTAGGGCAAGTAAATATGGATACAAGTACAGAACTGAATATGAAAATCAAGTCGCTGAATTTGGAGAAGTAAGAACGCAATATTCATTACTTGACCCGACTACCTATTACGAATGGTTAGCTGCGGCGGCATTAAGCGGAATGGTAGGAACAGTTGCTTATGATTTAGTAAAATTTGTAGCTCAACAAATTTATAAACAGATTACTGCAAAAAACACAGTACTTACAGAAAGTGATAAAAGCATTTTAGATTTAATTTCTGATAATGATGAGCTAATAAAGTTTTCAAATTACATTAGACAATATTACAAGGGTAATGCTAAAATTCCCAAAAAAGCATTAAACGCAATCTTAAAAGAAGAACTTGTACATTCGCTTTTGGATAATCATAAAGGAGAATTCAATGAAACTATTAAGCAAATTAATATAGACGAAGACAAACCGTTAGACGTAAAAAAAGAATTTAGCCATTTACTGTTGCAAGCATCCAAAAGTGCGGGACGAAAAAGAAAAGAAAAACCCAAATTAGAAGAGCTCAAAAAATCTCTGAAAAAGTTAAAGAAAGAAATTAAAAAAACTCGGAAAGAAAAGAAGAAACGGAAAAAATAACTATTGCTAACAACGGCTATATGTAATACGGGATTAAGTGCTTAACCAAAAAGAAATTGCTAATTTGCAATGACCGCCAAAACTTTGTTTTGGCTTTTGAAATATTAAGATAAAAACCAGAAAACAAGGTTTTGGCTTTGTGCCCAACCGAATGGACATCGCCCATTTGCGCCCGCACTACTCATAGCCACGACCGTTACAAGCAATTTAAAGAACAACCTTGGAGATAAAAGCTACAGATATTTATGTTTCTAAATCGACTAAACAAATTGATGTTTTCAGAAGAAGTGATTTAAAATATTCTGGAATTCTAAAATCTTCAAGTTCTTTAGAAATTGGAAAAGTTGTTCATTCTGGACTTTATAACAAAGAATATGATGGAATAAAATGGAAAAACTCTGATAACTATAAAAAGGTTCGTGAAGAAGATTGGGAATATGTTGTTGTGGTAATTGAAATGGAAAATAAAACTTACGTTTCAACGCCTTATTGGAATTATGAAAGAGCACCAGAAATTTATATTAATGATACAACTGATTTTAAAGAAATTGGAAATGCTGTAATCAAAACATTTGAGTATTGTAAAAAAGTAATAAAAAATGATGAAGTTAATTAAAATATTATTTCTGTTTTTAACCTTATCTGCTTGCGGGCAAAATGCAACTGAAATGAAAACGCCTGAAAACGCGAATGAAAAATTTGAGGAATTTATTTCAAAGAAAAAGTTCGTTGAGGAAAATTATTATCCTGGAATCGCTGATGAAAAAATGCGACCAATTTTTACGGAGAAAATTAATAAAGCTGCATCTGACTTTAAAACTGTAGCAGAATCTGAAAATCCGACTGACAAAAAATATCAAGAAAAAATTAAAGTCGGACTTTCAAGGTTTGCGGACGTTTATATGGAATTGGACACCGAAGACCGAGAAAGAGTTTGCACATACTTTGAGGAATTAATGGACATTGTCGGACTGGAAAGCTCAAATGGACAACTTAATAAATTTATGTACGGTTTTGCCCCGAACGAAATAACAAATAAAAATTAAAAAAACTGTTGCCAACAAAAACTATAAGCAAGCGGGGTGACAGTAAAAAACGACACTATATAACTATCAACTAACTTTCGGCTCGGCTGCTCATAGTCAAACCGTTGTAAACAATGCCAGGACACCACTCTTGTAAGATTAAAGTGATATCGAATGAATAGAATAATTGCACTTTTACTGACAATTAGTTTTCTGACTATTAGTTGTAACGAAAGTTCGGATTCAAAATTTGAGTATAAAGAATGGCATAAATCACCTACTAGAAGTCCACTATCTTCCACTGTTTATCCTTTTGTGGAGTGGGAAAAAGCAATGGAAATAAAAATTGGATTGACTGAAAAAAATGCGGATTTTGATTTCCAATATTATCATCATCCAGTTAATGCAATTGTATTTACGAAGTCACCACAGAATGAAAACTATGAAATTGCACTAAAATTATCGGAAGATAAAAATGAAGTGACTGATATAAGTTTTCTGAAATTGGAATCAATAAATGAATAAAGCACAGTTTACAACATCAGTAACCGTTGCACAAATCTATAATCCTAAAAAAACAGGTATTTATACCCTATTTATAGTTTTAACAGGTATTTATATTTAAACCGTAGTTAAAAGTTGACTGCTTTTTATACGCTTGTTTAAAACCAGTCGTGATCATTAAAAACCTTTATTTATTATTTAACTTTGGATTAATGGAAATAAACGGAATTGATATTATTCATATCTTAGCAATAAGCTGATCCCATTTAATGACAAATGAATATCAATAACATTCGTTAAAATGTACGAAGTGCAAAATCTACAAAATACCTATTACTGATTATACTAATAGAACGAAATTAGCATATGGAAACAAAAAAACAATATAAAGATAGAATTCAATTACCCTTTACGTTCGATGTAGAAAAAATGCTTGTCGAAGCACACGCTTTAAAACAAGAGCATTACGAATATTATAAAGTCATTCCATTACGTGCACCAGCTCACACTGTAGACACCTCATTGCCTTCCCCTCCACCGGCAAGTGATTATGCAGATGGTTCTTGGACCGATTGGATGAACACACCCGCCCTGGAAAAATCTAATTACTTAAAGAGCATCATCGATAAATTTAGTGAATACACCAAGGTTAATTTGGTTCGGCTATTGTTTTTAGCACCAAATTCGGTTGTTGCGGAGCATAAGGATCCTACGTTAGGGTTAGAAGAAGAAAAATCAATGATTCGACTTACCATTCCCATCGACAATAATGATGACGTAGCATTTTTTCTGAATGATAGCTTAGTTCCCATGAAAGTTGGAGAATGCTGGTACTTGCGTTTAACCGATGCCCATCGTGTTGTTAATAAAGGAACCACCGATCGCATCAATCTAACCATAGATATTATACCCAATGATAAAATCATCGAAATCATCAATAAGGCTGTTAAGAACCTTGAATATAGTTCATTCAAATAGCTCTAAATAAAAATGAGTTAACCGTATGCACTAAAATAAGATTCAAAAAGTTGAATTTGATAAGCTAACTTAAGCTATACAAACTCGTATTAAAAATTTATGAATAACACTTCGTACTCTATAAAATCTACCTATAAAGAATGATTGAAGAAAAAAAAATAAATGATATTCGAAAGTTAACCTCTTCCCTATTAAAAGATTCAATTAGTCAAGTTGATGCTGAAAAAAGTATAAATGAAATTCATGCTCACTTCCAACAAATTACTCAAATTACCGGTTATGACTTCCAAATTGAGCATATGGCTGCTATTTCTACGGCCAAGGGAAAGGCATTAGGATTAAACTTTGCGGCACAATGTTTATTGGACTATAAAAGAACGGTTAAATTTTTAAAGGCAATTGTTTCAGCCATCCTAGAAAAGCAAAAAAAGCAGCCTGGAAAATTGATTAAAATATTTTATGCTGGTTGTGGTCCCTACGCTCCATTTATAACTTTAGTAGCCCCATTATTTCAGCCAGATGAAGTGCAGTTTTCATTACTGGAAATTAATAAAAACTCCGTAGCCTCTGCCAAAAAACTAATTGATTCATTAAAATTACCCAACTACATCCAAGACTTCTATACAGCCGATGCAGTAACCTTTAAAGTTCCTAATTCTAACTCATTCGACATCCTTATTAGCGAAACGCTAGATGCATTATTGTACAGAGAGTGCTATGTCCCTATTTTATTTAATTTGCTCCCACAATTCAACAAAGACATCGTATTGATACCAGAAAATGTTATAATCAATTTATCTTTTTTACCAAACGCTAAGAAGCAATCAGCTCATCAAGAATATGAAATTGGAAGTATTTTAAATGTACGTGAAGCCCTTGCTGACTATTCCATTTCAGACCTTATTCCGTCCAAATTACCCGATAAAAAAATTGATTTGACATCGCTAGATATGAATAGTTACCAACGACTTTTGTTGGACACTAAAGTTCATATTCACGGTGATATTTGGTTGGATAGAAATGAATCATCCTTAACAATTCCCCTTGAATCTTTATTAGCACAACCTTTTCAAAATAGTTCTATTATATTCACCTACTATATAGAACCAGAAATAGAACTTAAATGTAGATTTGAATAATTAAAATTTAATATAAACGGAGAGTTTATTAAGTAGGGTTTTAATGGATATATGAACTAAAAACGAATATGTTTATTAAATATACTGTAAAATAAGCTTCCTTGTAAAGCTACTTCTTCATCAGTATATAAAATAGTCGGCATCGGCTATTACGCTTCTCCTTCCTTTCGTAAGCATCTTTCAGAGACTTAGAATTTATAAATAATACCATATTATAAACTAAAACACATATAAACCATTAAAAAACAGGTGTTTATACGCTATTTATAGTAATGATAAATACTTATTTTTAAGGTGTAGTTAAAATTTGACTGCTTTTATTTATGATGAAACTGTAGATAAACGCTATTGCGTTTATTCGCATGTTGTACCCAATACTAAAAAAAATCAGTCATTAAATAAAAATACCTGTTAATTGGTATTTGTACAGGAGCTATGAATTAATATTTTCCCAGCTAAAACTAACCGTTATGAAAAATCTATTAAGAAAGCATCTACTAAATTTTGGTTTAATCATATTTATTTTAATATCATCCTGTAAATCTAAAAAAGGGATAATTTATTCTGACAACAGATACACACCTATTCCTAAAGTAGAAACATATCATTATAAATCACCGCAACTAAGACAGAACCAAAATAAAGAAAAAGCTATTGGTTTAGCTATTTCTGGCGGAGGTTCGAGAGCTCAATATTTTGGGCTTGGAGTACTAATTGGATTAGATGATATAGAGGTAAATGAAAATTCATTTCTAAATGAAGTTGATTATTTTTCCACAGTTTCAGGAGGTGGTTTTGGAACTGGTTATTATATGAGTCTTCTACACAACAATGTTTTAGATAATTACAATTCACTCTTCGATTTTTGGAAATCCAATGATAGAAAAAAAGTTCTTCAAGAATTTCTTTTTAAAGATGCAAAACCCTTATCTATTCTTAAACTCAAAAAGTATGAAAAAAATAGAATTAGAACACCTTATCCAGACCTTATAGATTATGAATTATTGCAGTTTGGGAAAACTTATAATGGTAAAAAAATTGAACGATTGTTTCTACATCATTTTTTTATTCCAAAATCTTCAAATAAGAACGTGAAATTACCAATGTTTGTAACAAACGGTACTATTTATAATAACGGAGAAAGGTTGCCATTTATGCCACATATAATCGACTCTATTGGAATATCAGGTTCTCTTTTACCAATTGAAGATTTTGAAATTGATAATGGGTATGGTTTGCCATTGAATTATGCAATTACAGGGAGCGCAGCTTTTCCAGGGGTTTTGCCAATGCTAAAAATGAGATTGAAAAACAAACCTGATAGAGTAGTGAGAATTATTGATGGCGGTGCGGTTGACAATTTGGGATTTACAACTTTATTTGAATTGCTCGATAGCGATGATTTAGAAAGTAAAAATAAAAGTATGCTAATTGTTGATTGCGGAGGATTGGGAACTGAAATGAGAGAGCAAAATACTGATAGGGTAAAACTTCCTGCATTACTGACTAAAACACTTTTGTATTCGGTAGATATTAAATTATTATATTCTAATAGCGACATAGAAATACTATCAAGCTATTATGATATAAACCGTAGTAATGTAAAGAGGATTGGAATTAGCACGATAAAAGAGAAATACTTAAATCTCGAGGAAAATATAGATGAAAGTACTCGTAAAGTGATGAATAAATTAAAAAATGATATTATTGATGGAGAGATGGACTGGGAAGATTTACATAGAGATTTAGCAAACAGTCCTTCATTTAGGGACTATAATGAGCATAATTTATCAGAATTACCAATGGAAAGATTTTCTGAGTTTTCCACTAAAGATATTTTCGAAATTTTCGAATTATCATCACAAGTAATAACAAAAATCAAAATATATCCGTGGGAAAAAGAAATTTTGATTCTTGCGGGAAGATATGTGGTATATCTTGAAAAAAACGATATTACTCATCTCGCTAAATAGAGTAATAAGTACTGGGTACAACAAAGAACTGAGGTAAAAACCAACTTTTTTCTACATTAAATTTGAGACATAAATGATCCATGCTAAAACCTGGATCATCAGATCTTAACTGTTTCATTTTTTGCTTTTTCTTGAGCTATCCTTTTGCTAAAACAGACGCATAGTTTTCATCGTAGGGTAAACCTGATTTAGCTATAGCAAAGGCCTGCTTTAACAGCTTATTGGTTACTGCGATCAAAGCCAGCTTTTTGCTCTTACCCTTAGCTACAATACGCTGGTAAATCTCTCTACAGCCTTTGTTGTATTTACACGCATTGAACGCACATAAAAACAACAGGTTACAGAGCTTTTTGTTACCTACTTTGCTGATCCTGCTTCTGCCCCTAATACTACTGCCTGATTCCCGTATCGTTGGGGTAATCCCTACGTAACTACACAACTGGGAAGCTTTCTCAAACTTAGTAAAACACATCGGTTATCACCACTAAAAACGAGGCCTTCTTGATCCCTATGCCAGGTATACTGGTTAATAAAGTTAATTGCGGTTGCTGATCTTGTTTTACAAGTTCCAGTAGACGATCTTCAATACCTTTCACCTCTTTGTTTAAATGTTTAAGGTCACGCTTTAAAGAACCATAAACATACTTGGACGGAATGCCAAGAACTTCTTCTCCATGGAGCTTGTTCTTTGTAGCCGTGCGCTTCTTCAGGTAACTATCCAGAAGTCGAAAAAGCTGAAGGCATTCTACCTGTACATCAGTAAGAGCATTGTACAGGGGCACTTCGTTGGACAACCCATAATTACAAATAGCCTTAGCATCGCTCTTATCTGTCTTTACTTTTGATAATTTCATCTGAATAAAACGCTTGACTGACAAGGGATTTACTACCGAGACAGCAATACCATTCTTGTAAAGAAACTGTGCAAGTCGATAGTGGTAATAGCCGGTGGCTTCCATAACTACCAAAGAATCTGAAGCTAATGTTTTGGCAAATAATTTAAATCCCTGCTCATCATTCTTGAATTGAGAATGACCACATTCACTACCATAAACATCAAAGACATCCTTGCTGATATCAACTCCAAAAGTTTCTTTATATTTATCCATAAGAACTGATTTTATGAAAGAGCATACTACCTTGATCACAACAACTTGAAAACGAGGTCTGACCTCACACCCGCCTGCCGGACGGGCAGGGAACTGACCGTGTTTGGGATAGTAAAGAGAGGGGATTATCAATGTTGACGAAGTCACAAGCTTCACCGTATAACATAACCTTAATCCTCTCTTTGTTCTTTCTGATTTATAATCTAAATTTAATGAGAATCAAACTTAAGTTGTATAAAAATAATAGCGGTTTAATCGCTAAAACGAAAATGAATTTTATCAATCAAACGTCAGTAACCAACGGAAAAGTAGGTGCTTAAAATCCGCTACTATTTTTATACGTTACCGTTTCACAACATTTGACCAAAAATTGAACAAAACAGAAAAAATAGAAATAGGGAGCAACTCGTTTGAGATTAGTGCTAATGAAAAAGACGCTATAATCATACAAAGGTATTTTTTAAAACACACTAAGCTTGATTTAGAAATCCAAAATTTACCTATTCCCCAAAAACCAATTTGGCTGAATTTGACTGTAAAAATGTTGAGGTTTTACCAAAATAACATCTCTGAAAAACTAGGTAATAGATGTGTTTTCGACCCAAGTTGTTCTCGATATTCAGAATGGGCTTTTCGAGAAAAAGGTTTTTTTAAAGGAATGAAATTAACAATAAATAGACTTAAACGTTGCCGACCAAAAAATGGAGGAATTGATAAACTGAATTAACTATCAAATAATAAATTAAGCTTGTCACTCCTCAATAGACTTTTCAAAAAGGATTCCTCCTTTATACATTCCTTTGAGGGCAGGGTGAATTTCTTTACCAAGCTCAGTTAAGCTGTACTCCACACGTGGAGGCACTTCAGGAAAAACCTTTCGGTTCACTACTCCATCTGCTTCTAATTCCTTTAGTTGTTTAGTCAGCATTCGTTCACTAATATCGGTTAAAAGCCTAACCAACTCACTATATCTTTTATCTCCCTGAAAAAGGTGTAAAATAATAGTCCCCTTTCGTTTTCCTTTAACAACATTTATAAATGTATCTATTGGACAATAACTTTTTTTCATTTTTTTTCTTCTCTCAAAGTCTTGAAAATACTAAAATCAGTAATAAATGTTCGTATCCCAACCATTTGTAAGCGCTAGGCAGACCAAATATTTATGCTGACCTTTACAAAAATAAGCAAATTTAAAAGACTAAAGATGGTACAACATAGTTCAACATTTAAAGCATTTCGAATTGAAGAGATTGATGGTCATTTTCAAGGCTCAATTAAAGAAATGGAATTAGGTACATTAAGCAACAACGAGGTTTTAGTAAAAGTGCACTACAGCTCATTAAATTATAAAGATGCATTATCGGCTTCGGGAAATAAAGGAGTAACTAGAAATTATCCGCACACACCAGGAATTGATGCCGTTGGAACAATAGAAAAATCAAACAGTGATTTATTTACTATTGGAGAAAAAGTAATTGTAACCAGTTACGATTTGGGTATGAATACAGATGGAGGCTTTGCAGAGTATGTTCAAGTTCCAGCAGAATGGGCGGTAAAATTGCCTAAAAAAATGACGATGAAGGAAGCTATGATCTATGGTACTGCGGGATTAACAGCCGGAATGTCTGTCTTAAGACTTACGGAACTGATAGCGCCAAATCGTGGTAAAATAGCAGTTTCGGGTGCCACCGGTGGAGTTGGTGCATTGAGTGTTTCTATATTAAGCAAATTGGGATATTCAGTAGTTGCCATAACCGGCAAAGAAACAGAACGAGACTATTTAATTAGTCTTGGAGCTGAGGAAGTGTTATTGCGTAGCGAAATTGAAAATTTTAATAAAAAACCCTTGCTAAAACCTTTGTTTGCAGGCGCTATTGATACTGTTGGAGGTGTAATCCTTGAAAACATAATTAAGTCTACCAATTCAATAGGTGTTGTGACGTGTTGTGGAAACGTTGCATCTCCAAAAATTGACTTGACCGTTTTTCCTTTTATCTTGAGAGGTGTTACACTCATTGGAATAGATTCTCAAAACTACCCCATGGAATACAGAAAAATAGTGTGGAATAAGTTAGCTCAGGAATGGAAACCCAAGCAATTGGAAGATACTTGCAATGAAATTAAACTTGAGGATGTAATGCAAAAAATTGAATTAATGCTAAAGGGAAAATTAAAAAGAAGAACCGTTTTGAATTTAAATGAATAAACATCACCATGGTAAAGCTTGCACACGCTACTTATCCCCTATTTCGATTTAAATAAACCGCTTTAAGTTAGTATAGGTAACTCCCCTACTCTGCGTTATAAATAGCCTAAACTAGAAAAGATTTTTTTATATTTGGAGTAGTGACATAAAATGAGTATTTATTATGAAGAAAATATGGGTAAGTAGTGGATTATTAATTATTGGATTTTTAATGATCGGTGTAATGCTAGATAATTTATTAGACAAAGAAAATGTATATGTTTTTGCTGGATTTGGGGTTGGACTGATTGTTTCTGCCATACTGGTATTGACCAAACCAAAAAATAAATAATGAAATATAGTTCATAAAGCATAACACCTACAACAACTTAGGTGTGGTTCGACAAAATTCATAATTCTGCTTTTTTAAAAATTGATAAAACAGTATCTGACTATTTTAATGATTACTCCATCTAATATTTATTAAAAGAAGAATACATCGATAAATTTTAAGCATAAAAAGACAGCACAGAATAGTGAAAAAAAATAAACACTTCCTCTTTTCTTATGGAACTTTGCAATTAGAACAGGTTCAAGTTAACAACTATGGACGACTATTAACTGGAAAAAAAGACCATTTATCAAGTTACAAATTAGAGAAACTTAAAATCACAGATAAAGAAGTTATTGCTAAAAGTGGTAAAGAGTTTCACCCGATTGCGATTAAGACTAATAATCAGAATGATTATATAGAAGGAACTATTTTTGAAATCACAGAATCAGAACTCAAAGAAACCGATAAATATGAAGTCGGTGATTACAAAAGGATTTTAGAAACTTTTTCTTCCGGACAACAAGCTTGGGTTTACATCGCTGTCGAGTAAAACTGAAGGCTTCCTGTTTTTCATACAGTTTAAAAACAAACATTATTGGATTATTTTTTATATTTGGAGCGGTTATTAATTTAAAATAGGCATGTTAGTATTTATTTGCATATTAAAAAATAAAAAATCCTGAATTCCATAAATGAAAAAAATAACTTTCATCTTCTTATCATTATTCATATTTAGTTGTACTTCAACTAAATCTCTTCCTGAAAAGTTTGATAAAAATAGTAATAATGGAATATTTTATGGTATTCTATCTTTTCCAAAACAAAAAACACATATGAGCTCTTTTAATTTATTTTATAGATTAAAAGGTACACAAGCAAAGAAAAAACATAAATAAAGTATTTTTGTAAAAAATTCTGTGATTTTTAAAAGCGTAACTTTTGATGCAGACTATGAAACTGAAGATGAATATATTTATTTATTCGCTATAGAAGTTCCCCCAGGTAAATATGAATTTTACCAAACAGCTTTTAATGAAGTAGTTACTCAAGGTTGGTTAATTCGGGAAAGTAATCCATTTTCACTTGAATTTGATATTGAAAAAGGTTCTGTCACCTATGTTGGAAACTATAAATACTTTGAAAAAAGTAATAACAAGAGGGACTTTTTGCAAATAACTGATAATAAGTAAAAAGCCGACAAATACTTTAAAATCTATAGAAAAGATATCCCATGGACAGAAGCAATTAATAAGGTGCCTAAGTATTAAATTAAACCTCTATAACAATTGCTTTATTAACTTCAAGGGCGCAACCATTAGAGTAAAATGTAGTAAGATTTTGTATAGAATAGCTCTCGCAATCAAAAATAAAGCAAGCAAACTATTATTGCCAATAACGTACCATGTAAAATTAATACTTTGAAACTACTTCAATGAAAGAATTTTATATATTAAATAAAAATAAAATCCCTAAAGCTTTTAAGTTTTTATCTATTACTGGACTTGTTTTCGTTTCCCTCATCTTATTGATTAGCTTATTCAACAATAAGTTACCCAATAAAATACTTATTGTCCAAATATATATTACAGCCGGAATTCTATTTCCTATTTTTGGATTGGTCGTTGCTTATTTAGATTGGGAGTCTAGAAACCTACTCAAGAGAAAAAAATTTAATAATACACCATTAAACCAACTTGAAAAGATTGGTTTTACCGACTCATATCTAAATGAAAAAAATAAATGGTTTTTTACCGAAAAAATAAAAAAAGGAATCATTAAAAATTATATTATCGAAATTAATATTAAAAGAGAAAATTCAAAATTCATTGAGTTTTCCCATAATATAGATATGCATTTAAATAATCATAGTACAATTATTAGGTCTTTAGATCATCTAGAAAGTAAAAATATTCTCTTTGAAAACGGGCGAATTGTAAAAAAAATTAGAATTAAAAAGTTGAATTCCATCAGCGAAATTGAACAACAGCTGATCGACTTTACAAAAGAGTTAAAGAATAATGAACTGATAGCAAATTGAAAGAAGCTTTCAGATTTTATAACTAATTTAAACTATTGGCTAAAACACTAAAAATGAATGTGGTTTGAAGAATTAACAGGCTTTCAAGAAAAGTCACCAGCAAACGTAAGAAGCAATATTGAGATTAAAGGCAATCAACTTCTTTCCCTCGTAAATTCCCAAAAATATGTATTTGGCAAGCTAGAAATACCCACTTTGAGTCAATTAAAAGAAAGGAGCTCAACAATTGAAAACTATATAGGAAAAATTCGAATAGAAGAAATTGTAGCAGATGCGCAAAAGTTACATGGCCAAGTTGAAAATAAAAATGCTCTATTTCAAGTGGCTTCTCAATTCAATTTACTTGAAATGACTAACCCAACTATTACTCCAGAACAAGGAATAGATCAATATGAATTTGATTATACGCAAGGACCAGTTTGTGCAATTGCGTGTGGAGCAGGAACTATTTACCGAAATTATTTCGTTGAAGTAAATAATCAAATAGGACAAACAGAAAACAATCAAATAGACTGTTTAGACTTGATTGGAAAAGAGTTCGATAATGAGAATTTGAATCTTTGGAAAATGCAAAATGGATATGCTTTAGTTAACCAAAACGGTCTTTTAGCTATCAATAGAAAAATTGCCCAACTAACTGAAATAGAAAGAGAAAATCTAAAAGCAAAACTTAAAACCGGTATCCAATGGAATACGGAAGTAACTAAATCAAAAACAAAACATACAGTTTCTCAAATTTACTGCTCTGCTCTTCCTGTTGCCTATAGTCATGTAGAGCCCATTTATTGGGAATATTTTGCAAGGTTAATCCTAGAAGCTACTTATGAATCTACTCTGCATGCTGGATTATTAAATATGAAAAATAGTGGTTCTAACTTAGTATATCTAACTTTAGTAGGTGGAGGTGCTTTTGGTAATGAAGAGTATTGGATTTTAGAAGCTATACAAAAAGCCATAAGAAAGTTTAAAAATATCCCTTTAGATATTAAAATTGTAAGTTATGGTAGTTCAAACCCTAACTTAATTCAGTGCATTGAAGAGATAAAAAACTCTATATAAAAATAATAAGCTTTTTTCCTGTAAAACTGATTTAAAGAATCTGCTTCATAGCTTAAAAAAAAGCCCCCTTAAAAATTTAAGAGGACTTTTAAAAGAAAGTATAGTGGTTGGTTAATTAATAAGTCAATACTTTTACAACTTTTGCACCTTTGCTATTTTCTGCAGTAATGATCCACATCCCGGTAGCAAAAGAGAGTTGCTTTTCACTGTTAATTTTAAAGTTCTTTACTAAAGCTCCGCGCATATTATAAATTTTAATGTTCGTTTCTTCTTGAACATTTCTAATTAAAATCTGATCTTTAAAAGCCAATACTTCTACTCCAATCGTTGTTTCTTGGAATGTTGGCGTATCAAGCATGATTTCTGAGAGCGGATCCCAATCATCATCTCCTTTTGTAAAATTAAATGTGGTGATCTCTGTATTTCCTTCATCTACATAAGGAGTGTTCAATAAGGTTGACCAAACTGCCCGGTTACTAGAATTATCTTCTCCGGATAGTTCATTAGTACCATATTCATACATCAAATTAGATTCACCCCCAAGAGAGTTATTCCACCCTTCTGCTACAATCAAGGATTCCCCTTCATTTCCGGGATAATCTGATGTCTCTATCGTGGTATTATAAAAAACCACTTCACTGGTATTAGGATACCAAGGTCTACCAAAATAACCTGGTTTTGCGCTATATGCTGAGGCTGTTTCTACTCCTGGAATGGTCGAATTAATTTTACAATCATACATCAACATTCCACGTCCATTATTTTCATGAGCAGCAGTAAGATAAGCTTTGTCAGCATTTACGTCACTAACATTCATCGTTAATTCTGTTTGATAGAAAACCGCAGTCATTCCTCCAAAAATATAATCTACCGCTCCCCAAACCGATCCTTTATAAATAAGAACTCGGCTTCCTTTTCCTCCATAAAAAGCATCTTGACGGCCAATAATTTTACATTGGTTCAATATCGCTTTATCTGCACTTTCTGCCAAAGCTATTGCCGCAGCACGCTCTACTAAACTTCTGTCCTGTACACTAGTATTCCCATAATCTGTGGGTCGCTCACCGGGGCTTCCGTTATCCCAGCCAATAACCATATCGTTAGCTTCTTTTTGAGAAATATATTGATTGAAAGAATTTTCAAAAACAATATGTTCTGCTTCAAAACCTTCTGCATACACTACTACTGTCGCATTCCAATAAGATCCATTGGTAGTTCCTGATCCTGTATTTTCTGTTGATAATTCTCCATTTTCCATATTTACATCAAGTGTTTGGGCATCCCATTTTTGATGGCTTCCCATACTGTAGTAATTATACCCCGTACCATAATACGAAGTTATTCTCACTGCATTTGAACTAATATCTACACCTTCATTCAGTATAGCTGTATCTGGAGTGTTAGAAGCATTCTTTAAAGTTACATTAGGCTCATTAATGGTAAGCATTTCTTCATAATTCCCTGGATCTATGATAATGGTGACACGCTCATTTTCAGGACGTATCATTTGCCCAACCGCATCTAAAGCTTGATTGATGGTTTGATATTCTTTATCTGTTCCCACTGTAATCTCTGAAGCATAAGGAATAGAAGGTTGTGATAAAATCTCTGTAAAATAAGTAGTTGCAGAAGCATTTACAGTAATGTAACCTTCAGAAGTGCCCTCATAAATATACGTGTACGTTTCTAACATACTTGTGGTTCCACTATTACTTATTACAGAATCACCGCCTTCTACTGTAAAATCTGCAGCATAGTAATAGGTAAGTATCACTTTCTCTTGTGGCTGTACAGGAATTTGTATACTTGCCTCTGAACCTACGGATAAATGCCCACTATTTACATCATTATAAATAGAACCCTGTAAGACAAGTCCTTTGTAATATTCCGTAGCATTCGTGATTTCAGTATCGTCAAAAGACCAAACATGAACAGGCTCAAAAGATAACATTCTATTTAAACCTTCCCCGTTGACCATAAAATAAGCAGTTGGCGCCAATTCCACTGGGTATTGCTCTATTCCTGTATAGGAAACAGAATAAGTTCCATCTCTCACTTCAATAGTCTCCTCCATCCCAAAAGTATATGCATAACCTTCTTCATGAATATTGGTAAAAGTAAGTTGTAAACCACTTTCTTCGGAAGCAGATAAACCTTCTGTAGTTACATTAATGGTATAAACAGGTTTTGGTTCAAATGACAAATCTTGTGTAATATCTGCACTTGCCGGACCAATTGCTATTGGGGAGACTTGGTAATCGTTTACTCCTTCCGCTACAACAGTATAACTTACACCGGCTTCTAAATTAGCAGTATAAGATTCATTAGATTCATCTATAACAATAGTAGGAAGATAACCTGTACCTTCATTCGCGTTAGGAACAAAATATAAATTCAAATTTGTTATTTCAGAAGGTAAACCAGTGATGTTTCCACTCACTTCGAATAAATTAAGTGCTTCTATGCTTATGTCATGAGATAAGTTTTCTGTGCCTACGCTTAGTTCATCTCCAGCTGTAATAATAAATTCTTCCGCCTCTTGTAAACTTAACATATACGAATTATTCATTGGTAACTCTATACTGTATGTATTGTCTGGTTGAACTTCTGCTGTGAACATATTTCCCCCGTCATTCGTAAAAACTACCGAATACCCTGAAGGAATAGCAGGAGCTAAAGTTACATCTACTGTCCCTGAAACCGTTACATATTGTGCTGTTTGTCTATAAATTCTATAATAACTTGGTTTATCTGAACTATCGTAAATATGATAAGTTCCCGCACTATTCGCTACAAATTGATACTCAGCAGGCTCATTGGTAGTGGCTACCGTGTTGGTTTGAACACTAGGATCATCTGCATATTCAAAATGAAGTGTTCCGTTTCCATTTTGTGAATTCACAACTAACTGTACAATATCGTTATCGTTAAGTTCTAAAGAAATATACCTAGCTACAGCTCCTGAAGCATTTACATATAATCTACCTTGATAATCAGAACTTCCTACGTTACCATCAAATCGCGTTAGGTTGGTATTGGTTGTTCTTAACCTATCATTTCCGCCACCTATCCAAGAAAGATCTCCAACCGTAAAATCAGGTAAGGTATTACCGTCGCTACCCGGAGTAATAGAGCCGTCATACCATGAATTTACCACAGTTTCCGTGAGCTGGTTATCATATACAATATTACTTAATTGTTGTGCTCCAAAATCCCACACATCTATTAAATCATCAGCGCCCGATGAACTTTCTTCAGTAGTTACCGTTAATTCGGGAAGATATAAATCTGTACCCGGTTCTATTAATTCAAACGTAAGCACCGTTGGCCCACCGGTATATGAAAATTCAAAAGTATCTACTAAATCGTTTTCGACTGTAGTTGAAAGCGTTCCTAAATCTTCATTAGTTGACGTATAAGCATGCATATCTAAAGAAGAATATTGAGAACCTAAAAATGTTACCGTAGAACTTCCTGTTACTATTATAGTAATTGAGGAATCATCCTTCATGTTGAGCCCATAATTAGCACTATGATAATTATAGTCTCCAGTTAAATTGAGTAAACCATCATCACTTCCCCCATTACTTATAATCTCACCATCAGTAAAATTATAAACAGTTGTTGTTTGTGCATTAATTAATGAAATGCTGAGTAGCATAAACACATTAATTAAATAGTAAATTTTTTTCATTGAGAATAAATTTTTTAAAATACAATATTCATTTATGCAATCGATTACATTTACGAATGTATATATTTAACATATAAACTCCTAATATTTTATTAAATTTTCAGTTTAAGTGTCAAAAAATACAGATTTAATAACATTATTAAGCACGCTCGATTGATTTCGTACTTTAAAATTCAATCGATTTACGATTAACTTATTCTTATTGGAAAGAAATAATGAATCGGGATTTTATGGAGAAGGTTTTAATATTTTTATTAAAAAATAGAAAACTCAAACCTCATCAACATTCTTACCTAGCTTTTTCTGAATAGTTAATTTTACCAAACCTTTAAGATGGCTGCTTTCTTAATTTCAAGACTTTGAGTAACTTCGCAATCTTGCAAAAAATTATGGCAAATTTCGACGAAAACATAGAAGTTCAGGGAGCACGGGTACACAACCTAAAAGATATAGATGTTACCATCCCCAGAGAAAAATTAGTAGTGATTACGGGACTTTCGGGTTCTGGGAAATCCTCTTTAGCATTTGATACGATTTATGCAGAAGGACAACGCCGTTATATCGAAACTTTTTCTGCCTATGCCCGACAATTCTTAGGTGGCTTGGAGCGTCCCGATGTAGATAAAATTGATGGACTATCACCGGTAATTGCCATTGAACAAAAAACCACCAGTAAAAGTCCGCGAAGTACGGTGGGTACTATTACTGAAGTTTACGATTTTCTCCGTCTTTTATTTGCACGTGCCAGCGATGCCTTTAGTTACAAGACAGGCGAAAAAATGGTAAGTTATAGCGATGAGCAAATTAAAGACCTTATTAAAAAGGAATTTAATGGCAAACGCATCAATATTCTTTCTCCTGTTATTCGGTCTCGAAAAGGACATTACCGTGAGTTATTTGAACAAATCGCCAAACAGGGTTTTTTAAAAGTAAGAACCGATGGTGAAGTGCGCGATATTGAAAAAGGAATGAAACTCGATCGCTACAAAACCCACGATATTGAAATTGTAATCGATCGGATGAAAGTGAGCGATGATGAAAAAATAGACAAGCGACTTTCACAAAGCATCAATACCGCCATGAATCAAGGTGATAATGTATTGATGATCCTCGATCAAGATTCAGATGAAATTAGATATTTCAGTAGAAACTTGATGTGCCCCACCAGCGGGATTTCTTACCCTAACCCTGAACCCAATAACTTTTCCTTCAACTCGCCAAAAGGAGCTTGCCCTGAATGTAATGGGATTGGAACTTTATATGAAGTAAACCTTCAAAAAATAATTCCTGACGATTCTAAATCCATAAAAAACGGAGGATTAGACCCTCATGGCAATCAAAAGAAAAACTGGGCCTTCAAGCAAATGGAATTGATTGCGCAGCGTTTCAACTTTAAACTTTCAGATCCTATAAAAGATATTCCGAAGGAAGGATTAGAAATGATCCTACACGGCGGAAAAGAAAAATTCAATCTGGAATCTAAAGAATTAGGTGTAACCCGTTCTTATAAAATAGATTTTGAAGGGGTAGCCACTTTTATTAAAAATACTTACGAGAATAACGATTCTACTTCCCTTAGACGTTGGGCAAAAGCCTATATGGATAAAGTTGAATGCCCAACTTGCAACGGTACCCGATTGCAAAAAGAATCGCTTTACTTTAAAGTAAACGAACAAAATATTGCTGAATTAGCTGAAAAAGATATTCTGGAACTTGCCGATTGGTTTAAAAACCTTCCGAAGAAACTCAGCAAAAATCAATGGAAAATCGCCGAAGAAATCGTCAAAGAAATCACCACGCGATTACAATTTCTAGTTGATGTTGGGTTAACCTACTTATCCCTTAATCGTGGTTCTAAATCACTTTCAGGTGGAGAAGCGCAACGTATTCGATTAGCTACACAAATTGGCTCTCAATTAGTGGGTGTGCTTTATATTTTAGATGAACCAAGTATTGGTTTGCACCAGCGAGATAATGAAAAACTGATTAATTCCTTAGAATCCTTACGCGATGTTGGGAATTCAGTGATTGTGGTTGAACACGATAAAGACATGATTGAGCGTGCCGACCATGTGATCGATATCGGTCCGTTTGCCGGAAAACACGGAGGTGAAATTATCAGTCAAGGAACACCAGAAGAAATAAAAAAACACGATACCCTAACAGCTTCTTACTTAAATGGGAAAAAAGAAATTAAAGTTCCCGAAGAAAGACGTGAAGGCAATGGAAAATTTATAGAGCTAAAAGGTGCTACGGGAAATAACCTGAAGAATGTTTCAGTTAAATTTCCATTGGGAAAAATGATTTTGGTAACCGGAGTATCAGGAAGTGGAAAATCTACGTTGATTAATGAGACCCTCTACCCGATTATGAACGCTCATTATTTTAATGGGGTCAAAGAGGCAATGCCTTATAAAAGCATCAAAGGTTTAGACAATTGCGATAAAGTAATCGACATCAACCAATCACCTATTGGTAGGACTCCGCGTTCTAACCCGGCAACATATACCGGTGTTTTTTCTGAAATAAGAAGCTTGTTTGCAAAAACGCCGGAAGCACTCATAAGAGGCTATAAACCGGGAAGGTTCAGTTTTAATGTAAAAGGAGGAAGATGTGAAACTTGTAAAGGCGGTGGACTCCGAGTGATTGAAATGAACTTCTTACCAGATGTTTATGTAGAATGTGAAACCTGCCAAGGGAAACGCTTTAACCGCGAAACCTTAGAAATTAGATACAAAGGAAAATCGATTAGTGATGTGTTGGAAATGACCATTAATGAAGCAACCGATTTTTTTGAACCAATCCCTAAAATATATCGTAAGTTAAAAACCATTCAAGATGTTGGTTTAGGCTATATTACCTTAGGGCAACAAAGTACAACCCTTTCTGGTGGGGAAGCACAACGAATTAAATTAGCAACCGAACTTTCTAAACGCGATACCGGAAATACGTTCTATATTTTAGATGAACCTACCACCGGACTTCATTTTGAAGATATTCGCGTATTGATGGAGGTGTTGAATAAATTAACCAACAAAGGAAATACCGTTTTAATTATTGAACATAATTTAGATGTAATTAAACTCGCCGACCATATTATAGATATAGGTTACGAAGGTGGAAAAAACGGAGGAAAAGTAATTACCAAAGGCACTCCGGAAGAAGTTGCCAAACACAAAAAGAGTTATACGGCTAAATTCTTAAGAAAAGAACTAAATTAGCCGCCCTAAAAAATAAGAAAAATGAGTACATTAAGAAATACCAATCATAAAAGCTGGAACGAAATAAAAATAAACGATAGTTGGGCACTGTTTAAAATCATGAGCGAATTTGTTCATGGTTATGAACGAATGAGTGAAATAGGCCCTTGTGTTTCTATCTTTGGTTCAGCTAGAACAAATCCCGAACATAAATATTACAAATTAGCCACAGAAGTTGCTGAAAAAATTGTAGAACACGGTTATGGAGTAATTACCGGCGGTGGACCAGGAATTATGGAAGCCGGTAACAAAGGTGCGCACTTGGCCGGAGGTACCTCGGTAGGTTTGAACATTGATTTGCCTTTTGAGCAACACGATAATCCGTATATCGATAAAGATAAGAGTTTAGATTTTGACTATTTCTTTGTCCGTAAAGTGATGTTTGTAAAATACTCCCAAGGTTTTGTAGTAATGCCGGGTGGTTTTGGAACTTTAGACGAGTTATTTGAAGCCATTACTTTAATACAAACCCATAAAATAGATAAATTCCCTATTATTTTAGTTGGGCACGAATTTTGGGACGGATTATTAGCGTGGGTAAAAACCACTTTGCTAGATAACTTTAAAAATATTAGTGCCGGCGATATAGATTTGGTTCAGGTAGTTGATTCTGCAGATGAAGTAATTGATATTCTCAATAAATTCTATAACCAATACAATTTAAGTCCGAATTTCTAATTTTATATAATAGTTTTAATTAAATACGTTATCATAATAATACTCATTTCTATTTTGTAAAATCCTATTGGTGCATTGATTAGAAAATTATTTTATTTAATACTCCTCCTCCCGGTACTTGCGCTTTCACAAAGCCAGGTAAATATTCAAGCAAAGTTGCTTGCAAAAAAGAGGGTATTAGCTATTCAACAAGAACTTGTTTACAAAAATGAAAGTTCAGATACGCTAACTAGTATTTATTTAAACGATTGGGCCAATAGCTTCAGTAATAAAAATTCTCCTTTAGCTACTCGCTTTTCAGAAGAATTTGTAAGAAAATTTCATTTTTCTAAAGATTATGAACGTGGCGGAACCATTATTCAGCAATTAAAATTAAAAAATGGAAAAGGTTTAGCTTGGGAACGTGTAGAAGGACATCCTGATATTATTCAAGTGAAGTTGAATGCTCCTTTACTGCCGGGAGAAAGTTTACCAATACAATTAAAATATCAGATTAAAATTCCACATGAAAAATTCACCCGTTATGGTTATAATTCAAATGAGTTCAAATTAAGATATTGGGCTATTCTACCTGCGGTCTATGGTAAAAAAGGGTGGGAATATTACAGTCATAAAAATTTAAACGACGAGTTTCTTCCCTTAATCAATACAACTTTAGAAATTGAATATCCTAAAGATTTGGCGGTTGTTTCCCCTTTAAAATTAGAGAGCATTCAATTGAAAGATTCTACAAGACAAGCAAAACTTTTAGGTGAAAATATAAGCGACCTCAAGCTTTACCTTGTAAAAGATAACAACTTTTCTAAAGTAGAAGCCAACGGTATTGAAGTGATTACCAATATTGAAGACGACGATATTGACCCGAAAATTAAAGCGATGAATATTGATCGCATCATCCAGTATTTAGATAAAAAATTAGGTGCCTATCCGCTAAAAACTTTGATGGTGACCGAGGAAGATTACTTGGCCAATCCAGTTTATGGACTTAACCAACTTCCTAGTTTTATTAGGCCATTCCCTGATGGTTTTCAATACGATATCAAATCCTTTAAAACCATTACCAAAACTTACCTCGATAATACTTTACTCTTAAACCCCCGAAAAGAAGCTTGGCTAAAAGATGCTATCCTTATTTATTTAATGATGGATTATGTAGATACCTATTATCCAAAAATTAAATTGTTAGGTAATTTTAGTAATGTAATTGGGATACGATGGTTTCACGCCGCCGATCTTGAATTTAATGACCGCTACCCCTATTTTGCTTTAAATATGTCGCGCTTAAATCTAGACCAGCCGCTAAGTGCAAGTCAGGATTCATTAATTAAATTCAATAAAAATATTGCCAATCCCTATAAAGCCGGAGTGGGTTTTAATTATATCAATGATTTTTTAGAAGATAGCGAAGCTTTGCAGAAAAGCTTAAAAGAATTTTACAATCAGTATAAACTTGATGAAAATGTTGATATTGCCGATTTTGAAAGAATTTTAAAAGCAAATTCTTCCAAAGATGTCGATTGGTTTTTTAAAGATTATATAAATACCAATTCCCGAATTGATTTCACGATCAAAAAAGTTGAAAAATCTGACGATTCACTAAAGGTCACCATAAAGAACAAAGAACCCAATAATATGCCGGTGGCATTGTATGGTTTAAACAAGAAGAAAATTGTTTCGAAATACTGGGTAGAAAACGTAGATTCTACACAAACCATTACCATCCCCAGAGACAGTATCAAACGATTGGCTTTAAATTATGAAGGCGTTATCCCTGAACACAATCAACGGAATAATTACAAACGGGTAAGCACTTTACTAAATAAGCCTATTCAGTTTAGGCTTTTAGAAGATATTGAAGACCCTACTTATAATCAATTATTCTTAATTCCCGAGTTTGACTATAATCTTTACGATGGTTTTATTATTGGTCCAAAGCTATACAACAGCACAATTCTTCGTAGAAATTTCAATTTTAAAATCGCCCCTAAAGTTGGCTTAAGAAGTAAAGCTTTAATTGGCTCCATGGCATTTTCCAATACACATTTCTACCAAAACCAAGACCTTAATCAAGTCTCTTATGGTATTTCTGCCAACCGATATTCTTACGCAGAAAACTTATATTATCACCGGCTTACCCCCTATTTCAATATATTTTTCAGAAATCCTTATTTAAGAAGTAACGAACGTCAAGCCCTTGGTATTAGAAGTGTGAATGTATTTCGCGACCGAGCCATAACCAATCCGGTAGATGATCCTGATTATAGTGTGGTAGATATTCACTATAGTTACAACAACAGAAACTTTAGAGATTATTTTACAAGTACCGTAGATTATCAAGTCGCTAAAAAATTCAGTAAAGTTTCCTTTACAGCCAAATGGCGAAAATTATTTTTAGATAACCGTCAAATTGAACTTCGTGGTTTTGCCGGGTTCTTTTTATTTAACGACAGTAAATCTAACTACTTCGATTTTGCGCTAGACCGCCCCACCGATTATCTTTTTGATTACAATTACTACGGAAGAAGTGAAACCTCAGGATTATTCAGCCAGCAATATATTCAGGCTGAAGGAGGATTTAAATCTAAACTTCAACCTGCTTTTGCCAATCAATTTATAACAACGTTAAACGGAAGTTTCACCATCTGGAATTGGATCCATGCGTATGGTGATATTGGGGTGCTTAAAAACGAAGGAGAAAGTGCTAGTTTTCTCTATGACTCCGGAATTCGTGTGAATTTGGTACAAGATTACTTTGAATTATTTTTCCCCGTGTATTCTAAATTAGGTTGGGAAGTGGCAGAAGATAATTATGATCAAAAAATCAGGTTTATTGTTTCCCTAGATATCAATACTTTAATCAAGCTTTTCACCCGAAGATGGTATTAATTTGATTAATAACTATTTAAGGATTACTGAAATTTCAATAATTAAAATTATCTATTTAACTTAAAATTATATTATTTTCATTTTAATCCCAAAAAAATGATAATTCCGTAATCACCTCTATAAATTTCAATTGATTTTACGCTCATTTTTTCTTACCTTCGTACCCATCCAAAAATTGAAACATGCAAGAGAAGGTCTTAGAAAAAAATGATATTTCTTTTTCAGAATTTAAAGAACAAGTCATTAAGGATTACAAAACTGCAGTTGTAAGTAGAGAATGTAGTTTGCTTGGCCGCCGGGAAGTATTAACCGGTAAGGCAAAGTTCGGAATCTTTGGTGATGGAAAAGAAGTACCTCAACTTGCCATGGCCAAAGCCTTTAAAAATGGTGATTTCCGTTCTGGTTATTACCGTGACCAAACTTTTATGATGGCTTTAGGCTTACTTTCTGTACAAGAATTTTTTGCCGGACTTTATGCCAATACTGATATTGAAAAAGAACCAATGGCCGGTGGTAGACAGATGGGTGGTCACTTTGGCACACATAGTTTAAATGAAGATGGTACTTGGAAAAACCTTACACAACAACCAAATTCCAGTGCAGACATCTCTCCTACTGCAGGACAAATGCCCCGATTATTGGGCTTAGCACAAGCTTCTAAAATATATAGAAATGTGGAAGGAATTGATGCTGAAAAATTTTCTGTAAAAGGAAATGAAGTGGCTTGGGGAACCATTGGTAACGCAAGTACAAGTGAAGGCCTTTTTTGGGAAACCATTAATGCTGCTGGAGTAATGCAAGTTCCTATGGTAATTAGCGTTTGGGATGATGAATATGGAATTTCTGTTCCTGCCAAATACCAAACCACCAAAGAAAATATTTCTGAAATATTAAAAGGGTTTCAACGGGATGAAGAAAACAACGGTTATGAAATTATCGTTGTGAATGGTTGGAACTATCCAGAATTAATGGATGCTTACCAAAAAGCCGGAAGAATTTCCCGCGAAGAACACGTTCCTGTATTAATTCATGTGATTGAACTTACCCAGCCACAAGGACATTCTACTTCAGGTTCTCATGAGCGTTACAAATCTGAAGACCGTTTAAAATGGGAAAAAGAAAATGACTGTAACCTAAAAATGCGTGAGTGGATGATAGAAAATGATATCGCCACCGATGAAGAACTTACGCAACTGGAAAAAGAGGCTAAAAAAGAAGTGCGTGACGGTAAAAAAGCGGCTTGGAAAGATTTTACAGAAGCACCGATTAATGCTAAAAAAACTGTTCTTCCCATTTTAAAAGAAGTAGCTGAAAATAGCAGTAATAAAAATTTCATTCAACCTTTAGTAGAAGAATTAGACGGAATAAAAGAACCGCAAAAATTTGAAGTTCTTACTATAGCCCGTAAAATACTTCGGTATATTATTAAAGATAATTTCGAAGCGAAAACCCAACTTATCAATTGGATTGATAATTTCACAAATAAAGTTCAACCAGACTATAGCAGCCATCTATACAGTGAATCAGAAAATAATGCGCTAAGCATTCAAGAAGTTTTGCCGACTTACGATGAAAGTGCAAAACAAGTAGATGGAAGAGTCGTTCTTCGGGATAACTTCGATAAAATATTTAGTACCTATCCAGAAGCTTTAATTTTTGGAGAAGACACTGGAAACATTGGAGATGTTAATCAAGGATTAGAAGGTTTACAAGAAAAATATGGAGAATTTCGCGTAGCTGATGCCGGGATTCGTGAGGCCACTATTTTAGGACAGGGAATTGGAATGGCAATGCGTGGTTTACGCCCAATTGCAGAAATCCAGTACCTCGATTATTTAATGTATGCGCTTCAAATTATGGCCGATGATTTAGCCACCGTACATTACCGAACAAAAGGAAAACAAAAAGCACCGCTAATTGTGAGAACCCGTGGTCACCGATTAGAAGGTATTTGGCATAGTGGATCACAAATGGGCGGAATCGTACACTTACTAAGAGGTATCCATATTTTGGTACCAAGAAACATGACCAAAGCCGCTGGATTTTACAATACGCTTCTAGAGAGTGATGAACCGGCTTTAATTATAGAATGTTTAAACGGTTACCGATTAAAAGAAAAACTTCCTACCAATTTAGGTGAATTTAAAACACCAATTGGAGTTGTGGAAACTGTAAAAGAAGGAAACGATATTACTTTAGTTTCTTATGGTTCGACTTTAAGAATTGTAGAGCAAGTAGCTAAAGAATTATTAGAAGTAGATATTGATGCTGAAGTAATAGATGTTCAATCTTTACTTCCTTTTGATATTAATCATGACATCGTGAAAAGCGTAGAAAAGACCAATCGATTAATGGTGATTGATGAAGACATACCTGGAGGAGCTTCTGCTTATATTATGCAGGAAATTCTAGAAAAACAAAACGCTTATCGACACTTAGACAGTAAACCGGAAACCTTAACTGCTAAAGAACACAGACCAGCTTACGGAACTGATGGAGATTACTTCTCAAAACCTTCAGCAGAAGATATTTTTGAAAAGGTTTACAGCGTATTTCACGAAGTAAATCCTGAGAAATACCCCAAAATGAGATAGAAATTTTCGTCATGCTGAACTTGTTTCAGCATCTCATAGGGCTTTTTGATAGTTGACAGTTTACGTATCAAGAGACTCTCATAAAAGTCTGCCTTTCAAAAGTGTAGGTTTAATGCATTAAAAAAACAAACCCCTTGATTTTAAAAATCAAGGGGTTTGTTTTTTTAAACATATCACATCCAAGCTTTGTGGGATGTCTCTATTTTATAAAAACTATAATTTAAGTTTTTCAATACTTCTTCTTTTACTAACGGAAAAGACAAATCACCTCCCGCAGTATGAAATACCAAATTATACAAACCACGTTTTCTAAACCAAATGGGCTGATTTATAGTAATGGATTGTAATTTATAGAGTTCTAAAATTTCTGTCTCCTGATTCCAAAATCCGTGTTTTTTGATGATGAAATTCTCGGTAAATTCTACAGAAATACTTTCGTAATATTTCTTATTAAAGAATACCGAAATGACTAAATAAATTAAAGAGATAGGTAAAATTACTTGCCACTCATACCAAGAAAAAATTACTACAGGAATAAATGCTAATACCAACGGAATTAAACTCCAGAAGATTCTTCTCACTAACAGAATTCGATTTGGTTTAATCTTTACTGAATTTTCTTCTGAACGGTTATAAAGAAATTCTTTTATCTTTTGAAGTTTCTCTTTTGCTAGACCCGGAATCTTAATTTTACTTTTCTTATTTTGAAGTTGATCTGAACTACTTGCCAAAGCAACTTCTGCTTCATATAAGTTTAGCTTTTTCTGAATAGGATTGGTACTCAACCTTAATAATTGAACCCTTCTAGGTTTCAATGAAGTTCGGGTATTTGTTTTTAATCCCATTTCTAAATCTAAGCTTGATGGGGTTTGTATTAGTTTAAGATTAAAGTATTTTACAAAAATTTCAATAGTAGAAATCACAATCCCAACTAAAAAAGTAAAAATTAAAGCAACTATCAATACAAATAGTACTGCACTAGTCGATGTATAATTTTGATCTAAATATTCAACGCCTCTATCTAAATAAGTGTTTTCAATTTTAAGTTGATTTAACTCATTCATGATCGTTCCGAAGAAAAGAAAAATCAACCAAATTCCTCGTAAGTAGTTAGAAGTTAAACCGAGTTTTAATAAATCTAAAACTTCTAATTGATGCTTCCACACTACTCTATTTCTTACAGAGGTTGTTGATGAAGTTGCATTTTCAGTTTCAATTCTATTTTCAACTTCATTTTCACTCGTGCTTTCTTCTGCGGCCAAATCCATTAAAATTCTTCTAAGTGAATCTGCTTTTTCCCTAGAAAGTGCTTTTATGGTAACTTCTTTATCGCTACTCCCTGCCGTGTCAATAGCTACTTCATACACATCAATAATTCGTTGAACAATGGACCTTTTAAAATATACTTGTTGAATTTTATCAAACGGGATATTGATAAATTCCGTAGAAAAAACCCCTTTTTGAAGTACAAATTCCTTTTGCTTATAATCAATATGGAATTTAAAATTCTTATAATGTAAAATACTGAAAAACAAAACAACTATTCCTAAAACTCCAAGACCAAGTAAAATATAGAGTAAAATGTTTCCTTCGTGCTTCCCTAGTAGGAAATAAACTCCTAACACCCATAAACTCTTTAAAATCTTAAAAAAAGCAGCTAGGAAAATTACAAGAATTCCTACTTTAGATTGCCGTTGAGGAATAGAAAAAGGTTTATTCATTTTCTTCTACCGTTAGTTTTTTGGCTACTGCTTCTTTTAATTTCACAGCTAAATCTGGTAATAGACCGGGGATACTCACATCGCTTCCCTGACCGCCGGCAGTAAATATTTTTAAGGTAGAAATTCCCAAAGCTTTATCTAAGACCCCACGGGAAATAGAAACATGCTGAATTCGATTGAATGGGATGACCGTAGTTTTAGTCACCAAATAACCACGACGATAAATTAAATCTTTATCCCGAATAACATAGCCATATTTACTTTGCAATAAAAACGCATTTAAATAAGCCAATCCAAAAATCACAACGACCAATCCTAATGCTAAATAAAGTACCCAATGTGGTGGAGCTAAATAAAACAGTAGTCCCCAACCTATTAAACAGAACACCAAACCAATAGAAATTTGAATGAAATTTTTGGTTTGTTTTTTTATAGAAATGGATTGAAAATCTACTGCCTGATAATCGGGCAGCAGATTAATGTTGATTTGTTCGTTTGAAAATTGGCTCTCTAAGGAATCCATTTTTTCTCGAAATTTGGTTGACGTTTTTCCAGAAACGCATTTCTTCCTTCTTTAGCTTCATCGGTCATATAAGCTAAGCGTGTTGCTTCTCCTGCAAATACTTGTTGCCCAACCATTCCATCATCGGTAAGGTTCATCGCAAACTTCAACATTTTAATAGAAATCGGCGATTTTGCCAATACTTCTTGCGCCCATTCATACGCTGTTGCTTCTAACTCATCATGCGGCACTACGGCATTTACCATTCCCATTTCAAAAGCTTCTTGTGCCGAATAATTTCTACCTAAAAAGAAAATTTCACGTGCTTTTTTCTGCCCTACCATTTTCGCTAAATAAGCCGAACCATAACCTCCATCAAAACTGGTCACATCGGCATCAGTTTGCTTAAAGATGGCATGTTCTTTACTCGCCAATGTCATATCGCAAACCACATGTAAACTGTGTCCGCCACCTACAGCCCAACCTGGGACCACACAAATCACGGCTTTTGGCATAAACCTTATTAAACGCTGGACTTCTAAAATATTCAATCGGTGATAACCGTCTTCCCCTACATAACCTTCTTTTCCTCTAGCTTTTTGGTCGCCACCACTACAAAAAGACCAAACTCCATCTTTGGTCGAAGGTCCTTCCGCCGAAAGCAAAACCACTCCAATAGCAGTATCTTCATGTGCATCGTGAAAGGCATCTAATAATTCACTTGTGGTTTTAGGCCTAAAAGCATTTCTAACATTAGGTCGGTTGAAGGCTATTCTCGCAACTCCGTTAAATTTTTTATAAGTAATATCTTCGTATTCTTTAGCAGTTTCCCACTTTATTTCACTCATAATTCTGGTATTATTTTCTGTAAAATTACAGTTTTTATTGAGAATTTATTAAATTTATACATAAGATACCTGATACTTAAAAATGAGAAATATTTATTTTATATGCTTATGTTTTATTTTTAGTGCTGGAACAGTTTTAGCTCAACAGAAACAGAACAAAGAAGAAGTTTTTACGGAAGTAAAACAAAAAGAAAAACTCCCTACTTATTTGGAGAATATTTATTTAGTAGGTGATGATGTAGCTATGGCTAAAAATTATTCGTCTCCATTAAAAAAATACAAAAAGGGAAGTAAAGCTTACGTGAGTTCAGAAAGAGCTAACTATATTTTTAAAGAAAGTCCTTTACTAAAAAGTATCCAGCCCAATTATAACTATTTAGGTGGAAATTTAAATTTTGAAAATAATCGTATTCCCTCTCCAGAAGACATACAACCAAGATGAAATTAATTTTAAAATCTACCCTATTTATATTTATCTTTTCAAATACATTAATAGCTCAAGAGGATACATCTATCTCTAAGGAAGTTGAAAATATAAAATATTTTAGCTGGGAAAGTTACTCTCGATTCAATTTGAATGAAAGACCCGTATATCCTGAAAAGGATTTATCAATTTTAACTAAGGGAAACAAATGCTTAAGTAATATAGAATTTGGATATACCGGAAAAGAAATTAACTCCACTTCTCAATTCAATCATTTTTCTGTTATAAGAGATTATAAGCTTCGAAAACTTCAACAAAGAATGGATCCCAATAGTAATTATCCTAATCACGGAATCTATCTTAACGATACGGAATGCCAACCCTATCCGCTGTTCGAAGTAAAAGTTATCGATAATTTTTCAATTGGGATATAATCTCAGATTTTTTTAGCATAATATTTGATACCTTTATGCTGAAATTGAATTTTATGAAGTTTAAGTTTTTCGTGTTTATTTTTCTATTGGGTTTCTTCTCCTATGCACAAGAATGGGAAAACCCGAATATTTTCGTCACCAATAATCAAATTATAAAAGTTGATTTGTATAGCGGCCAAGCGGTTTCTCTTTCCCAATTTGATGGATATATGAAACCGGAACGAAAGCAATTTTCAATTCCGCAAGGAAATGTTTTTGGTGAAGATGACGATCGTGAAATCAATATGATGGCTTTGGCACAAACTAAAGAGTGGCAAAGAAAAAGAGGAATTGTAGATATGCAGTTTCCCGCCCGGCAATTACAGCAAATTAACGGACAGGTTCAAGTTTTTTATAACACTCAGGCTAATTTTAAATACCGAACTGATTTTAACCTAGATTATTACGGACAGGGAACTCCCGACGGCGGAATACGAAATGAGGTTTATCAAGATATGACACAACCTACGATTAATCCTTATTACTTAAACAACCCGTATTATCCTTACCGAAGAAATTCCCGCAGAAATTCAGGTAATTTCAATTTTTATATTTCTAGATAAGCCTAATCCCGTCTTCTTCTATAGAAATTACACGTTTTTTGTACAATGTCCCAACTGCTCTTTTAAAACTCTTTTTACTCATTTCTAACCAATTTTTGATTTCTTCCGGAGTAGATTTATCGGTTAATGGTAAAAAGCCATCTTGTAATTGCAATTCATTATAAATTGCATCTGCATTAGGTTCTATACTTCGGTAACCCGGACGTTGTAATGTAACATCTATTTTATTGTCCTTGCGTATCTTTTTAACCCAACCTTCCAATTGGTCACCGGTTTTTAAATCTTGAAAAACATCATCGTGATACACCAAACCTTGGTGTAATTCATTAACAATTAAATTAAAACCAATGTCGGTTTTGTTGGTAACGATTACATCTACTTTTTCAAAAGGTTCAACCGTAACATCACTATTATCTAAAAAGTGATTTACTTTACTTGAAGCTACTAAACGCTGAGTTTCTTCATCTAAATAGCAGAAAATTAAATAATGCTCTCCTTTTTTCATGGGATAAGCTTGTTCTTTAAACGGAACAAACAAATGTTTTTCCAATCCCCAATCTAAAAAAGCGCCCATTTTAGTAACATCTACACATTCTAAAAAAGCAAATTCATCTAACTGAACGTAAGGCTGCAAAGTAGTTGCTACCGGACGCTCATCATGATCTAAATACACAAAAACCTCTAGTTCATCACCAATCTCAAAACTTTCCGGTTTGTATTTATTGGGCAATAAAACTTCATTTTCTTTCTCCCCACTATCATCTTTTAAAAAAAGTCCCGGAGGCGTGTCTCGATCTATTGTTAAGGTATGATATTCACCAATGCTAAGCATAACTCTAATTTAGATGGCAAAGATAAGTGCTTTAAGACATAAAACGCCCAAAAAGAAAAAGAAATACATTTTGATCATTACATCATCTGCAATCATTTCTTTTTCCTCTTGGGCGTGGCAGTTGTAAGCTTTAGCCTATTTAAATACCTGTTCTTTATTAAAATATTTGGTAAGTAAATAATAAACAACAACCCTGTGCTTATTACGGTTTGATTTTCCGTATTTTTCTATTACGGCATTGATAGCTATGTTTAATTTATCGCTATCTTCCATACCTAATTTTCCTACTAAAAAATTTTTCCTTACTCGTTTTAATTCTTCTTCATCAGAAGATGCAACCGTATTAGCATCACTGTTGTAAATCGAAGGCCCCATACTTTCTGCTATTTTCCGCAGTAAATCTATATCAGGCTTATCCACAATTTTAGTTACATCTTCAATATACTGTCCTACTTTTTCATCTAATTTACTCATAACTATTTTTTTGGATTTTTAGTTCATGTCAAAATACACAAACACTCTCCTAAAGACTGTTATGAATACGCTAAATAACAATGTTTTAAGGAAGCTTGTTAAGGAAAGTAAAATATATATTCTGAAAAATTTTAGTATAAGAAAGTTATCAGCTCGGGTAAAATCAAGAGTCTAATCCTTCGGAAGTAAAACTTTAAAATAATTTTTCAGGTATTTATCATTCTCTTCCCTTGGCGTAAAAATTTCTAAAATCTTAGGTTGATCACCTTCCGCATAAAATTGAATCAGTTCTTTTTTCAAACTCATTTCATCAGTCGCCGCTTGGTAAGAAAAACCATACATTTCAGCTAAATGATTAGCTCTCAAATTATGGGTAGTTTCAAAGAAAGTTGAAAAATGTTCGGCTTCTTTCGCTCCGGGTAAAATCCGGAAAATCCCTCCTCCTTGATTGTTGATGATGATAATTCTGAAGGTTTTGGGTATGTAATTATTCCACAACGCATTACTATCATACAAAAAACTAACATCACCCGTAATTAATGTAGTGGGAAACTTTGCTTTTACAGCCGCACCTACCGCTGTAGAAGAACTGCCATCAATTCCGCTTGTACCTCGGTTACAATACACTTGCAAACTCGGATAAAGCCTGAATAACTGCGCATAACGCACCACACTACTGTTAGAAAGATGGATCACTTGTTGCTCGGGCATTTGCTGTAAAATCTGGCGAAAAGCTTTTAAATCACAAAATGGAATCTCTTCCATATACCTATCGTGGTGTATATCACGTTGCGCATTCACTTGGAGCCATTGGTCACGATAATTACTTTTTACTCCTTGCGTTAACGGAATAAATTTGCTGAAAAATTCATTGGCATTTACATCAAAATGCTTGTTTAAACAGAAAAAGGTATCAAAAGCCTTCTTCGCATCCACATGCCAATGATGCTTGGGCTGATAAGTTCTTAAAAAAGCTTTTATCTTTTTGGAGATGATGAGTCCACCAAACGTCAATAAGATATCGGGTTGTAACTGTTGAAATTCCTCTTCTTTAGCTGCCGAAACTTCGATGGGAGCAATTAACTTATCGATTCTGGTAATAAATTTTTCGTGATGTAAATTTGAAGTGGTTTCCGTAAAGACTAGAACGGATGGGTCTTCTGCCAATTCATCTAAAAATTTCTGCTCGATGGCATTCGGTTTATTTACGCCCACCAATACCAATTTTCGTTTGGCTTGGTTCCAGATTTCAGCATAAGCTTTTAGAGCTTTTTCTGTAGTGGTTTTTGGCTCTCGAATCGGTTCAATCGTTAACGGATGTACGGTAGGTTTTTCTACTAACTGGTATAAAGGTTCATAAAACGGGGCATTGATGTGTACCGGACCGTTTTGTTCTATGGCCGTATTCAAGGCTAAATTAATTTCCCGTTCGTTATGCTTTTGGGCTTCAAATAATTTTTGTTTTAACTTCGGATCTATGGTTGCAGATTCTTCCAACACCAATTCTGAATACAAATTAGCCGAATATAAAATATGGTTTTGGTATACATTTTTCTGCCTAATGGTTTGTCCATCACCAATATCGATGCGTTCTACAGGTCTATCGGCAGAAATCACCACCAATGGCACATCGCTATAAAAAGCTTCTGCAATAGCCGGATAATAATTCAACAACGCACTCCCTGAAGAACAACATAAGGCAACAGGTTCTTGTAATTGTTGCGCTAAACCTAAAGCAAAAAATGCCGCTGAACGCTCATCGACAACACTATATGCTTCAATTTCTGGGTGATTGGAAAAACTTATGGTTAAAGGTGCATTACGTGATCCCGGAGAAATAACCACATTTTTAATTCCTTTAGAAAGACATAATAGCGTGATAGATTGTGCAAGCGGTATGCTGGAGTATTGCATTGTTTCAGTTGAATTTTCTAATGCAAAAATAAGGCTTATTAATTAATCCAACAGGAAATTATTAAAAGCTTAATACCTGATTTAGCTTTACAATGCTAATGTGTTCATTAACAATTAAATTTAAAAAGATTGAAGCAATTTCGTATATTTGATTTAAACAGGTTTGCTATGGATATGAAAACTCGAAAATTAAATCTGATATCTTATCTTGCTCATATTCAAGATGAAACTATTTTAGATAAAATTGAAAAATATATTTTAGAAAACAATGAATTTAAAGTAAAGCCTTTAAGTGTAAAAGAATTATTAAACCGTATAGAAATCTCTGAAAAGGATTTTAAAAACAAAAAATTTAAGACCCAAACTGAGTTAGAAATAATGTCAGAAAACTGGTAAGAATTTAAGGAATGCAAATAATTTGGTCAGATTTTGCTATTAATAATTTAAAAGAAATTTTTAATTATTATAAAACAAATGTAAGCCTTAAAATTGCCCATGCCATAAGAAAACAAATTCTTGAAGCGACTAAACAACTCCAGAGATTTCCAGAATCTGGATCACCTGAATTTTATTTAGAAGAACTCCAACTAAATCATCGATATTTAGTGATTAATAATTACAAAATCATTTATAGAATCTCAGAAAATAAAATTCTTATTAATGATGTATTTGATGTTAGACAAAGTCCTAACAAAATGATTAATAAAAGAACTAAATAACTTCCTCTAAAAAAATAGTTGATGTTCTATTTTATTAAATAAAAAAAATTGAGTTTTATTTTCAGACTACATGACCTCTCACCTCTACCTCCTAAATTCTAATTCATAATACATTTTGCATCGTTTCCGCTTTTCTTAATGTTTCTTCCCACTCTGCTGTCGGGTTAGAATCTTTGGTAATCCCACCTCCTATGTAAAGCAAGGCTTTATTTTCCAATAATTGCATGCAACGTAAATTCACATACAAATTAGATTGGCGCTCGATTAAATTAAACGCTGAATTCTCCACATTTCGTTTTCTCGGATTTCTGGGTTTCTCCACCTGAATATTCAGTTCTCCCACATACCCGGAATAAAACGCACGGTCGTAGTGTTCTTCTTTTAAAATAAATGTTTTAGCCATCTCTTTTGGCAAACCGCAAACGGCCGGAGTGGGATGTAAATTGGTTACGATTTCTTCCAAGCTGTCTTTCTGAAAAACCCCGGTTATGTCTGTTTTTAAGTGAACTACATTTCCTGCTCGATGGGTTTGTACTTCAGAAATTTGTAAATTTTCGATCCCTTTAATACTTTTTAAAGCATTTTCAATAGTTCGTGTAACAATGGCTTGTTCTTCTTTTTCTTTTTCGCCCCAAGCAATTTCTGCAGTTTCTTTAAAAACCTGAGTTCCTGCCAAAGCCATCGTTTTAAAACGGTTGTTTTGAGTTTTCACCAAAGTTTCTGGTGTGGCTGCCAACCACAAACCTACTTGCGGATGGTACCAACAATACACAAATGCCGCAGGATAAGTTTTCAGCAATCGTTTAAAATATTCAATAGGCGCTGTTTTTACAACCAAGACTTGCTTTCTGGAAAGAACCACTTTTTCTAAAGCTGAATTTTCTATCGTTTCAATCCCTTTTGCTACTATATTTTCGTGAAAAGCTTTCTGCTGAAGGCTATTTTCAAATTCTTTTGTAGTATTGGTCTCTTCTTCAATAACTAAGTCTTCCGCAGTACATTTCAGTTTAGAAAAAACAGCATCTTTTCGGTTAAAAAAAATGGTTCTCTTCTGGTTATCAAAAGGGGCAAATACAAAACCTTCTTGCTGAAAATTTTCTAAATATTCCAAGGTTGCTTTTTGCTGAAGTTGACACTGAAACTCATCGGAATTTGGATGTCGATAGGCCACGAAAGGCAATTGTGCTTCGAGTTGTTTTTCTAATTGCTGAAAATATTCGGGTAAGGTCATTGGCTATAATAATTATTCTTTACTAATGTCACCTTGAGCCTTTCGTCTATCGCTCAAGATCAACTAAAGTCGAAAGTTTTTTAATCATCTTCATAGTTCTCGACTCGGCTCTAACTAACATAAATTAGATCCTGATTTACATTTTGACAAACTCAGTATGACTTAGAATTTATTTTTTCTTAGGCAAAGCAATGGTGGTCAATTTTACTGCTGAAATTAAATTTTCTTCAACATCTCTAATTTTAATATCCCAAACCTGTGTCGTTTTTCCTTTGTGAATAAATTCGGCACGAGCAAAAACCTCTCCGCTAGCAATACTTTTTACATGATTAGCAGAAATTTCGATACCCCGAATGTAAAAATGTTCTCCATCTAAAAAGATAAAACTCGCAGCACTCCCTACACTTTCTGCTAAAGCCACCATAGCACCACCGTGTAAAACGCCATCCGGCTGATGAACTTTTGGAGTCACCGGCATTTTGGCGATTAGAAAATCTTTACCTACATCAATAAATTCAATTTCTAAGGTTTCCATTAAGGTATTTTTGCACATTTTTGCACAACCGGCTAGTATTTCTTCTTTGGAATATTTCATTTAAATATTTAATTCTTATTGTAATGTCACATTGAGCGGAGTCGAAATGTTTTTAAATTACAGTTGTTAGGTTTCAAAATCGTTAAGAGATGCGGAATCAAACAGCAATTGTTATACACCTACAAGGTTTTAGAAAGCTTGTAGGAAGAAAAATTTTATTCATTTCTAACTATCTTTGGGCATCAGACAATATATCTCAAACTCAATTATTGAGTAAAAATACAAAATAGCAACTACATGGCGACCGAAGAAAAAAAGGTTTCTTACCAAACAACCAACACCTACTCTACTAAAAATAAATTGACCTCAGCTACCAAAAATGTTTGGTTCTGTTGTCACGGACTTGGTTTTTTAAGTCGGTATTTCATTCAGTATTTTAATGGATTGGATGCGGAAGAAAATTATATTATCGCCCCACAAGCACCTTCTAAATATTACCAAAAATCAGATTTCAAGCATGTGGGTGCTAGTTGGCTAACGCGTGAAGAAACTCAACAAGAAACTGAAAATGTATTGAATTACTTAGATTCGGTTCTCGCTACGGAAGAAATCCCGAATGATAAACGTCTTATTTTACTAGGCTATTCACAAGGAGTTTCAGTAGTGACCCGTTGGATGGCTTCCCGAAAATTAGCATGTGACACCCTTGTGATTCATTCTGGAGGAATCCCAAAAGAACTTCAACCTCAAGATTTTGAATTTCTACAACATACAAAAGTTGAATTATGGTACGGTACGCAAGATGAATATTTAACCGAAAAACGAATTGCAGAAGAAACTAAACGCGCCAAAGAAATGTTTGGAGATCGTTTAGAAATCATTCCATTTGAAGGAAAACATGTAGTCAATCGAGACTTAATTAATGAATTAGGAATTAGGAATTAGGAATTAGGAATTAGGAATTAGGAATT
>CETB01135211.1_pt1 | contig 37811 bp, 38 predicted proteins | sample 356381 | NCBI WGS metagenome assembly CETB01 (sample SAMEA2622545, study PRJEB7988) | marine metagenome | biome: marine biome (ENVO:00000447); feature: deep chlorophyll maximum layer (ENVO:xxxxxxxx); material: "saline water (ENVO:00002010), including plankton (ENVO:xxxxxxxx)" | depth 155 m | reverse complement strand
GCCAATAATACTTTTATCTCCAATGGTAACACCGGGGCAAATCGTTGCATTGCCACCAATCCAAACATTTTTACCGATAATAACGGGTTGGCCTTTTTCTACAAGAGTAGCGCGTTCATCGGCATTGGTAGGATGTACTGCCGTGTAAATTTGCACGTTGGGCCCAATCATTGTTTTATCACCAATTTCTATGTTAGCTAAGTCTAATAGCGTACAGTTAAAGTTAAAAAATACACCTTTGCCTGCTTTAATGTTATAACCATAATCGCAGTAAAACGGAGGTTGAATAAAAGTAGCTTTACTGGAATTGAGCAATAATTTTCTGATGATCTGTTTTTGCTGCTGAAGATTTTCGGGAGCATTATGATTGAGTTGATGCAATAATTTTCTAGCTTCTAAACGTTCTTTACTTAATTCTTTATCAAAGGGATTGAAATATTCTCCAGCGAGCATTTTTTCTTTTTCTGTTTTCATTTTTTAGTTGAAATTTTTGCGTTAGGGACAGAGGCTTTGTTGGAGCTCTTTTTAAATTCCTGCCTATGCAGGAATTTAAAAAAGCGACTGCCGATGGCCTGACCCGATAGGGAAACGCCCAAATATTATATAACAGTTACTACATAATTAGATAAAAGTGCAATCACGATGGCGAGTCCAAAACTAAGTAAAGTCCCAATGAGAATGTACTCGGTAAGCTTGCGGTCTTTCGATTCGGTAAGGTCGCTAAACCTAAAAATAGACTTGGCAGCAATTAAAAAACCAACGCCTTCCCAATGCTGAGTCGCAATAAATAAAAATACGAGCAAGCGCTCTAAAATACCAATGTACTTTCCGGCGTTTTCGAGTGATTCATCCTTTTCTATTTCAGTGTTAGGTTTGTAGATCGAAATCAAAGTTTTAATCATTATCGATGCTGGATTGGTCAAGAAAAAGGCACCGGTGAGGTAACACAGGAGCACAGGAGAAATTGTAAAATGAATACTTTCTCGCTCGACTAAAAAGTAAAGCCCGAAAATTACTAAAAAATGAAAGAGTTGGTCAAGAAAAAAGAGTAAACGTCGGTTATTTTCATTCTGAAAACTGAGTTTCCAAGCATCGATCGCTAGATGGGTTACGGCAATAATTAATGGAATGTACCATAATTTTAAGTTCCACAGAAAGAGAAAGTTTAGCAGTAAATGAATGCCTATATGAAAGTATAGTTTATTGGAAGCTAATTTCTTGCTCTCTTTTTCTTTTACCCAAGCGTAAGGCTGAAGCAGAAAATCGCCCACCAAATGTGCTAAAATGAGTTTGAGCAATAAAATCATAAAATCGAATTTATTTTCTGTTGAAAAATTTTGTTGAACTCGGCTAACTGACTTAAGCTTGCTCGTTTTTGACGTTCACTTACTGTGTTTTGTTTAATACCAATCAATTCTCCCAGTTGTTGCTGATTCATCTCGGGATTTTCTAGACTCAATTTAACGATTTCTGCGGAATTAGGTGTCCAATGATCCATCGCAATTAAAGTTAATTGAAAATAAACATTTAATTCTTCATCTAATGTTGAGTTTCCGGTATTGATAAGCAAATTGGTTTTTTCGCGTTTTAGCTTTTCAAAAACTTCTCCGGAACGTATGAAAGCACTTCCATTAGCTTCAGAAATGGTTTTGGCTTCATACGATTTTTCGCCAATCCCAATCGCCATTCTTGCGTCGAGTTCTTTCATCGTTTTTAAACAAGCTTTTATATAAATGCATTGCCAAAAAACCTGTAGTGGATCTTTAATTTCTATCTGAAAACTATCACCTCTAAATATCTCCCAATCTAATTGCTCTTCTCCTAGACTTTGAAGTGCAGATCGAATTTTCTCCAAATAGTCTTTGGGGAGTTTAACCGATTGTGAATTGATTATATCTCCTGTAATTATACTAGTCATAATTCAAATATCGTTTAAATAGACGATAAATGCAAATATCGTTTTAAAAGTTGATAATTTTAATTATCATTCTAAAAGTCGATATTAATTCCAAAAAAGAATTTAAAATTTAATTGTTAAACCTTAAAACTATGTAACCAAAGTCACGTGATTTTAAAGTGAGATGAAGTAAATTTGTAAGAGAACAAAACTTCGCTTTTTCTATGGAAAATCTAGAGGCCGCAAGACTTCAAATGGCAATCACACTCATTTTCCACATCGTATTTGCATGTATTGGTATGGTGATGCCTTTTTTTATGGTGATTTCTCATTATAAATGGTTAAAAACCCGAAAAGAAATTTACTTAAAACTTACTAAAGCTTGGCAGCGTGGAGTAGCCATTTTCTTTGTAACAGGAGCCGTTTCAGGAACGGCACTATCCTTTGAACTAGGTTTACTTTGGCCAGAGTTTATGAAACATGCCGGGCCTATTATTGGGATGCCATTTTCCTTAGAGGGTGCTGCTTTTTTTGTAGAAGCTATAGCCCTCGGTTTTTATTTGTACGGATGGAAAAAATTGCCGGAAAAATTTCATTGGTTTACCGGAGTAATTATAGGGATTTCCGGTGTAATGTCTGGTATTTTAGTAGTTGCTGCCAATGGTTGGATGAATGCTCCTTCTGGGTTTACCTATGAAAATGGCGTGTTTTCAGATATCAACCCCATAGAAGCGATGTTGAATGCTGCTTGGTTTACGCAAGCTTTGCATATGACGTTGGCAGCATTTGTTGCTACCGGTTTTGCAGTTGCAGGAATTCATGCATACCAAATCTATAAAGGACGAAATATAGAACTGCATAAAAAAGCTTTTCGAATCGCTATTATTTTCGCGGCTATAGCCGCTTTATTACAACCCATTAGTGGAGATATCTCAGCTAAAGATATTGCAAAGCGTCAGCCCGCTAAACTCGCCGCTTTAGAAGCACATTATGAAACAGAAAAAGGTGCTCCGCTTTATATTGGAGGAATTGTAGATGAAAAAAATCAAGAAGTAACCTACAAAATTGAAATCCCAAAAGCACTTTCTTTCTTAGCCTTTGGCGATTTTGATGCGGAAGTAAAAGGATTGAACGATTTTCCTAAAGATGAACAACCCCCTGTAGCGATCGTTCATTATTCATTCCAAATTATGGTGGGTATCGGGGTTTTGTTAGCTATTGTCGGTTTGTTTTACCTCTTAAGTTTAAAATGGAAACACTGGCAAAACCATCGAAAATTTTGGTTGTTATTCACTTTAATGGCTCCACTAGGGTTTATTGCTTTAGAAACGGGTTGGATTGTTACTGAAGTCGGAAGGCAACCGTGGATTATTTATCAAGTGATGAAAACCAAAGATGCTGTGACCCCTATGCCGGGAATTTTCTATAGTCTAATTACTTATACCGCCATTTACATTGTACTTACTTGCGTCGTAAGTTGGTTGTTAGCAAGGCAAATTAAAGTGTTGAACCAAAACGAAGCTTAATATGTTAACCGTAGTTTTATTCTTTTTGTTTTTCTCGTTGTTTCTGTATGTATTATTGGCAGGAGCAGATTTTGGAGGTGGAATCATCGAGCTGTTTTCTTCACCTAAAAATCAAGAGAAAACCAAAAAAACCATTTATCGAGTGATGGGACCTATTTGGGAAGCTAATCACATTTGGATTATTATTCTTATAGTGATCTTATGGATTGGTTTTCCGCAGTATTTCAACATTTTTGTGGTCTATTTACATATCCCAATTACCTTAATGTTATTAGGGATTACCATTCGTGGTTTGGCTTTTATTTTTAGGCATTACGATGCCGTAAAAGGGCGATCACAAGGTTCTTATAATGCACTTTTTAAATTAGGAAGTATATTGAGTCCATTATTTTTAGGAATTATTTTCGGAGGATTAATAGGTGGACACATCAATCTATTCTCAGAAAACCCTAACTTAAGTTTTAAAGAAATATATATAGATGGTTGGTTCAATATATTTTCCTTATTAATAGGTCTTTTTTACATCACACTTTGTGCATTTATTGCTGCTAACTTTTTGATTGGAGAAGCTTCAGACGAAAATGAATTAAATTTATATCGAAAAAAGGCTAGTTATTCAACAATAGCTTTAGTGCTTATTGGTTTTGTTATCCTAGTTTATGGTTATTTCAATGAAATAGCATTTGTTATTGATTTTATTGAAAATAAGTATTCGATTATTGCGGTAGTTATTTCGGGAATTGTTTTAATTCCATTGTGGGAAATGATTAAACAAAAAAGAAAAGCTTGGGCCAGAATTTTGGCAGGCGTACAAGTTTTTTTAGTGGTTTCTGCGGCGATGTTGGCACATTTTCCTGATGTTATTATCACTTCAACTAAAGAAATAAGTATTTTAGAAGGGGTGGCTCCCGATAGTGTTATTCAATTTTTAGGAATTGCATTGCTTATTGGGGGAGCTATTATTTTACCGGGACTTTATCATTTAATGAAGTCTTTTCAACTAATTAAATTATTTAAATAATATATATGGTAAAAGAAATCACTTTAATTGCCGCAGCGGTTTTCGGAATATTAGCTATTGTTTTAGGTGCTTTTGGAGCACACGCATTAAAGAAGAAATTTACAGAAGACCAATTATCCAGTTTTGAAACTGGAGTAAAGTACCAAATGTATCACGCCATTTTATTATTGATCATAGGTCTTAATTTTCCGTTGGTAAATATTCTAGAGCAGTGGATGGTTTTCTTTATCATTGTGGGGGTAATTTTATTTTCCTTCAGTATTTATGGATTATGTATCTCTTCCAGTAGGGGTAAGAAAATAAAAATTCTTGGGCCAATAACTCCGCTTGGAGGACTTTCACTAATCATTGGGTGGATCTTAATGTTAGTGGTTTTCCTAGATTATGGCTTTTATTTAGGAACGTAAGGAATCATCTAGCTATTTTTTATACTATTCCTTAAAGCAAAAGCAGGTACAATGGTGCGACCTGAAATCTACAACATAAAAAAGCTCCTTAAAAGTAAATCTAAGGAGCTTTTTTATTAGTGTTTTTTTACTACCTACTTAATTCCAATACTTGAACACTTTCGTTACCATCAGTAGATTTCCATACTTGATTTTTAGATTTATCACTCACAATAATCCAAGTTTTGTTAAGTGCAGATTCATCCTTTTTGTCAGTATTTTTAATGATGATATAATCATTATGTAATTCATACCTGAATTCAGACTGGTCGGTATAATCGTTCTGAAAAACATTATAGTTAATATCTTTCATTCCCTTTCCGTTTTTCTTAAAAGTGATGGTACCAATATTTTGTGAAGTAGTATTCTGACCTTTATCGTTAATTACTTCATATTTATCAATATTCCATGTATTAACAATATTGGGCGAACAACTCGCTAATGAAATAATGCCTACTAAAAGTAAAAGTTTTCTTTTCATAAATATAATTTTAGATAAAAAAACGATTTTAATATTTTTTAAACCCTTGATTTTACAGAGATTTAACTTTTTTAATCATTTAATTCTACCTGTACACGATATTTTTCTAATTCTTTTTGAAATTCAGCAGAATCGAAGTCAATATGATGAAATTCTTCATCTCTTTTACGTTTCAACTGCGTACGTTTCATACTTTTTAGGAAGCGGAGCACACTTTTACGTCTAGATAAAATAAGGCCGGGAACTTTCGTGCCTTTTCCGTTTTTATCTTTAGCCACCATTGTAATGTAAGAAGAATTGCAATGCTTGCTTTCACCGGTTTGAATATTTTCAGCTTCCACGCGAATCCCGATGACCATGGAGCTGGTTCCCACATAATTTACAGAAGCTTTCATCGTCACCAATTCACCAATTTCAATAGGTCTTAAAAAATCTACGGTATCGACACTAGCCGTTACACAGTATTGTCCGCTATGTTTAGAAGCACAAGCAAATGCAATTTGGTCTAATAACGATAAAATATAACCTCCGTGAATTTTTCCATTAAAATTAGAATGGGAGGGAAGCATCAATTCAGAAATAGTTACTTCAGATTCAGAAACGTGTTTAAATTCTTTACTCATAAAATAGGTTTAGTAGGTTTTTGGTGCAATTCTAGCGGACCGGGCTTTTTGCTATACCTGTTCGCTGGTAGGCGGGTCTTTTTTTGCCATTTACGAAAGCAAAAAAACGATGCCGCTGCAATCCCTTGCGTAACGTAAAAATAGAAGTTTGAAAGCTGAAACAATAGAAATCTAGATAGAAAATTAAAATTGTATGATCAAGATTTTATTTTGTCATACCCTTCTTCATCAAATACTTTAATGATAACGTTTTATCTTCAAACGATAAGTTTATTTACTAACGACTCAAAAAATCACAACTCACAAACTTTTTACCTCCTAAAATGTGGCGATTGGGAAAGTTCTACATCGGTTACAAAATATTTGGTGTCTCCCCAAAAAATAAAAGTGCCAAAGCGTTCTATATAGGTAAGTTTTACATATTCTCCTTGGTATTCTTTTAGCTTTTCGATGACATCATCATCTTTATCTAAAACAGAGAAACTAAAAATTTGAGCACCACTAATTCCTTGACTTATTTGTCCTTCCCAAGTTTTTACAATAGCTCCACGATTACTAAACTTAATTAATTCGCCGGCACGAGTTCCTTCACTGTAAGGTACAAAATAGAGAAAAGCATAATATGCCACGGCGATTACGGCAATTCCCAATAAAACATAAGCTAATATTTTTTTCATGAGTCAAGTTCGTTAATGGATTGATTGATTAATTTTGGGTCTATTTGTTTGCTGGCTTTTGCGCCAAGTTGTTTTAATTTTTCTACACGTTTTACTAAATTACCTTTACCGGTAAGTTTTTTCATCGCTTTGTCGTAGCTATTTTGTACTGTCCCAATTTGGTTGCCTACTTTCTTCAGTTCGTCCGTTAAATTTACAAACGAATCGTATAATGCTCCGGCCTGTGTGGCGATTTCAATAGCGTTTTGTTTTTGCTTTTCATTTTGCCACATACTATCAATAGTTTTTAAAACCGCCAATAAAGTAGTAGGCGTTACCAAAATAATATTTTTATCGAAAGCATCACCGTAAAGTTGAGGATATTCGTTAGAAGCAACTGCAAATGCCGCTTCTATTGGGATAAATAACAGTACAAAGTCCGGACTTTCCATATCATACAATTGATGGTAATTCTTTTTACTTAGCTCTTCTACATGATTTTTTACAGCAATTAAATGATTTTTAAGATGAATTGGTTTTTGCTTCTCTTCCGTTTCATTTACATAGCGTTCATAAGCGTTTAGTGAAACTTTAGAGTCAATAATCATTTTCTTATCGCCGGGAAGTTCTATAATCACATCGGGCATGACGCGTTTTCCTTCTTCAGTTCTAAAGTTTTGCTGTACAAAATATTCACTGTTTTTTTGTAAACCACTACGTTCTAAAACGCGCTCCAAAACCATTTCTCCCCAGTTTCCTTGCATTTTGGTATCGCCTTTTAGAGCCTTGGTAAGGTTGGTAGCTTCCTCACTGATCTTTAAATTTTGTTCATTTAAAAATTGTAACTGTTTGCTTAATTCTGCGTTGATTTTTACCGAGTTCAAGCTGTTTTTCTCTACTTTTTCTTCAAAAACCTTGATTTTCTCTTGAAGCGGATTCAAAATATGCTGGATATTCTCTTTGTTTTGATGGGTGAATTTCTCCGAATTTTGATCGAATATTTTATGGGCTAAATTTTCAAATTCTTTCTGAAACTTTTCTTGTAGTTGTTCAACTTCTAGCTTTTGTTCTTTATTTCGCTGCTGGAGGTTATCAAACTCTACATTTTTACGGGTGAGTTCATCTTTAAAAAAGTCTTTTTCACTGCGTAAACTTTCCCGTTCATTTTTTAATTCTTGTAGATTTTTTTCTGAAGTTTCTAATTGAAGTCGATAACCGGAAACTTCACTTTCCAAGCTTTTTTCAACAGATTGTTGTTTCAATTTTCCCAGGCTTTTTCCAATGAAAATTCCTATGAAAAGCATGACCACTGCAATGACTCCAAAAATGATATACGCTGTCATAAAAGCCTTTTTTCAAATGTACATAAAATTACTTCAGAATGGGAGAGATTTGTTTGGAGGGAACTAAAAAGCTTTGCGTTATTCCGTGCTTGACACGGAATCTCACTGTTTTACTTTCAGTAGAATGTGATGCTAAAACAAGTTCAGCATGACGTTAATTATAATTAAGGTTTACAAAACTCTAAAACTCTTACTTAACGGATCAAACTCGACCAAATCTTTAGGAAAGAGTTCTTGAAGTAGGTGGCTTTCAATTAATTCTTCAGGGGTTTTTTGAGTCACTTTTCCGTTACTTACCAAAATAATTTGATCGCATAATTGTAAGGCTAAATTAATTTCGTGGGTGGCAAAAACAATGGCTTTTTGTGTTTTTCGGGTGAGTTTTTTTAAGAGTTGAAGCACAAAAATTTTATGGTATAAATCTAAATGGGTGGTGGGTTCATCTAAAAATATAAGCGGTGTTTCTTGTGCAATTGCCCTAGCTAAAAATACTTTTTGTAACTGTCCGTCGCTTAAACTTCCGCAATTTCGTTGTGATTTATCCGTTAATTCTAGAAGTTGTAAAGCCTGTTGAACAGCTTTTTGGTCTTCCTTAGAAAGTTGTCCCAACCAATTGGTGTAAGGTTGTCTGCCTAAAGCTACCAATTCTTCTACCGAAAGATTTTGGGAGAAATGCGTCTCTGTAAGTACAATACTAATGAGTTCAGAAAGTTCTTGAACTGAAATAGCTTCTAAATTTTTCTGCTGAATGAAAACCTTTCCTGCTAGCGGATTTAAATTACCGGTCAAGGTTTTTAGAAGTGTCGATTTTCCTGATCCGTTGATTCCGATGACTGCTACCAATTCTGCCGCATGAATTTCAACTGATATCCCTTCCACAACCACTTTATCGGAATAGCCAATGCTAAGTTCTTTTGCTTGAAGAATAGGGGGTGTTTCCGTTTTTTGTTTCATATAAAAGCTTTAAAAAGTTCCTTTCCTTTTAAGGAAAGATGTCACAGGCGGAAAGTTTAAAAATACAATTTCTTTTTTCTCACCAATAACCAAATGACCACAGGAGCACCAATTAGTGAAGTAATGGCGTTAATGGGTAAAGTAAGGTTACTTCCCGGAAGCTGAGCAATACTGTCGCAAATAAGCATTAAAATAGCTCCGCCCAACGCCACCGCCGGAAATAAAACCAAGTGGTTACTCTTGGTAATTACTTGCCGTACCAAATGCGGAACTGCTAAACCAATAAACGCAATAGGTCCGGCAAAAGCCGTGATGCTTCCTGCTAGAAGTCCGGTAGCAAGAATGACTAAAATTCGATTTTGTTTTAAGTTGGTTCCTAAACTTTTGGCATATTTTTCACCTAGTAAAAGCGCATTTAAATTCTTGATACAGAAAATAGAAATCGTCACTCCAACCAACCAAAAAAGAGCTAGGATAAAAACTTCTTGCCAAGCAAGGTTTCCTAAACTGCCAAACGACCAAAAGATATATTTTTGCAAAGATTCTGACGGACTAAAATAAGAAAGGACGCTTACCACTGCTGAAGTTAAACTGGCAAACATCAAACCGATAATTAACAATGCCATCGTGTCTTTTACCCGAAATGAAGTCGCCAAAACAGCCAACAGCACCAAAACGCTTCCTAAACTCGCGGCAATGACTAATGTCCATTTAGAGAGAAATAAAGTAGAAAAAACTCCGCCAAAAACCGCTCCGCCTAAAATCACCATCGCCACGCCTAAACTTGCGCCACTACTTAAACCTAGTACATAAGGGCCTGCTAAAGGATTACGAAATAATGTTTGCATTAAAAGACCACTAAGAGCTAAACCGGAACCTACTAAAACAGCGGTAATCGCTTTAGGGAGTCGATAATCAAGAATAATATAGCGCCAAGTTTCTTTTTCGACTTCCGTATTAAAAAAACTACCCAATATATCTTTTAAAGGAATAGCTACCGAACCTAAACTTATATTTACCAAAAGTAACATAAGAAGTAAGAGGAAACCTAATAAAAGATAAAGCCGTGTTTTTTGCATGTAACGAAGGTAAATATTTTAGATATTATTATTTATAAACCGTATTAATTTTGACTAGCGTCATTCTGGACTTGATCCAGAATCCCATCCTGTTTTAAAAAAATGAATAATGAGACCCTGAATCAAGCCCGCCTGCCGGACGGGCAGGTTCAGGGTGACGACTTACATCTTTCTACTCCAAGGCTTTAAAAAAAGTGGTTTTGTAATCGGTTAGCAGTTCAGGGTGAAAAATTTTGATAAGATCTTTGAGTACTAAATCAGGCCGTTGCGGAGCTAATTCGTAATACAAAACCCCACCGGTTTCTCCTCGAATGCCAGCAAAACTATAGATTTTTTTCTCTTGAAAGGCTTTAAACTCTTGGTAATGTTCAGAGGCATTTAGCATTTGTTCGTAGCTCGTAAAGCTTCCCGGTGCTATCCAATAATCTGCATTTTGAGCTTTATCGAGCACGCTTTCAAAAGCGGCAGAAATACTTCCATTTCCGGTAGTTTCGGCATACAGGTAATGGGCTTTGGCTTCTTTTATAAATTGGGCTTGCCAAGAATTTCCATAAGGTAAATACCAAATATCTTTATACATCGATCCGGCTAAAACAGTAGGTTGTTTCTTGACATGTTGAACTAATTTTTTTGCGGAGAGATAAGCTTCTTCAATTTCATTAAAAATTTGTTCGGCTTTTTCTTCTTGATGATAAAAAGCACCAAAAAATTTAATCCATTCCGCTTTTCCAAGAGGATCGGTTTCTGTCCAATCACCATTGTAAACTACCGGGATTCCACTTTTTTTAACGGTTTCAAAAGTTTTGTTGCCGCCTTCTACTGCAAAACCAATCACTACATCCGGATGAAGATTTAAAAGAACTTCGGTATTGATATGTTCATTTTCGCCAATTTCCTCAATCTTTCCTTCTTTAATTAGATTTCTAGTTTTTTCAGAAGAAATATAGTCGAGATGCGGAAAACCAATCAGCGTATGTTCTTGTCCTAAACTCTCTAATGACGGAATATGCGTAGTAGAGGTCACTACAATATGTTGAATAGGAACGATTACTTTTTGATCGAACTGTAATGTATCTGGAAGTTGTATATTTTTTTCAGCTAAAACATAAGTGAATTCTTTTTCAGCATTTGGCCAAGGAGAATTAACGGTTATGATTTTAAAATCGTCGTAGTTGGTAATACTAAATCCTTCAGCATAAGAAATTTCAACTTTTTCAGCTTGGGGAGCAATTTGCGTTTCAGTTGAATTATTTTTGGGTTGTTCTTTACAATTCCACAGTAAAATTAATGCAAAAATAAAGGCTATTTTTTTCATTAGTATAAAAATTGGTTTTCGCCTGCAAAAGTAAGATTATTTCAATTTAAGTTAGAAAATGCTGAAGAAATGTTTATTTTCGCAGCGAAATTGGTTGATCGCTGAAGATATTTCAGTTATCATTAAAAGGGAATCAGGTGATTCTTAACGAAAAAACCTGAGCTGTTCCCGCAACTGTAAGCTTCGTCTGTAAAAAGATGCTTGTGGTAAAACTTCAAAAATCCACTGTCGAAAGATGGGAAGGAAGACCACAAGACGCGAGCCAGGAGACCTGCCAGTTTGTAACTAAAATCTAAAGACTTTCGGGTAAAAGGTCTCTGGTGAATGAAACATTTTATACGCTACATTTTATTTTTCGGGATGTTGAGCTCGGCATTTTCCCAAACAGATTCAATTACTGTGTTGGAAGAAGTCATGGTGGTTCCCCCTAAGTTGAAAGAATTTTCAACCGGACAAACTTTGACGAGTTTACAGGATTCGTTATTGCTTCAAAATAAACCTTCCTTAATTTCAGCCTTAAACTTTAATACGCCTATTTATTTTAAAGAAAATGGCTTGGGTATGGTGGCTTCACCTTCATTTAGAGGAACCAATGCTTCTCAAACCGCTGTTTTATGGAACGGAATTAATATTAACTCGCGATTTAATGGGCAAACCGATTTTAATACGATTAACACGGGAAGTTATGATGCGATAAACGTTCGTGGCGGTGGTGGTAGTGTGATTTACGGCACTGGAGCAATCGGGGGTACGGTACATTTAACCAATGAAATAGATTTTGAAAAAGAGTTTAGCAACCGTATTTATTTAGGGTATGGCAGTTTTAATACTTACGATGCTCGTTACCAGCTAACTGCAGCCAATAAAAATTGGAGTACTAAAATATCCTTTAGCAGAAATCAGTCTGATAACGATTTTGAGTATATCGATGCTGATCGGAAAAATATAAATGGTGAGTTTTATAACAATAGTTTAAACGCAGTTTTTGGTTATCGATTTAATAAAAATAACACCTTAAAATTTTATAGTGAAGTATTTGAAAGTGAGCGACATTTTTCACTCATACGACCTTCTGAAAACAGAACGAAGTATGAAGATGTTAGTGTAAAGAATTTGTTGGAGTGGGGAGTAAGCGGAAGAAAAATTAGCTCAATTGTTCGCTTAGCTTATTTGAATGAAGAATATAAGTATTACCCAAATATTAAAACCGATTCTTTCACTTTTGGTGAAGCAAATACGGTAATTGGTAAATATGATTTTACCTATGATTTTTCAGAAAAAATAAAATTAAATACGATTCTTTCCCACGAATATACCGATGGTAAAGGTTCGAGTATCCCTCAGAATGAACGTAATATTTCTTCTGCAGCTTTATTGTTAAAACATCTGGTTAACGAGAAATGGTCATACGAACTGGCTACAAGAAAAGAGATCACGAACGATTATGAAAGTCCGTTGCTGTTTAGTGTTGGAACCGGTTACAGCTTTACTGATTTTTATAGGTTGAAGCTGAATATTTCTAAAAATTTTAGAATCCCTACCTATAACGATTTGTATTGGGAAACAGGGGGAAACCTTGATTTAGCTGCAGAAGAAGCCATGCAATACGAGTTGGGAAATGAGTTTCAATTCAATAATTTCAAAATCACATTTACCGGATATTACAATGATATTCGGCATATGATTAATTGGGTACCGGGAAGTGATGGGTATTGGACGCCGAGAAACATCGATGAAGTGGAAACTTACGGCGGAGAATTTTTACTGAATTTTAAAAAGCAATTTGGTCAACACCTCTTGGCTGTAAACGCGACTAACGCTTATACCGTTTCAAAAAATAAAAAGACTGAAAAACAATTGATTTATGTGCCTTATCATAAAGCTACGGGTTCTGTTTATTATGCATTTCAAGAGGTGTTTATAGAAACCCAAGCTTTGTATAATGGAGAGGTTTTTACGAGAAGCGATAATAACGCTCGTTATAATTTAGATGCTTATTGGTTATGGAATGCCGGGTTGGGCTATCATATCTCTAAAAATTTCATCCTTGGCAGTAAAGTAAGAAACCTTTTAAATACCGATTATCAAAATGTAGAAGACCGGCGAATGCCCGGAACTAATTATACTATTTATTTAACCCTTAATTTTTAAAAATGAAACTTACCAAATTTATTGTGGGAGCCTTTTTAGGTTCAATTTTATTAAGCGCTTGTAGTAAAGAAGAAGATTTTAATTTTAAAGAAAAGTTACAACAAAATAGCTTAAGTAATGATACAATATTATTAAGAAAGAGAAAAAGTAACAAACCAATAATATTATCAAATAAGAAATTATCTAAATCAAATGATAAAGTACCAAAATCAGATATAGTTACATTTGATGTTCCAGGGACTTTAGATATAAGGTATTTTTTAGGTAGATCTTACGATATAACTACGACAGATATAGGCAATCCTGACGGCGTACGATTTGCTGTAGTTGATATTGAACGTTTTCTTGATGATTATCCTGGTTATTATAATTCAATTGCACTGAGAACACTTGAGGCTAAGAGTTTCTCATTTTCAAGTTTTAGTAGGTATGATAAAAAAAGTAAAGGCTCAGATAAAATATCTGGTGGATTTTCTCTGAATTTAGGACTTTTTAGCATAGGTTCGAAGCATAAGTTTACTAATGCATTTTCTTCACAAATTATTAATGAAAATAAAAGAGTTTTCGGAGAGCTAAATGTAAATATAAAAGATGCCTCATATAGGTTATTAATAAGTAGTAATACTCTAAATAAAATAAAATATCAATATCAGAATTCTTCTTTTCTTGACGAATTATATAATAGTCCAGCTACAGAATTCATCGAAAATTATGGTCAATTTGTATTAACGGATTATGTAACCGGAGGAAGAGCTAATGCCCTATTTACAGGTGTTTATAATGAGAATTCAAGTGTAGAAACAAAAGAATCTTCTATGGATAATTCAATCAATGCTTCATATGGCTTTGATGATATTGAAGGTTCAGTAGATTTTGGTTTTGGTAATAGTAATGGTAGTTCTATTGCAGAGGAAAATAATATATTTCAATTTTCTTCATCAATTAAAACTTACGGAGGCGATTATGGTTTTGGGTCTTTTACAGTGCCTAAAAGTATAGATGATATTAATATTAATTTATCAGGTTGGGCTGCTTCTTTAAATGATCCCAATAAAGCCGTACTTATTGATATAAATGATGAAGGTTTAGTACCGATATCTGATTTTATATTTGAAGATAATCTTAAAAGAAATATTAGATTGAATCGAGGTTCAATTTTTCATACTCCTAGTATACAAATATTTTGGAGACAAATAGACCATCATAAGGTTTCACCAGTAATGGTATTAAAAACTAGACTTAATGATAATTTAATTATTTCAAATAGTAATTTAGTATTAGAAATTAATCAAGTTAGAAGTGGTAATTATGACTTAAATGATGCTATCAATCATTTCGATACTTTAATAGATAATAAAACATTTTTCTATGATTTAAATGTTGTGGGTATTAATCTAATAAGACCATTCTTAGAAAATAGTACTACAAATCATTATAACATATTTGATATTAATGAGGGTGATATGCAAAAATTTTATAATTCAAATAATGGTATTCTCTATCTTTTGTATGAATCTACTGATAAAAAGTTTGCTTATGCTATCCATGACGATTATATCTTAGATACTTATGGAATAAGAGATTGGGTTGATAATATGCCTACCACTCAAGTTAGTTATCTAGAACTTGCAAATTATACAATTATAGGATTATAAATTAATTAAATGAAAACAAAAATGAAACTAACCAAATTTTTAATGGGAGCCTTTATTGGTTCAATTTTATTAAGCGCCTGTAGCGATGATGATGATTTTAATAGAGAAATAGATGAACCTCTTGGGAATTATGACAACGGAATTTTAGTTCTGAACGAAGGAGGAACAGGAACGATAACTTACATCAGTGAAGATTTACAAACAAATGAGCAAGCTATTTATCAAGCCGTAAATAATGGTGACGATATAGGAGCTTATGCGCAATCAATCTTTTTTGATGGCGATTTGGCCTATATCATCTCTAACGGTTCTAACTTAATTACTGTGGTTAATCGTTATACGTTTGAATTAATAGGAAAAGTAGATAGTGATTTAGAAGTACCTCGTTACGGAATTATTTATAATGGAAAAGCTTACGTCACCAACCAAGGTGATGTAAACGATGGAGGTGTTGACGATTTTTTAACCATTATCAATCTAGAAACGTTAGAAGTAGAGCAAACGATCCCTATTGGCGCTCAAGGTGAAGCTTTAGAGTTTATTGAAGAAAAAGATGGAAAACTCTATATTCAAAAGGCTTCTTATGACACAGGGAATAAAATTGCTGTTTTCAATCCAACTACTAATACTGTTGATAATACTATTGTAACTTATACCTATACTGGGACTTTGTACGGAGAACCAAAAGAATTTGGTTTAAATTCTTTTGAAATAGAAGATGGGTTTATATATACTTTAAGTGGTAGCTATCTTGAAAAATTTAATTTAAATACCTTAGAATTAGAAAGTAGTATTCCTTTAGCTTATGAGGATGGAGATGCTTATAATTTAGATATTGAGGACGACCAAATTTACTTTACGGTTGGCAATTCAGTTTATACGATGAGTATGAATGCTGAAGAAGCTCCGGAAGAAGCTTTGTTAACGTATACTACTAATTCTGCTTATGGCGTAATGTACGGTTTTGAAGTGGAAGACGATCGTATTTATGTAGCTGATGGTGGCGATTTTATGTCAGATAGTTTTGTGGAAGTTTATGACCTTCAAGGAAATTTGTTAGAAAATATAACCGTAGGAGTGGGGCCTAATGGTTTTTACTTTAATGATTAATTTATTGAAGTAAATAGGTGCTTTTAGATAAGCACAAAAAGCTCCCGATGTTCACATCGGGAGTTTTGTTTTAGAAAATGTGATGGTTGAGTATTCTCTAAATTTTTATTCGATCACTATTTTTTTACCTAAATATTTGGGTTCCACATTAAAAATTAAGTCTAAAATCATTTTGCTACGTGCCAATTTTTCTCTCAATTGAGTTTTTAATCCATCATTAATACTTACATCTTTTGCATTAAAGGCAATCGCATTTATCTGAAAACTTTTAGCTAAAAAAACAGCTCTTTCGTTATGAAATTCTTGAGAAATGATGGTGAAACTATTTTGCCCAAAAACTTTCTTTGCTCTTAAAACCGAATCTAAAGTTCTAAAACCCGCATAGTCTAAATAAATTTTTTCTTCTGGAATTCCTTTATTCATCAGGTCTTCTTTCATTAGTTTGGGTTCATTATAGTTTTTAGAACCATTGTCCCCACTAATTAATATAAATTCAATTTTGCCTGCTTTAAATAGTTCGGCAGCGGCCTCAATTCTATATTTATAATATAAGTTGATTTGGTGGTTACTTAGAAATTTTGAGGTTCCTAGAAGTAGTCCCACCCGCTTATGAGGAATTTTGTTGGTTTCTTTATAAATTTTATCTGACGAGCTTGAAGAGACATAGGTGTCAATAATTAAAACACCAATAATCACTGTGAAAATTAGGAGGATAAGGCTGTAAAAAATTTTCTTTTTCTGAGGCTTTTTCAAATGAAATAGTTTTAAAAGCTAAACTTACTCAATTGGTTAAATAAAAACTAAAAAAGCGTTTATAGAAAACTCAAAATTGATAACTTTAAAATAAAAATGCTTGAAATAGGAATATCCTCTTGGACGTTAGGTATAAAAGATCTTGAACAGTTAATGTTGAAGGTTAAAACTTTAGGATTGGATGGCTTATGTTTTTGTGAAGATATACAAAGCTATTCTCCAAAGGAGGTAAATGATATGGTGAAAAAATATGGATTGAAGCTTTTCGCTATAGATCCATTTTATTGTTCTCCCCGCACTGCTAAAGAAGCTACACTAGAAAATGCGATTGATTATTACTCGAAGGTGATTGATTTTGCAGTAGAAGCAAATTCACCTTGGGTAACGTTACAAGGGCTTCCTCAATGGATGGTTAATTGTAATTCTGAAAAAGAGAAGTTGAGCTTTTTAACCAATGCTTGTAAAAAACTAGATGCTTACGCAAAATTAAAAAAGGTAAAGTTAGTCTATAAAGCTGTAAATAGATATGAATCTCCTATGATGAATACGGCTTTATCCTGCAGGAGTTTTCTTGAGAAATTAGAGTATCACGAAATTGGAATAGTACTCGATAGTTTTCATATGAATATAGAAGAAACAGATGCTCTTAGGGCTATTAGGGAAACAGGACCACAACTGTCCGGTTATTGTATTTCAGATTCTAATAGGGGAGGTATTGGTAGCGGTCATATAGATTTTATAAGTCAATATCAAGTATTGCAAGAAATAGGCTTTAAAGGTCCTGTAATTATTGAAATAGTGTTACCTCACTTGACTCCAACGACCACTCCGCGTAATAAAAAAGAATGGGAAGAACTTGAGAATGAAATTAAGCGAAGTGTAAGTGTTTGGAGAGAATTGAATTAATAATCTGTTCTATTTTCTTTTTTATCCCATTCTTGAAAAACAGGTAAAGCTTCTTCTCTTAGGATAGGTTCAAATGTTATCTTTCGATCTTGTGGTTTTTTATCGATTTCTTGATAAATAAATTCATCATCAAAGCCTATAGTGGCTGCATCAGCTTGTTCCAAAGCATAAAATACTTTTTTAAACCTAGCCCAATAAATAGCTCCTAAACACATGGGGCAAGGTTCGCAAGAAGTATATAAAATACAGTCTTCTAATTGAAAAGTAGCTAAGATTTCACAAGCCTTCCTAATGGCGGTAACTTCGGCATGAGCTGTAGGATCGTTAGTAGAAGTTACTTTGTTATAGCCTTCAGCAATAATTTCTTCGTTTCTCACTACTACGGCACCAAATGGTCCCCCGGCATTTGAGTTCATCCCTTCTTGAGCGAGCTCAATGGCTCTTCGCATAAATTTTTTATCTAATTCAGTCATCATTTTTTGTTGAAATATACTGTAAAATAATTAAAATATGAGTCAATATTAATTTACTTTAAGTAAAGTTTGTTTTACATTAAGTAAAATATTTATTACATTTGAACATAACTAATATCTTAATATATGAAATCTAGATTTTTATTACCTCATCAATTGAAACTAGTGGGATGGATTTTATTTATCGCAGGAATAATTTTCATGTTTTTTGCTTTTTTAGGTAATGCTGAACCAGAACTATTTACCGTAAAGACTTTTGCAATTGCAGCTATTACTTTTGATTTAGGTAATACTCCCCATAATACTTATTTTACATTTATTGAAAACAATTTGATGGATGAGATGGTAGAACTTCTTTTGATTATTGGAGGTTTATTAGTGGCTTTTTCAAAAAATAAAGAAGAAGATGAATTTATATCAAAATTACGTTTAGAATCTTTACTTTGGGCTACTTACATTAATTATGGTATTTTAATTTTTTCAATTTTGTTTATTTATAATATAAGTTTTTTCTATGTATTGGTAGCAAATATGTTTACTATTCTACTATTGTTTATTATTCGATTTAATTGGGTCTTATTTAAATCTGCTAAATTTGATAAGGATGAAAAATAGTTTAAAGGTAGAACGTGCTAAAAAAGATTTTACCCAAGCAGATTTAGCGGAGCGTGTAGGAGTGAGCCGACAAACGATTAATGCTATCGAGAAGGGAAGTTATAATTTATCTACAATTTTGGCATTAAAAATAGCTAAGATTTTTGAAACTGAATTGGAAAATATATTTCAACTAGAAGAAACCGACTGGAAATAAAAAGGCTGTCTTTTCAGAAAGCCTTTTATAGTATTTTTATGAGCTGTTCTAAATACTTGAGTTAATTCATTTCTTTGTCTGCCTTTTCCAGTTCTTTTTTGGAGGGAGCTTTCTTTTCTTGAGAATTAGCTTTTTCCGGTTCAAAAAGAAGTTGTGTATAAATAGGGAAATGATCGGAGTGGTTGTCCTTACCTAGTTCAATTTTGTTTAACCGAAACTCTTTAGAGACAAATATATGGTCTAACGGCCATCGCATGAGAAAACTATTGGCATCATAAGTATTAAAAAAGCCTCGTCCTTTTCTTAGATCTAATAACTGACTTACTTCTTGAAAAAGGGTGGTGGTTCTGGACCAAGCTACATCATTAAAATCACCCATAACTACATGAGGTTGATTAGGGTGCTCATGAATTTTTTTAGCGATCAGCATCATTTCTGCATCACGCTTTTTAGAAGTTTTGGCATGTTGGGGCATAGGTGGCTTGGGATGAATCACATATACTTGTACCAATCTGTTTTTTAATTTTATTTTAAAGTCTAAGGAAGGTATACTATCTTCAATTAAATAGTGAGTTTGGGGTTGAAACAATTGCTTTTTTGAATAAAGCAACATGCCGTACGTATTAGGGAGTGGCACTTTAATTTGATAGGGGTATTTTTCGTGAAATACTTTATCTATAGAAGTCAACCAAGCTTGATTGGTTTCTGTAAGTAAAAAAAGATCTGGATGGTATTGTTCTATTTGTTGAATTACCTTTTGATGTTGTTTGTTTTTCTGAAGCACATTGGCCACATAAACTTTTAAATCACTTTTATCTTCCGAAGAATTATTTACTTCATAAGGAGCAAATGGCGTATAAGGATAGATTTTTATTCCTTGTACAATGAAGCATAGTAATAAAGAGAGGATGAAAATATAATCTTTCCAATTTTTTCTTTCAAACTTAAAAAAATAGATAAGTAAAATAAATAAGGTAAGAAAAGTAAGCTGTACGTGCGGAAAATCAAAAATACGAACCCACCAAGCATCTGCAGCTAAAAAAGGTAAGATAGTCAAAACTACAGCAATAACTGCTAAAATGCGAAAGATGGTTTTTAATATCAAAATAGCGGAATAAAAAAGCCCTATTATCTTGAAGGGCCTTTGTGGTTATTGTTCTTTTGTATTAACGGTAATGGTTTCAGATCTAAATTTATTCTTTCCAAAATCAAGTGTTCTTATAGGGAAAGGTATATTAATGTCGTTTTCATTATAAGCTTTTTTAATAGCTAAAATAGCTTTGTGTTTTGCGAACAAAATATCGCGTTGTTTGGTAACATCTGTCCAAAAACGCACCACATAATTTATAGAGCTATCTCCAAAACCCTCGTAAGCAAATTCAACTTCTTCATTTCTATTTTGCTTAAAAATTTCATAAATGGCATTTACCGTTATTTCTTGTACCTTTTCAAGGTCACTTTCATAACCTACGCCGCAATTTACCATCACTCTGGATCGTTTGGTGGAACTGTAATTTTTAAAAGAATCTTCTACAATTTTAGTATTGGGAATGATCACGTGGTTATTGTCACCTTGCTTAATAACAATATTTCGAAGGTTAACTTCCAGTACTTCTCCTGCATAACCATTGGTTTCTACCCAATCTCCAATTTGGATTTCGGGCAAAAAACTTAAAATCACACCAGATACCGTATTACTTAATGTGCCTTGTAAAGCTAGACCTATAGCTAAACCAGCAACTCCGGCACCGGCTAATATAGAGGTGAGTAATTTATCTAAGTTGAGTAATCCTAAGGCAATAAAAAAACCAACAGAGATAATAAGTAATTTTATAATCTTAATACTAATATCCCTAACAGAATGTTGAATACTTCTCTTAAGGAGAATTTTATTAAGTAAACGGGATATATATTTAGCAACAAATATGAAGACTATAAATACAAGAACCGCTAAAATAAAGTTGGGTAGATTCAATATTAATGAATCTAACCAACTTGCAAGTTTATCCCAAATGCCACTTATAGCATTTGAAAGATCAAAATTTGTTTTTTCTTTCATTCAGTAAAACCAACAATTATTTAATTTCCTTGTGGTTATCTTTAGTTTTCATTACCCAAGCATCTAACATCCAACTTGTTTTTTCTAATTCTCTAATATAAGCACCAATTAAATCAATAGTACCTTCATCTTCTGCTTTATCAGCAACTTCCACCACTTTTCTCAATTGGTTAAGAATCTTACCGTGGTCTTTTAATAAGGTTTTTACCATTTCCTCATCGGTCAATTCAGACTTAGATTCTTCTAAATTAGACAGTTTTAAATAATCAGATAAGTTACTGGTAGGTTGGTATCTTAAGGTTAAGATACGTTCTGCAATTTCGTCAATTTTTAAAACTGCATCATCGTACATTTCTTCAAATTTTTGATGCAAATCAAAGAAACTTTTACCTATAATGTTCCAATGAAAATTTCTTAGTTTTTGATAATACAAGTGATAATCTGCTAAAAGTACATTAAGTTCTTCAACAGTTGTGCTTATTTTTTCTTTGTTTAAATTTAAATATTCCATAGTTAAAATTTATCATTAAATTAATTTCAATACAAAATTACAATAGTTAAGAGTTGCCTCCAATTTTGTGTTCATATATTAATAAAAGTTTAACGACCAATAATTATGGATGAGTTTCTCGGTGAAGTTTGTCTAAAATGGTTTGCGATACCTGTCCGCCAGACACTCCGTAACCATCTGTTAATAGACCTTTCTTACCTGTAGAAGTGGTAATGCAATATAAAATAGAATTATCATCGGGATTACTCATTCCTTCAAATCGAAGAACCTTATCTACTTCAAATTCGTCGGCTGTATATTTTTCTTTTTCCGCTTTCAATTCTAAATATTCATCAATTAAATTAAAATCATGTTCATAGCCTTCTTCAAGTTTTAACTTGTTGATGGCTTCTGATAATGTTCCGTAATCTTTCATGGTTAACTTATTTTTCTTATCAAATTACAGCGAAAACCTAAGTTCAGCAAAAAAGGGGAGAGGTTTAATATAAGTTTAACTCCCTACTGATTTTTATTGGAGCCAAACAATCCTAAAGGTAAAACAAAAAGTAGAAATAAGAATTTACCGGTTACCAACCCAACAATAGTGATAATAGCTGCAATTAAGTAAAGCCAATATGTTTTTTTCATAAAACCCAATATAATAATGCAATGAGGAGGAAGATATAAAAAAACCAAAAATGTTTTAAAGACTTGGGTTGATTGCCCACCATAATTTTGGTGATTTTAAAATAAAAACTTCTATTTTTTGCGATATGATTATAAGCGTGATCGCTTATGGATTGAAAAATTTTATGGGAAGCATAGAGATTATGCCAAATCTTATTTCCGCTATAATAGAGACTTCTATAAGCTGAATCCGGTCCGTTGTAAACTTGACCATTAGGCTCAATAAGTTTACTGGCTTTTTTAAATTCTTTCAGCGGTATATCGGGAAAGTTTTTTGCAACTTCTTGATAGGTTCGAAATTCAATTTGTCCATTGGTTTTTAGTTCCCAACGGGTTTTCCAAAACTTGCAAAATCCACAATCACCATCCCAAACTAACATAGTTTTTTTAGGAGGGTAATGTGTATGTTCTATTTCTTTAAACATAATTTTAACCAATTAGGAATGCTATAATTGTAAAAGCTTGAGTATATTATGACAAATTTTATACGAAGATAAGCGCATGAAAAATAAATACTGTTTTTTTATAACATTCTTAAGTTTTTGTACTTGGTTAAATGCTCAGCATAATTTTTCTGAGCAGTTAGAAATTGCTGAAGCAGAAGCAAAATCTGCTCACTCATTTTTAGAAGTTGAAACCAGTAGTAATACAGGTAATTATGATGTTACCTACCACCGGTTAGAGTTTGAAGTAAATCCTGCAGTAGCATTCATTGAAGGGGAGGTGACAACCTATTTTGAAGCAAAAGAAAATTTAAACCAAGTTGTTTTTGATTTGGCACAGGGGATTAATGTAAGTGAAGTTAGCCAAGATGGTAGCTCTTTAAGCTTTCAGCATATCGATGAAGAATTAATTATAGAATTACCACAAACACAAGCTCAAGGAGTGCTAGATTCATTGACCATAAGTTATTCAGGAAATCCTGTAAGTACTGGTTTTGGTTCTTTTGAACAGTCTGAACACGAAGAAAACGAAATTATTTGGACGCTTTCTGAACCCTATGGAGCTAAAGCTTGGTGGCCTTGCAAACAAGATCTGATTGATAAAATAGATGAAATAGATGTTTTTATAACTTCACCTGCAACAAATAGTAAAGGACAGGAAAATATAGCGGTATCCAACGGATTGGAAGTAAGTCAAACCATAAATGGAACCAATAAAATTACCCACTTTCATCATTCGTATCCAATTCCGGCATATTTAGTGGCTATCGCCGTTACTAATTATTCGGTCTATAACCAGACGGTTAGTAATAATGGTAATCCTTTCCCCATTGTCAATTACGTTTATCCGGAAAACCTAAGTTCAGCACAATCTTCTACATTGGTGACGGTAGATATTATGGATTTATTTATCGATAAATTTGGTAATTATCCTTTTGAAGACGAGAAATACGGGCACGCCCAATTTGGTTGGGGAGGAGGTATGGAACATACTACCGTTTCTTTTATGGGAGGATTTAGCAGAGGTTTAATTGCCCATGAATTGGGACATCAATGGTTTGGTGATAAGGTAACCTGTGGGAGTTGGCAAGACATTTGGGTAAATGAAGGCTTTGCTACCTATATGGCTGCCATGGTAATAGAAGATTTTGATGGTGAAAATGCTTTCAACAGTGAGAAAGAGAGCATGGTAAATTACATTACTTCACAACCGGGAGGTTCAGTATATGTTCCAGCAGCAGATACGTTAAGTGTGGGAAGGGTGTTTAGTAGTAGGCTTTCTTATAATAAAGGAGCGATGGTGTTGCATATGCTTCGGAATAAATTAGGGGAAACCAATTTTTTTCAAGCACTACAAAATTATTTAAACGATCCTGATTTGGCATTTTCTTATGCAACTACCGAAGATTTAAAAAATCACCTGGAAATTCAATCGGGAGAAGATTTAGATGAATTTTTTGCCGATTGGGTGTATGGAGAAGGTTATCCTAGTTTTACCTTAACTTGGGAGCAATATGAAACAACAAATGATGTTGAAATTACCTTATCACAAATACAAAGTGATCCATCAGTAGATTTCTTTGAAATTGAGGTTCCCATACGTTTAATAGGAACCGATGGAGAAGTGTTAGATATGGTATTAAATCATTCCAGCAACAATCAACAATTTACTTCTTTTTCTAATATTTTTGAGGTGGAAGAAATCCTTATTGATCCAAATTTTGATATTATTTCTAGGGATAATACTTCGTTAGATACGGTAGAAAGCAAGTTAAGTACTTTTAAACTCTATCCAAACCCAACCAAAGGATGGGGAAGTATTCAAAAACCTAAAAATGTAAACATTTCTTTAGTAGAAATTTATAATACGCTAGGTGCAAAAATAAATTCATTTTCGCTTTCTTCTTCTTCTTTTTCAGTAGAAAATTTAGCAAGTGGGGTTTATTTTATAAAACTAAAAACTTCAGAAGGTGATCTGGTAAGGAAACTTATTAAAGAATAACTTCAAAAACCATATAAAACAAAAATCCCGATTCAATTGAATCGGGATTTTTTTATAACTAAAATTAAACTTTAGTTGGTTATTAGTTTAATTATTTAGCATTACCGGCATTACGAGCATGGTTACTTTCTCGCCGTCATCTAACCCGTCTTTTGGAGTTAGAATGCCTGCACGGTTGGGTAAACTCATTTCCAGTTGAACATCATTTGCATTCAAATTGTTCAACATTTCATTTAAAAAACGGGAGTTAAATCCAATTTGCATATCATCGCCTTGGTAATCACAAGTAAGGCGCTCTTCTGCTTTATTACTGTAATCTACATCTTCCGCAGAAATATTTAATTCTGCTCCGGCAATTTTAAGTTTTACCTGATGTGTGGTTTTATTGGAGAATATAGAAACCCTCTTTACAGAATTTAAAAACTGTGTTCTATCAATCGTTAAAACATTTGGGTTTTCTTTTGGAATGACCGCTTCGTAGTTAGGATATTTCCCATCAATTAAGCGACAAACCAATTGTGTATCGTCAAAAGTAAATTTAGCATTCGACTCGTTGTATTCAATTAATACATCGCTATCGCTATTGGCTAAAATACCTTTTAAAAGATTTAATGGTTTTTTAGGCATAATAAATTCCGCAGTTTCTTCCGCAGAAACATCTTCACGGGAATATTTTACCAATTTATGAGCGTCGGTAGCTACAAAGGTTAAACCTTCGGTAGAAAATTGAAAGAAAACCCCACTCATTACCGGTCTTAAATCGTCATTTCCACTAGCGAAAATAGTTTTGCTAATGGCGGTAGCTAAAATATCTGCCGATACTACTGTTTTACTGGGATCATCCAATTCCACTGCATTGGGGAATTCTTCACCGTTGGCATAAGCTAAAGCATATTTACCATAGCTAGAACTTAATTCAATGGTATTGTTGTCTTCCACAACAAAAGTTAAGGGTTGTTCCGGAAAAGTTTTTAACGTATCCAATAAAAGTTTGGCAGGAACAGCAATACTTCCTTCAGAATCAGATTCAACATCAAGTTCAGCAGACATGGTGGTCTCTAAATCTGAAGCCGAAACTTTTAATTTATCCTGATTTAATTCGAATAAAAAATTATCTAAAATAGGAAGAGTGTTACTGTTATTAATAACGCCTCCTAATATTTGGAGTTGCTTTAATAAATATGAACTAGAAACTATAAATTTCATGAGAATAATTTGATAAAATATTCATTAGGGTTACAAATATATTTTAATATATCAATATTTAAAGTAATTATTCATACAATTTTATTAACATCACTAAATGTTTTTATAAATTCACGGCTTCTAAAATTTATATAATGAAAAAAAACACCCTAATTGCTATTTTATTATTATTTACCATTACTGTTTTTTCACAAACGGAGAAGGAGAAAAAGCAGATCATAGCTCAATATGACCTAAAAAAACTGAATAAATTAGAAGAGAAATTCAGCAATATTTATAAAAAACAGAAAAAGGAAGCCCTTGAATATGCAGCAAAGCACAATATAAAAACCGTAATTAAAGACGAAGAAGGAAATATTTCTACACTGCAGCGAATAAAAAAAGATGGAACTCTTATTTATTACAAAGCATTTAATGAAGGTGCTGCAATTACTACAAGTACCACGAGTTTGTATGAAGGTGGTTCTTTGAATTTAAAAGTAGAGGGACAAGGTATGGAAGTAGGAGTATGGGACGAAAGTTTAGTAAGAAGTACTCATGAACTTTTAGAGGGAAGGGTAACCCAAGTAGATGATGCCTCTTTTCTTAGTGATCATGCCACTCACGTCTCTGGAACACTTATTGGCTCTGAAGTTCCTATTAATGGTCAAGGACGAGGCATGGCATTTAAAGCTAATTTACTTACTTTTGATTACAATAATGATATTCCGGAAATGGCTGCTCAAGCGGCAGAAGGACTATTGGTATCGAATCATTCTTATGGAATTGATCCTGAAGCTGTACCAAATTCGTATTTCGGATATTATGATGACTCAGCACAAGCAGCAGATGAACTTGCTTATAACGCTCCAAACTATTTAATAGTTTATGCCGCTGGGAATGAGCGAAATGACTCGTTTAATACTCAAGATAATGGTTATGATCTTATCGCAAGTAGTTCTTTAGCTAAAAATGTTCTTACAGTAGGAGCAGTAGAGCAAGTAGATAACTATACCTCACCAAGTAGTGTAACTATGTCATCTTTTAGTAGTTGGGGACCTTCTGACGATGGACGTATTAAACCGGATATTTCAGGAAAAGGAGTAAATGTTATTTCTTCAATCGCCACTAATGATGAAGCTTATGCAAGTTTTAATGGTACTTCTATGGCTTCTCCAAATGTTGCGGGAAGTCTATTACTATTGCAACAATTAAATAGAAATTTATCAGGTGGATTTTTAAAATCTGCAACCGTAAAGGCAATAGCAATTCATACAGCTTTAGAAACAGGCGTTAGCGATGGTCCAGATTATCAATATGGCTGGGGATTATTAAATATGGAAGCTGCTGCTTCGGTATTATTAAATTCCGATTTTAAGTCTATTGTAGAAGAAAATACGTTGAATAATCAAGAGATTTATAATAAGACAGTTGTACCCAATGGAGAAGAGCCTTTAGTAGTTACTATTGTGTGGACAGACCCTGAAGGTGATTCAATTGATTTTTGGAACTTGACGGAAGATGATGATACTCCTATGTTGGTCAACGATTTAGACTTAAGAGTAGAAGATGAAAACGGAACGGTTTTTTATCCTTGGAAATTAAATCCTGCTAACCCCTCTAATGCAGCAACTACTGGTGATAATAGCGTAGATAATGTAGAAAAAATTGAAATAGAAAATCCTCAAGGAGAGTATACTATTTCTGTAACCCATAAGGGGGCATTGGTTAATTCATTTCAAGATTTTAGTATCGTAGTTTCAGGAGTCGCAGAGTCTCAATTCACCTTTATCCCTAATGACACTTATCAAACATTTTGTAGTGAAGGGATTGGCGAGTTTTCTTTAAATTATTCTTCATTAGAAAACTTTTCAGAGAGCATAACATTTTCTGTATCAGGATTACCGGAAGGTATTACCAGTGATTTTTCTTCTAATGGAATTTCACAAGATCAAGAGGTGAATTTATTTCTTGATAACCTTAATACAGTTCCTGCAGGAGAATATAGTTTTACCGTTACAGCCACAGATAACCAAGGAACTATTTTAAGCAAAGATTTGACTTTTAATATCTTAGAGCCTTTAGCTGATTTTGAAGGCTTGTTTCCCTCAGAAAACATGAACGATGTAGTACTTAATCCAATATTAACCTGGGAGAATTTACCTGATAGTGAGTCATATTTTGTAGAGGTATCTAAAGATCCTAATTTTGGAACAATTGATTTTTCAGCAACTACAGAAGAAAATTCTATTGAAACCTCAGAGCTCGATCCGAATACTAACTATTATTGGCGAGTTAATGCATCCAACTCTTGTTATAATAGTGAGTATTCAGAAGGTAATTTTAAAACAATATCTATTGAATGTAATTCTCCTGTCTATGCTGAAGATACGCCGATAGTGATCGATGAAGCACAGCCTAATTTTCAACAGAGCACGATCACGATAACAGAAGATATGGATATTGAAGATATTAATGTGTATGTTGAAATTCAACATAGTTATTTAGGTGATCTCGCTATATATTTAACAAGTCCTTCCGGAACCGAGATTGGCTTGATCGATGGAGTTTGTGATAATGGTGATAATATGGAAGTTATATTCGATGATTCTGGCGATGCCTATAATTGTAGTCCAAACACTCCATCGCTTAGTGGAGTTATAAAACCTTTAGATGATTTAAACTCTTTAATTGGTGAAAATGTAATAGGAAATTGGACTTTAACTGTATTAGATTTTTACCAAGGTGATGGAGGTTCTATTGAAAATTTTGGAATAGAATTTTGTGGCTATGCAGCACCTACTATGAGTGTTAACAATCAATCGGTTGATGCGTTTAAGATTTTCCCTAATCCTACTGAAAATGCTTTTAGTATTCATGGGTTAAAAGAAACTTCCTCCTTAGCTATCTTTGATATAAACGGAAGAAAATTAATTCATGTTCCATCTATAATGAACAATCAAAAAGTAGATGTTTCCAGTTTACAAAGCGGAGTGTATTTTGTTAATATAGCATCAGGTTCAAATACCTTTGTCACCAAAAAACTAATCGTTAATTAATTACGATTTTTAGCATAAATAATCAGAGGCTGTCTACAAAGGCAGTCTCTTTTTTTGGGAATATAGTTAGCGCGTTTCTATACTTTAACGAGTAGATAGTGACCTAGCCTCTAGTTGCTGGTTTAGCCCTTTCTTCCAAGATACCATGAGAATTGTATAAGAGAATTTTTAAATAGCGGGAACAAATAATCCTTTAATTATCGACTATTGAAATTTGTAAACAGAAGAAAAGCAAGAATATCTTTAGAAGTCTACCAGATTAAAAAATTCATCTTTTAGTGGAATTTAATACAGTGAAAGCTAGCTAACGAGAAATGAATTTTAGCCTTAAACCTTATTTCTATTAAGAACCTTCACCGATTTAGGTCTTGAAGTTAAAACCGTAAAATGTATTAGAAATGATTTAAATCGCTTTCTGATACCTTTTTTTTCTAAAATAGCTAAAAAGAAAACCAAAAATCACCAACATTACCAACGGAACTAAAATATTAATCAGTTGCCATTGGGTGCGTTCTGCTTCTACTTTGTTGATGTTTAAAAACGGCAAAGTCACTTCCTTAGCTCTAATTTTTAAAAGACCTTGGTCATCTAATAAATAGTTGACTGCATTTACCAAAAACTCCTTGTTTCCGTAGGTAGTTGCCGTAAGTGGATCATAGCCTAATTCCTGCGGTTTTCCTTTTCTAAATGAATTTTTAATCACATCCCCATCAGAAATTATGAGCATTTTGGTGGGTTTACTTTCTTCCTTAAAATCCTTAAGAGGAAAAGGTTTTACCCGATTTTTATAAACCGAGGTAAACCTGCCTTCCAATAGAACCGCTAAGTTTTGGGCTCCACCAGTATACGATTTCGGATCAGGTTTTTGATTAATAATTTCGCTCAGTTGAAGCTGTCTCGGGACATCTTCTAATTTGGAAGCGTTAGAGCTTTTTAGAAGAATCGTTTTTTCAACACCGTTTTTAAGCGTATCAATAGGGTTGGCGAAATTAAACTTTACCGCTTCAATATTATTCACAATAGGATGCTTAATGTTCCCTATAGCCATCGGTTCATAAAACCAAGGATAAGGGTTAAACTGAGAATTATCTCCGGAACCTTGTGCTAAAACAATGGGAGCGGAATATACATCGTTAACCAATTCTGGATTTACCCGAATTCCATATTTAAAAAAGAAATCGGTTAAATTCAAATCGTTATAAAACGCTAACATCGAATTTTCTTTGTTGCTAAATAAACTGTCTTTTTCAGCGGTTACTGTTTCTATGAGCCATAAAGATTTCCCACCATTCATCGTATATTGATCAAGCACGAATTTTTCTTTTTCAGAATAAGCTTGGGTAGGTTTAGCTTCAATAATTAAATCGAATTCTTCTAATTGCTGAAGTGTTTTTTGCGGATCACTAGCTACAGAATCTAAAGTGAAAGGGGCGATGTAATAATACTCTCGAATACTTTTAATAAAGTCGGCAATATTGGCATCGGGCAATTCACCATTGCCCCGCATAATAGCTACTTTTTTGCTTCGCTCATTAATCAATTTATTAAATCCGTCGGTAAATACATATTCCAATTGCTGTACCGAACTATTCACGATATCTTCCTGACTATCGCCTAACTTGTTTTTAAGTAAATGAATCTTTACCCGTTGATCACCAAAATTAGCCACTGCCCAAGGAAATAGCAGGCTTTCACTTACTTTTCCATTTTGGGTGACATTGAGATTTTGCGGCGGCATGCCGGCATTGTAGAATTCAGTAGCGATTTCTTGCGCATTCCGGTTTTCTTCCAACGGATTGATAAAGTTGAATTTGATATTCGGATTGTACGCCTGATATTCTTCTAATAAATACCGGGTTTCATTCTGAAGGCGTTTAAATTCTGAAGGAAATTCACCCTTTAAAAACACATCCACAATGATGGGGTTGTCAACGCCGGCTAAAATTTCTTTAGACGTTTCAGAAAGTGTATAACGTTTATTTTCAGTTAAATCAAACCGCTGATATAGATGTGATGCTATTATATTAATAACTATTAAAACGGCAAGCACTATCGCCAAAGAAAGGTAGCTGTTTTGTTGCTTTCTCATGAGGTTTGACGTTTTAAATTCAACTTAGCTAAATAAAGAAATAAGAAAATAAAGCTTACAAAATAAATCAGGTCACGGGTATCAACGACTCCTCGACTTATACTTTTATAGTGATAACTAATGCCTAAATATTCTAAGGCATAAATATCAGACCCAAGTAAATTAATGGTAGAAAGTCCTTCCACCCCAAAATAGCATAGAAAACAAATCACCACCGCAATAATAAAAGCGACAATTTGATTTTTAGATAGGGTAGAAGCAAATAAACCAATGGAAGTATAAACCGCTCCCAAAAAAAGAAGTCCTAAGTAAGAACCAAGGGTGGCACCACTATCAAAATTTCCTTGCGGTTTTCCCAATTCATCAATGGTATAAATATAAAGCAGGGTAGGGACTAAAGCGAGTACGACGAGAAAGAAAGTCCCTAAATACTTCCCTAAAATCAAGTTGGTTAAGGTAATAGGTTTCGTGAGTAGAAGCTCTAAGGTACCTTGTTTTATTTCTTCAGAAAAGCTTCGCATAGTAATCGCCGGAATAAGAAAAATAAAAATCCAAGGAGCTATAAAAAAGAAGGGAGAAAGGCTCGCGAACCCATAATCCAGAATATTAAAATCACCCTGAAAAACCCAAAGGAAAAGCCCGTTGATTAACAAGAAAATACCGATTACCAAATACCCAATGGTAGAGGAGAAAAAGGCATTAATTTCTTTTAGAAAGATCGCTTTCATTCAATAAATTTACGTCAAACTTACAATTTTATTTACGCTCCAAGCTTCTGGCTTTGCTGCAAATTTCACTTTCGTAGCAGCCCAAACTTCTTTAAATAATTCAGAATGTCTATACTTTTGTAAGGCTTCATCACTTTCCCAATAGCTATACGTGAAAAAAATCGATTTATTTTCTCGGTCTTGGTATAATTCTAAAAATTGGCAGCCTTCAAAATTCCGAATATATTGTTTCTTTTTTTCAAAAAGAGCTTCAAAATTATGGATTTCTTCTTCTTGAAAATTCATTTTTACAATTCTAATCAGCATTGGTCTCTTCAAATTTAATGTTGATGGTATCGTTTAGTTTTAATCCAAATAATGTAGAAGCGCTTCCTACCGTACTAGGATTACTTTTATAAATAGCCAATTCAATATACCCAGAGGCATTAAAAAGCGCTAACTTTTTTCCGTCTTCTTCCCGCGTTTCTTTGGGTTTGCTAAAATTAATCGCTTCACTGTAACTCTCATGGATTTTGGTGAAACTTACAGAACGCGCATTGATTTTAAATTTTCTGCCTTTCCCGATACTTTCAAACAGTTTGCGGGAAATATTAGAAACCACATTTCCGTAGTTGTCAATATACATGACATGACCAATTAATTGATTTTGTTCTTTATTGACAAAAGGCGTAAAATCTTTTAGTTGTTTAATCTCAGGAATTGTTTTACCAATAACCTCCAAGGTACCGCCACGGGCAATATGGCAAGCTACCTTTACAAAAATATCCAGTACGGGGAAATTGGTTTCTACTGCATCGTGAATATTAATCTCCACAATCTTCTGAGGTTTTATTTCAGAAGCGATTAAAGACATAATTCCGTTATTGGCACAAATAAAAAAGTGATCGTCCAATTGTAAGGCAATATGTTTGTTTTCCGGGGTAATTTCAGAATCTACCCCAACAATATGAATGGTTCCTTTAGGAAAGCTATTGTACGTGTTTTTTATAATATAAGCAGCTTCGGTAATATGAAAAGGGGCAATCAAGTGTGAGATATCAACAATATTCACCGAATCCAGCTCACTTAAGATGGCGCCTTTAACCGCACCTGTAGAAGGGTCTTTAAGTCCAAAATCTGTTGTTAAAGTGATGATTGGCATTTATAAACTGTTAATATATTTAAGGTGTTAAACTCTTTTTTTTGCTTAAATTTGTGTTGTGCGAATTTAAAGATAAAACACTAATAAACATACCTGCTTTTGAACGAACTTATTATTGAACTTTCTGAAATTAGCCCACGTGAATTTTTTGGGCAACAAAATGCTAATATCGAGCTACTTAAAAAATACTTTCCGCAATTAAAATTAGTGGCGAGGGGCAATCAAGTTAAAGTTTATGGAGATGAAGAACGACTGGAAGAATTTGATAGGCGTTTTAATATGCTCATGGAGCATTTTGGAAAGTATAATAAATTAGATGAAAATTCTATTGAGCGTATACTTACCAGCGAGAAAAAAGAAGACTACGAAACTTCCTCTGAAAGTGGAGAAGTTTTAGTACATGGCGTAAGCGGTAGGCTTATCAAAGCACAAACGGCTAACCAACGTAGAATGGTAGAGGCCGTGAAAAGGAACGATATGGTTTTTGCCGTAGGGCCTGCTGGAACAGGAAAAACCTATACTGGAGTAGCCTTAGCCGTAAAAGCGTTAAAAGAAAAACAAGTAAAACGTATTATTTTAACCCGTCCAGCGGTGGAAGCAGGAGAAAACCTTGGTTTTTTACCGGGAGATTTAAAGGAGAAATTAGATCCTTACATGCAACCCCTTTACGATGGCTTACGGGATATGATTCCCCCTGAAAAATTAGAATCTTTTATTGAAAAGGGAGTCATTCAAATTGCGCCAATGGCCTTTATGCGCGGTAGAACCTTAGACAATGCTTTTGTTATTTTAGATGAAGCACAAAATACCACTCACGCGCAAATGAAAATGTTCTTAACGCGAATGGGTAAAAATGCTAAGTTTATGATTACCGGAGATCCCGGCCAAATAGATTTACCAAGAAGAGTGATTTCTGGATTAAAAGAAGCTTTATTGGTGTTGAAAGCGGTAAAAGGTGTCGAAATTATTTACTTAGATGATAAAGATGTGATTAGACACCGACTTGTGAAGAAAATCATTTCCGCTTACAATGCTATAGAAAACAGAGAATAACTATCCAAAAAATATATGAATACATTAACTAATACCAGCTATAATTTTCCTAATCAAACCAGTGTTTACAAAGGAAAAGTACGAGAAGTTTACCGCTTGGAAGATGATAAGGTGGTGATGATTGCGACTGATAGGTTAAGCGCTTTTGATGTGGTAATGCCTAAGGGAATTCCTTACAAAGGACAAATCCTGAATCAGATAGCTACTAAGATGATGAAGGCTACGGAAGATCTAGTTCCCAATTGGATGGAAGCTTCCCCGGACCCTAATGTTGCTATTGGTCAATTATGTACGCCTTTTAAAGTAGAAATGGTGATAAGAGGCTATATGGCTGGTCATGCTGCCAGGGAATATAAAGCAGGGAAAAGGGAACTTTGTGGAGTGAAATTACCGGAAGGCTTAAAGGAGAACGATAAGTTTGAAAGACCTATTATCACGCCATCTACCAAAGCTGATATGGGCGATCATGATGAAGATATTTCTCGTGAAAAAATATTGGAGAAAGGAATTGTTTCTGAAGAAGATTATAAAGTTTTAGAAGACTATACTTATAAACTTTTTGAACGAGGAACTGAAATCGCTGCCAAACAAGGCTTAATTTTAGTCGATACAAAATATGAATTTGGTAAAACTCCTGAAGGAAAAATTGTATTGATTGATGAAATCCATACCCCCGATTCTTCACGCTATTTTTATGCCGAAGGTTACGAAGAGCGTCAAGAAAAGGAAGAGCCCCAAAAGCAACTCTCTAAAGAATTTGTACGCCAATGGTTAATCGCTAAAGGCTTTCAAGGAAAAGAGGGGCAAGAATTGCCGGATATGACCGATGAATATATCAATTCCGTTTCCGATCGCTACATTGAGCTTTACGAAAAAATTACCGGTGAACCTTTTGAAAAAGCAGATATCGACAATATTGAAAATAGAATCCAAAACAATGTGCTGGCTTATCTCAACGAATAAGCAGTAGGGCATTAAGAATTTAAAATTCATCAGTTCGATTTTATGTGAAGCCTCTTTTTTTCATAAAATCGAACTGATAGTTAAATTATGATTTTTTCTACATCATATATCTTATCTGGCGATTATGTCTTTGAGGAAGGCTTGAGCTATTTTATTCTTAACTAGATACTTTTTAGAGAAAAGGAAAAAATTAAAACACATTTTCAAATATCATCAACCCAAATGCTACAGGTTTAGGTACAGAAGCAGCAGTTATGTTTTGAATTAACGATTATAAAAACCTAGAAAGAACTGTTTTTGCCGCAAATTTCTCATTAGGTTTAAATTACGCTATAGACTGAAAAGCTCAAAATAAGTAATTACTTTTGCTCGTACATCCTTCAGCAGGTTTCGTACATCGCTTCTAAAAATCCATCATTTAAAAACTATCTAAACGGGACTCCTTTTGCCAACGGTTTGAACCTGAAAATATAGAACGGAGCTTTTGCCTGGCTTTTGCCATTATGAAAGACGGCACCCAAATGTACTTGTGCTGCCGAAACATACATATAACCATCAACAAGGTTGTAGCTCACACCATCAGGCCAGAGCAAATTTTCATCAGAGAAAATATGGTGCACGCTTTTGTCTTTGGCAAGAATCACTGCTACACTATTGGTTTCCATGGCTGTCAAATACAAATTACCTTCGGTATCCATACTCAAACCACCATTGTTAGGTTTATCAGCGTAAGTTTCAATTCTTTTGTCCAATGCTGTTTCGTTTAAACTTTCATCCAATAAATCAACTAATCGTACACGGTAAACTTTGTTCCCATTCAAAGGTGCGTAATACAACCATTCAAAATCCTTGTCTGCCGTAATGCCATCACAACCCACCAGTAAATTTTTACCCTTTACTGCTAAAGGTTTTCCACTGACAACCGTTGGCCTATTTTCGGGTAGAGTGGTGCGATGCCCCTCCAGTAATCTTCTCGTCTTGCCTGTTTTCATATCGACAGTAATCAAGCTTGCCGCACTGCCATCACCACCGTTGCCTATGCCTTCGTCTGCAATAACAAACACACCGTGTTGGGTATCTACAACCATATCGTTGGGTTGTGAAGTCGGCACAACCGCAGTTTCGGGCAAATAATAAATGCGTTCCAAGGTATCAGTAATGGTATCCCAGCCTACAATTTTTGGCGTAACCGGATTGCGCTGCCCCATGTCGAGCATCCAGACAATGCCATTTTCATCATTTCTGATACCTAATACATTGCTTAAATAATGGTCATTCGTTTCTCGTGGTGTGTTCCATGCTTTGTTTGGAAATGGTGCAGTTGTTTTGGTTTTGCTATCGTATTTGACTACCCGAAAATTCTGATTGAAAATGGGTGATGGCTGTATACCAAATCGCCCTGATGCGTAAAAGCAATATTGCCTACCGACTGATCAACAGTTGCAAAAACTTCATTATTGACCTTTTGAGAATAAGCGTTAATACCTATTATTAAACTAAAAGCTAAAAGAGATTTTTTCATAGTTATATGGATTGAATAATGGTTTCTAAGGGCAAACGGGATTTGGGCTTAACGGACGGTTGATTCGTGTCTTCGGGATTCCTGTACCCAATAGCCACAGCAAAAAGAGAGTTGTAATGCTCCAATTTTAGGGTTTTATCGTATGCTTCTTTCTCAATACCTTCCATAGGTGAGCTGTCAATCTCAAGACTTGCACAGGCCGAAAGGAAAAAACCAAGCGAAAGATACACCTGATGCGCTAACCAGGATTTTATTTCTTTTTCGGGTAGCGGTTTTAGGAAATTGTTATAATAATCAACTGCCCCTTCCGGCAAATTTTGACGAATTTGTTCTTCAAATTTTTCAATGTTGTCAATGACACTAAACACCACCAAATGACTTGCTTCATTGATTTTTTGCTTATTGAAGAAGGAAGCACTTGCTAAGTCCTGTTTGGTTTTCTCGTCCGAAACGAAACTAAATTGCCAGGGTTGGCTGTTGATAGAGGATGGACTCAACCGCAAGATTTCTTTTAACTGATGTATTTTCTCAGCGGAAATTTTCGTGTTTGCGTTGTAACTTTTTGTTGTATATCTGCCTTTGGCCAGGTCTAAAAAACTCATTTTTATATCATTTTAGTTAACTATACTTTTTATAGTTACAATATTAACTACAGTATGTTATCTTTGCAATAACGGTCAAAAAGGATAGTATCAGATGTATTGTATAGACAACAAGCAATTTCCTTGCAGCACGAGCCTGACAATGAAATACATAGGTGGAAAATGGAAAGCGGTCATCCTCATTCATTTAATCGAAAAAAAACGATACAATGAATTGAGAAAGGAACTTTCAATGGTAACGGAGCGGACTATAAGTCTGCAACTGAAACAACTTGAATCGGATGGGTTGATAAAGCGCACTGTATACACCACCAAACCGCCATTAAAAGTAGAATATGAACTCACGGAATTTGGAAAAACACTCATTCCGTTGCTTAAAGGCATTGCCCAATGGGGAAAAGAAACGGCCAAGAGTAATAAACAGGTTAAAATAACGGAATAATAGGCAGTAGCTAGTTTAACCAAGCAAATAGTAAACCTAGCTTAAAACCGAAACTTAATGATCTCAAAGCTCGCACTAAGCATATAATTGCTCATTAGTCCCAACCAAAATCCGCTCAAATAAAAAGACCATGCGTGAACAAACAA
>CETB01002180.1_pt1 | contig 37990 bp, 32 predicted proteins | sample 356381 | NCBI WGS metagenome assembly CETB01 (sample SAMEA2622545, study PRJEB7988) | marine metagenome | biome: marine biome (ENVO:00000447); feature: deep chlorophyll maximum layer (ENVO:xxxxxxxx); material: "saline water (ENVO:00002010), including plankton (ENVO:xxxxxxxx)" | depth 155 m | reverse complement strand
TTTTATTTATATTATACCGTCATTTTTTTATAAAAAAAACGAGAACCAAAGTTCTCGTTTAAAATTATATCTCTAAGAAGTGATTAGAACTTAAAAGCAACACCTAAACCTACTGAAGAAGCGGTACCTCCACCAGTTGAAGTAGTAACTTCCACATCACCAAAACTTTGTGTTGTTTCTTCATCAGAAATACTGATTCCTTTGTAGAATGCATATACATCTATTGACTCACTAGACCATCCAAATTTAGGTTGGTATAAAAATCCTCCATTTCCATCACCTTCTCCTACATATACAGCATAACCAATATCAGCTCCTAAGAACCACATTTCACCAAAGGTGTATTGTGCTGTAGCTGCAATTGGAATAAAACCTGCATCTACACTTTCTACTTCAATGGTCACTCCATTTAAAGTTTCGTCCATATCTTCTCCAAAATATCTTAAATATCCTGTAGTAGCACCAACTTGGAAACCATCTCCTACTTCCCAAGTATAAGCTACATCTAACCCAACTTGTAATGAGTATGCATCGCCTGCATCTCCAATAGGATACCCAACATTGGCACCAACTTTAAACCCTTGTGCATTTGCACTAAAAATACCACAAACAGCGAATGCTGCAACTAGTAAAAATTTTTTCATAATGTTAATTATTTTAAGATTTAAAACAAATATATATACATTTTACCAATAACCGTTAAACATAAAGCAAAAAAAATATAAAAAAATCATAATTAATTTATTAATCAACTTAAAATCAATTAATTAAAAAACAAGATTCAATATTTCTTTAATCACTTACCATATTATTTTGTAGATTTTAAATGACTAATTCAATAAAACAATAACAATAAAAGGTATTTTTATATTACCTATAAATACCTACCTGATTCTTAATATTTGGTGGGCTTAGCAATAATTATTATGACCTAAGTGAAATAATTATATTATATAGGATTAATGGTATTTATAGTAATATTTTTCTTATCAGAACAATTCATTATTTGGGTTAAGCTTGCGAAATTGAATATTCTACTTCCAGTATAAACGATAGCGATCAAAAATAAAATCACTTTCTATAAATCTTAATTTAATGAAATAAAAAAACCGACTTTAGATAAGTCGGCTTCTTGTTTTTTTGGTCAGTTACTATCTTCTCTTTCTAATTAAAACATAAACCCTACACCTACTTGGAAAACAGAGTTATGCACATCATAATCTTTAATTAATTCAGTAAATCCATAATTATATCTTCCCTGAATAAAGAAACCACCATCAAATTTATATTCAACACCGGCTGCTAAGCTAATATCGATATCTTCTGTTTCATCAAGATCAAAATCTCCGGCATCATCGTTAGGTTGATAATCAATTTCTTCATTAATTTTAAAACCAATTTGCGGTCCTGCTTGAACATTTAAACCTTTCACTAAATAAATTTTAGCCAAAATAGGAATTTGAATGTAATCTAACTGGTATTCTACATTCTCATCATTATCTAAAAAATTGTCCTGATCAAATCGTTTTACATCAAAACCTTGCCCAGAATATAAAACCTCTGGTTGAATTGAAAATCGTTCACTAAAAGGAATTTCTGCTACAAAACCAGCATTAAAACTAGTACGGGAATCGGGGCTTTCAAAACCATCACCTGTTACAGTAGCAAAATTCACCCCACCTTTTACACCAATTTGAACTAATTCTGAATCTGCTTGAGCATTGGCGCCAATAATCGCAAATAAACCTAATAAATAACTTAAAATTACTTTTTTCATAACACTATATTTGTTTTTTTGTTTGACGCAAATGTAGCCTAGCATTTCCCAAAAAATTCTCAAGCAAAAACTAAAATATACTTAAATATTAAGCTTGAAATCTTTATTTTTAACGCGTGAAATGGCAACAGGCACTTACCGATTATCAACATTACCTTCGCATAGAGAGAGGCTTATCTGCCAATTCTATCGAAAATTACCAGTACGATATTGTTAAACTCATCAGTTACCTTGAAGAAAACAAAATCGAAGCTTCTCCTATAAAAATTTCCGAAGAAAAGATTCAGGAATTTATTTATCAGGTTTCAAAAACGATGAGCGAACGATCACAATCTAGAATAATTTCGGGACTAAGAAGTTTTTTCGATTATTTGGTTTTTGAAGATCTGCGTAAAGACAATCCACTAGAACTTATTGAATCTCCAAAAATCGGCAGGAAATTACCCGACACCCTTTCAACAGAAGAAATAGATCAGCTCATAGAAAGTATAGATTTAAGTCATGCACAAGGAGAGCGCAATCGCTGTATTTTAGAAACTTTGTACAGTTGTGGTTTACGGGTTTCAGAATTAATTACTTTAAAACTTTCCGATCTTTATTTTGAAGAAGGTTTTATCAGGGTTTCAGGAAAAGGTAACAAGCAACGTTTGGTTCCTATAAGTCCATTAACCATGAAATACATCAATCTCTACCAAAATAAAATTCGAGTACATATCCCTATTCAAAAAGGTTTTGAAGATACGCTTTTTTTAAATCGACGAGGAAAACAACTTACCCGAGCCATGATTTTCACGATTGTAAAACAAACCGCAGTAAAAGCAGGAATTAAGAAGAAAATAAGTCCGCATACCTTTCGACATTCTTTTGCGACGCATTTATTGGAAAACGGAGCCGATTTACGAAGCATTCAGCAAATGTTAGGTCATGAAAGCATTATCACCACCGAAATTTACATGCACCTAGACCGTTCTCATCTTAAAGAAGTGTTAGAGAAATTTCATCCTAGAAAGTAATAAATTGAGCTGTGTTAAGCTAACTTATTAAAGTTCTGCTAAAGTAAGTTCAATTCTTTTATAACTCTCATTCTTCTTATATATTGAACAAAAAAAAGAACTAATACTATGAGAACTTTAAAATTTAAAAACGGAGATCAAATGCCAGCTGTTGGTTTAGGAACTTGGAAATCTAAACCTAAAATGGTAGAAAACGCCGTGGAACATGCTTTAAAAAACGGTTACAGACATATAGATTGTGCAGCTATTTACGGAAATGAAAATGAAGTAGGTAATGCGTTTAAAAAAGTATTTGATAGTGGAGAAGTAAAACGTGAGGAAGTTTGGGTAACTTCTAAACTTTGGAATAACGCTCATAAAAAAGAAGACGTAATTCCTGCTTTAAAACAAACCTTAAAAGATTTACAGTTAGATTACCTAGATTTATACTTAATGCACTGGCCAGTAGCATTTAGACCTGATGTAAAATTCCCAGAAAAAGATGAAGAATTTTTATCGCTAGAAGAAGTTCCATTAAGTGAAACTTGGGAGGCGATGCTTGAAGCTAAAAAGCAAGGCTTGGTGAAGCACGTAGGGGTTTCTAATTTTAGTTCAACAAAACTGGAAAACCTTAGAAAAGAAACTACAGAAATGCCGGAAATGAATCAGGTTGAATTACATCCGTACTTACAACAAAATGATTTATTAGAATATTGCAGCGAACACGGAATAAACCTTACGGCATATTCTCCTTTAGGAAGCGGCGATCGTACGGAAGAAATGAAAGCTGATGACGAACCTGTTTTGCTAGAAAATGAAGTTATTCAAAAGATTGCTAAAAAACATAACGCAAGTCCAGCACAAATTTTAATTAAATGGGCAGAATTACGCGGAACTGCCGTTATTCCTAAGTCAACTAATGAAGGAAGAATAGAACAAAACCTTCAAAGCGTAGGTTACGAATTAGATAAAGAAGATTTTGAAGAAATTGCCAAACTAGACAAACATTATCGTTACGTAAAAGGTGATAAACAATTCGCAACCGAAGGGAATTCTTACGAGAATATCTTTGATGAATAGTTGAGTAGACGTGAGTGATGAGATTTGAGTCGTGAGATTATTTCACTAACTATAAAAACCTCCAAGAGAATTAACTTTCTTGGAGGTTTTTTTCATCAAGCTGTTTAAAAATTTTCCTTTTTTATTTCTTTGGTATATGCTGAAGTACTTCTTTTAAAAATGCCCAGAATTTTTGAGTAGAAGAAATACTAGCTCTCTCATCTGGAGAGTGTGCTCCACGAATGGTAGGTCCAAAAGAAATCATATCCATTTTAGGATAATGGCTGCCTATAATTCCGCATTCCAATCCAGCGTGGCAAGCGGCAATATTCGCTTTCTCTCCGGTTTGTTTTTGGTATAACTCATCTAAAACTTTTAAAATAGCTGAATCCGGATTTGGAGCCCAACCTGGGTAATCTCCACTAAAATCAACTTCGAAACCGGCCAACTCAAAACCAGCACGCAAGCTATAGGCTAAATCCCATTTTCCAGATTCTACGGAAGATCTTGTTAAACAAGAAACCTCAGCTTTTCCGTTGGCAATACTTACTTTAGCTACGTTATTAGAAGTTTCTACCAAATCTTCTATATCAGGACTCATTCTAAAAACTCCATTATGCGCAGTATACAGTGCTTTCAATACTTCAGCCTGTGCTTCTTTGGTCATTACTTTTTCAGGAGTTGATATTACTTCTTTAGTAATGCTTAAGTTTTTTTCTAAAGATTTAAATTCAGTTTCAATAGAAGTTTTTATAAATTCAAAAGCTTTCTCAAATTCCGACTTGTTTTCTTTACCAATTACAACACTAGCTGTACTTTCACGTGGAATCGCATTTCTTAATCCACCACCATTTACTTCAGCAATTCTACTATCAGCTTCCCTAAAACAATTATAAAGAATGCGGTTCATCAGTTTATTGGCATTCCCTAGACCTTTAATAATATCCATTCCTGAATGCCCACCATTTAAACCTTTCACCGTAATTTGAACTGCTTCAACTTCACCACTCACCTGCTCTTCTTCGTAAGATTTGGTAGCAGTAATATCTACCCCTCCGGCGCAACCAATACCAATTTCATCATCTTCTTCGGTATCAAGATTCAGTAAAATCTCTCCTTCTAAAACTGAATTATCTAAATTCTTAGCTCCCGTCATTCCGGTTTCTTCATCAATAGTAAATAAAGCTTCTATTGCAGGATGCTCCATATCGGTACTTTCTAAAATAGCCATTGCTGCTGCAGCGCCTAAACCATTATCGGCACCAAGTGTAGTACCTTTTGCGCGAACCCAATCACCATCAACATACATATCAATGCCTTGCGTAGCAAAATCAAAATCGGTATCATTATTTTTTTGATGAACCATATCTAAATGTGATTGCAAAACAATCTTTGATCGATCTTCCATTCCAGCAGTAGCCGGTTTTTTTATAATCACATTTCCTGCTTCATCAACAATGGTTTCCAAACCTAAGTTTTCTCCAAAAGCTTTCATAAAAGCAATGACCTTTTCTTCTTTTTTAGAAGGGCGTGGTACTGCATTTAAATCGGCAAATTTATTCCAAACCGCTTTGGGTTCTAAATTTCTTATTTCTTGACTCATATTCTGTTTTTATAATATTTACAAAAATTATGATTAAAGTAAGTTATCGTCACCCTGAACTTGATTCAGGGTCTCCTATCAATTTTGAAATGTATGATGAGATGCTGAAACAAGTTCAGCATGACGTTTTAAACATAAAATTTTCAATTTTCACAAAGGTATTGTTTCTCTAAGCAATTATAAAATTTGCAGTAAAAGCTTTAGTTTGTATTTTTAGCTCGTGAAACAACGCAGTCATTTTATACTTGCCCTTTTATTGCCGCTTCAAATTGCATTAGTTTCTATTGCGGCTCGCTTTCCTCAGTTTATTGAGACTTATTACAGCAATGGCATTTATCCATACATCTCCAAATTTGAACGCTACGCTTTGGGCTGGTTACCTTTTTCTTTTGGGGATATCTTGTATAGTATTCTGGTGATTGGTTTAATCCGTTGGATTTATTTACGAATTAAAACCAAATTCAAAAAACCTAAACATTGGATATTAGAAGGCCTAGCCACACTTTCTATTGTTTACTTTTGCTTTCATGCATTTTGGGGAATGAATTATTACCGACTTCCGCTCCACCAATCCTTAGAAATCAATAACAAATATTCGCAAGAACAATTGGTTGCGTTCACGAAAAAATTGGCAAAAAGAGCTAATGAACTTCAGTTAAATTTAGTGGGAAACGATACGTTGAAAGTTGATTTTCCCTTTAAAAATTCAGCCATCAGAAAAATGGCGATTGAAGGCTATCATCACATTGAAAGTGAATATCCCGAATTAAGTTACCAAGGAAATAGTGTAAAACCTTCATTATTCAGTATTCCATTAACCTATATGGGATTTAACGGCTATTTGAATCCACTTACCAATGAAGCACAAGTTAATAACCGAATTCCAAAATTTAAATTACCAAGCACTACCAGTCACGAAATGGGACATCAAATAGGTTTCGCTAAAGAAAACGAAGCTAATTTTATGGCGTGCTTAACGACCATGAATCACCCCAATCCTTATTTTAAATATGGCGGATATACCTTTGCGCTTAAATATTGTATAGGCGAAGTTTATGTAACCGATCCCTGCGAAGCTGAAAATATTATAGCCATGCTAAATTTAGGTATCCGAAAGAATTATCAGGAAGTTCAGCAATTTTGGGAAGCGCATGAAAATCCTTTTGAACCTTTTTTCAAAATCTTTTACGGAGGTTACCTAAAAGCAAACAACCAACCGCAAGGCATTAAAAGCTATAACTATGTGGTGGCTTTGTTGGTAAATTATTTTGAAGGCGAACATCAATTGTAAAATTATTGAATTTCCATAATAAATCATAATGATAACGCCACCTTGAATTGTCACATTGAGCGGAGTCGAAATGTTAATTCAGGATCATTCCCGGCTGCCGAACGGGCAGGTCTGGAATAACGAAAATATCAATTGTTATAAATTAAGAATAATCAATTATTATCTCGTTTTCTAAATTCCCTTGATTACCTAAAAATTGCTTATTTTGCCCGCTAGATTAAAAATGTATGCGAAAGCAAATTAGCAGTACTCAAAATAAAACGGTCAAACAAATCCTTCAGCTTCAAGAAAAGTCACGAAACCGAAGAAAAGAAGGACTTTTTGTCATCGAAGGAATTCGAGAAATTCAATTGGCCCAAAAAGCGAATTACGAATTTGAAGCCGTTCATATTTGTCCAGAAGTTTTTACGGAAGATAAATTAAAAAATTTCACTTTTTCAGAAGATCAACTTACAGAAATCACGCAAGAAGTTTACCAAAAAATCGCCTACCGAAGTAGTACCGAAGGTATTTTAGCTGTTGCTAAAATCAAAACACACGCCTTAGAAGACATTCAATTTCACAGCGAAAACCCTTTAATTTTAGTAGCCGAAGCTCCTGAAAAGCCAGGAAATATTGGAGCCATCTTACGAACAGCAGATGCTGCCAATGTAGATACTGTGATTATTGCCAACCCAAAAACAGATTTATACAACCCCAATATTATTCGTTCGAGTGTAGGTTGCGTGTTTACCAACCAAATTGCTACGGGAAGCACTTCAGAAATTATTCAATTTTTAAAAGAAAAAGAGATTGCGATTTATTCAGCGATTTTACAGGAATCTGACCTCTACACCAAACAAGATTTCACAAAAGCCACGGCGATTGTAGTAGGAACGGAAGCCGATGGTTTAAGCGAAGAATGGCGAGTTAACTCCACCCAAAATATTCACATTCCTATGCAAGGTGAAATCGATTCGATGAACGTTTCGGTAGCCGCAGGCATTCTCATTTTTGAAGCGAAAAGACAAAGAGGTTTTTAATAATGAAATAGGATTCTGAAAACAAGAAAAATCTTTTGATTCGTCATGCAGAACCTAACTGCCGGACAGAAAAGCTTGCTTCAGCATCTCATACAGAAATAAAAAAACTATATAGTAAAAAATCACTTATTAAAAATATGACTCCAACAACCGTTTTTTATATCATTATTGCCATTTTAGTAATCGATTTTATATTCGACCAAGTATTGGATGCTTTAAATGCCAAACATTTTGAGGACAATTTACCTCCAGAGCTTCAAGATGTATATAAAGATGAAGAATACGAACGTTCTCAAGCTTATAAAAAAACACGCTATAAATTCGGTATCCTTACTTCTACTTTTTCATTGGTGTTAACTTTAGCCTTTCTCTTTTTAGATGGTTTTGCTTGGGTAGATGCAATAGCCCGATCAATTGCAGATAATGAAATTTTAATAGCCCTTATTTTCTTCGGAATAATTATGGTTGGTAGCGATATATTAACAACACCATTTTCATATTACAGCACCTTTGTGATTGAAGAAAAATTCGGTTTCAACAAAACCACAAAAAAAACCTTCTTTTTAGATAAAATCAAAGGTTGGTTGATGATGGCTATTATTGGTGGTGGAATTTTATCCCTTATCATTTGGTTCTACGAATTTGCAGGTAAAAACTTCTGGATCTATGCTTGGGCATTGGTCTCCATCTTTTCTGTACTAATGAATATGTTTTACAGTAAACTTATCGTGCCCCTTTTTAACAAGCAAACCCCTTTGGAAGAAGGCAGTCTGCGTACCAAAATTGAAACGTATGCCAAAACTGTAGGCTTCACGCTAGATAAAATTTTTATTATCGATGGCTCTAAACGAAGTACCAAAGCTAATGCCTATTTTTCAGGATTTGGAAGCGAAAAAAGAATCACGCTTTTTGATACTTTGGTGAATGATTTAGAAGAAGATGAAATTGTAGCGGTTTTAGCTCATGAGGTTGGTCATTATAAGAAGAAACATATTATTTATAATCTTTTTGCCGGAATTATCACCACCGGTTTTACGCTTTGGTTACTATCTCTTTTTGTAAGTAGTCCGTTACTTTCTCAAGCTTTGGGGGTTGAAGAAACGAGTTTTCATATAGGTTTAATCGCTTTCGGAATTTTATATTCCCCTATTTCTGAAATAACAGGATTATTGATGAATTTATTAAGTAGAAAGTTTGAATATCAAGCTGATGATTACGCAAAGAAAACTTTTGGAAGTGCACCACTTATTAGCAGCCTTAAAAAACTATCCAGCAATAGTTTAAGCAATCTAACACCGCACCCAACCTATGTTTTCTTTCATTATTCACATCCAACACTTTTACAACGAATTCAGAATTTAAAGCTGAAATAATCGCATACTTTAGTATATTAGTCGTATGGTTTTGACGGAAGAAGAAATAGAAAAAGAAAACAAAAGAATTGCCAAGCAATACAAAGAATTGCTTCGCATAAGCTATCGCAGCTTAACCGATGATGATAAAACACTTATCAGGCAAGCTTTTGAAACCGCTGTAGATGCGCACAAAGAACAACGCAGAAAATCTGGGGAAGCATATATTTTTCACCCCATTGCGGTGGCAAAAATTGTAGCTTCAGAAATTGGATTAGATGCTACTTCTATTGCTGCTGCATTATTGCATGATGTGGTTGAAGACACCGATTACACCTTAAACGACATTGAACAAATGTTTGGTGAAACTGTGGCGAGAATTGTAGATGGGCTCACGAAAATAAGTCATTTAAAACCTGAACGTGATGTTTCGCTACAAGCGGAGAACTTCCGTAAAATGTTGTTGACGCTAAATGATGATGTTCGTGTGATTATCATCAAAATTGCAGATCGTCTTCACAATATGCAAACCATGGACGCGATGCGTGCCGATAAGCAAGTAAAAATTGCTTCAGAAACGCTTTATATCTATGCCCCACTTGCACACAGAATCGGTCTTTACAATATTAAAACCGAGTTAGAAGATTTGAGTTTAAAATATACCGAACCGGAAGTGTACAAGGATATTTTAACCAAAATGAAAGAGAGTAAGGAAGATCAAGATATCTATATTCGAGATTTTACTAAAATTATTTCTGACTCTTTAGACAAAGAAAAATTAGATTACGAAATTAAAGGAAGACCAAAATCGGTTTTCTCTATTCGTAAAAAAATCCTCAAGCAAAATATCACTTTTGATGAAGTGTATGACAAATTTGCCATCAGGATTATTTATAAAAGCTCACCGGAAGACGAGAAGTTTTTAGCGTGGAAAATTTATTCTATCGTTACCGACCACTTCCGCCCAAATCCAACCCGATTACGTGACTGGATTTCTTCACCTAAATCTACAGGTTACGAGGCGCTTCATATTACGGTGATGGGCCCTAAGGGACGTTGGGTTGAGGTCCAGATTAGAAGTGAACGAATGAACGAAATTGCTGAAAAAGGTTATGCTGCACACTATAAATATAAAAATGAAGGAGAGCAAGAAGACCAAAATTTAGATCAGTGGCTCAATAAATTACAGGAAGCTTTAGAGAATAACGAAGTAAATGCCGTAGATTTTGTTGAACAATTCAAACTGAATCTCTACGCCAAAGAAATTTTTGTATTCACGCCTAAAGGAGATTTAAAATCGCTACCTAAAGGAGCCACTCCACTGGATTTTGCTTTCAGTATTCATACAGAAATCGGTTTAAAAACCAGAGGAGCCCGGGTAAATGGAAAACTGGTTCCATTAAGTCACGAGCTAAAAAGTGGCGATCAAGTAGATATTATCACTTCCGAGAAAACGAAACCTACCAATAACTGGCTAGATTACGCAAATACAGCAAGAGCTCGTTCAAAAATTAAATCATCGCTAAAAGATGAAAAAAGGCAAATTGCCGAAGAAGGTAAAGCCATTTTAACCCGAAAGTTAAAAGCGCAAAAAATACAATTCAACGACAAAACTATTGCTCAATTAGTAAAATATTTCAAGCTCAAAACAAGTTTAGATTTATTTTACAGAGTAGGTATAGGTACGATTGACAACATCAAATTAAAAGATTTTGCCGCTTCCAGAAGCAATGCTTTTGTTTCATTCTTCAAAAATAAAATCAGAAAACCAAGTATCCCACAGGATATTGACAAGGAAGAGATTACACATAATTATGACCAATTGGTTTTTGGTAAGGATGAAGAAAAACTAGAATACAAATTTGCCAATTGTTGCAATCCCATTCCAGGTGACCCTGTTTTCGGCTTTATCACCGTAAACGACGGGATGAAAGTTCATAAAAAAGATTGCCCCAATGCCATTCAGCTTCAAAGTAATTACGCTTACCGGATTATTCAGGCAAAATGGATAGATTCTTCACAACAAGAATTTAGTGCGGTGATCCACCTTAACGGTTTAGACAACCTTGGATTGGTAAGTGAAATCACTAAAGAAATCTCCAACAACCTTCATGTAGACATGCGGAAGATTTCTTTTGAAAGCCACGACAGCGTTTTTAAAGGTCAAATTACAGTAGTGGTTAAAAATAAATCCATTCTGAAAAAATTAATGGATAGACTGAAAAAAATAAACGGAATTGATAAGGTTACCCGTGAATAAAGTTTAAATTTGCAGGCAGAATTATGGAAGAAACAGAAAAACAAAAAAATGACCAGGCCGTAGTTAAAAACGTATTTACGAAGTTTTTAGAGGAAAAAAAACACCGTAAAACACCAGAGCGTTTTGCTATTCTTCAGGAAATATATGATAGTGACGAACATTTTGATATTGAGTCGCTTTATATCACAATGAAGAACAAAAACTACCGCGTAAGTCGTGCTACTTTATATAATACGATTGAACTTTTACTGGAATGTGGTTTGGTGAGGAAACATCAGTTTGGTAAGAACCAAGCTCAGTACGAAAAATCTTATTTTGACCGCCAACACGATCACGTTATTTTAACCGATACCGGTGAAGTAATCGAATTTTGTGATCCCAGAATTCAATCAATCAAACAAACTATTGAAGAGGTTTTTGATATCGAAATCAGCAACCATTCATTATACTTTTACGGAACCAAAAAATCATCCAAATAAATTATTTATATGGCAGTAGATTTGCTATTAGGACTACAGTGGGGAGACGAAGGAAAAGGTAAAATTGTTGACGTACTCACCGCTAACTATAACATTATTGCTCGCTTTCAAGGAGGACCAAACGCAGGACACACCTTAGAATTTGATGGTATAAAACACGTATTGCATACTATTCCTTCAGGGATTTTTCATAAAGATGCGATTAACCTTGTAGGAAACGGTGTCGTGATAGACCCGGTCATCTTCAAAAAGGAATTAGATAACCTTAAAAAGTTTGATTTAGATTATAAATCTAAGCTACTCATTTCCAGAAAAGCACATATTATTCTGCCTACGCATCGGTTATTAGATGCGGCTTCAGAAACAGCCAAAGGAAAAGCTAAAATAGGTTCTACCCTAAAAGGTATAGGTCCTACTTATATGGACAAAACCGGCCGTAATGGGTTACGTATTGGCGATTTAGAAATGAATGACTGGAAAGAGAAATATCGAAATTTGGCTAACAAGCACGAATCGATGATTTCTCACTATGGCGTAGATATTCAATACAGTCTAAAGGAATTGGAAAGAGAATTTTTTGAAGCTGTTGAAGTTCTAAAAAGTCTTACTTTTATTGATTCTGAAGAATATTTGCACCGCGCCCAAAACGATAAAAAAACAATCTTAGCAGAAGGCGCTCAAGGTTCTTTATTGGATATCGATTTTGGAACTTATCCTTTTGTTACTTCAAGTAATACTACTGCTGCCGGTGCTTGTACCGGTTTAGGAATTGCTCCTAACCAAATTAGCGAGGTTTTCGGAATTTTTAAAGCATACACCACTCGTGTAGGTAGCGGACCTTTCCCTACCGAATTATTTGATGAAGATGGTAAAAGAATGGCAAAAATCGGGAACGAATTTGGCGCTACCACCGGAAGACCAAGAAGATGTGGTTGGTTAGATTTGGTAGCTTTAAAATATGCCGTACAAGTAAACGGTGTTACCCAATTAATGATGATGAAAGGAGATGTTTTAAGTGGTTTTGATACGCTTAAAGTTTGTGTAGGTTATAAATATAAGGGAGAAGAAATTTCGCATTTACCTTATAACATAGAAGAAGACAACCTCACTCCTATTTACAAAGAATTAAAAGGCTGGAAAGAAGACCTCACCAAAATGAGTGAAGAAGCTCAATTCCCTAAAGCTTTTAAAGAGTATATCGCATTTATTGAAGAAGAAATGCAGGTTCCTATTAAAATTGTTTCAGTAGGACCAGATAGAAAGCAAACTATTATGCGATAATTTCTTCAATTGAAATTAAAAAACATTTTTTACGCTTCAATTTTTTTGGAGCGTTTTTTGATTAAAAGCCTTTCAGAAAAAACATTTCTTTATTTTTGAATAAAACTTAACTTTTTGAAAAATATAATTCGGTACACATTTTTAATTAGTTGCTTGCTATTTGTTGGCTTGGGTTTTTCCCAAACCAAAAAAATAGATTATACCAGTGACCGTTCCTATAAAGATGAACAAAAATATCCTGGAGCATTTATATTAAGCAAAGTCAATAATCAAGTATATTTTAATCACGAAGGTATTGAAGTTTGGTGCGACCAAGCCATTTTTTACGAAAAAGACGACTTTTTTAAAGCCTACGGAAATGTAAGAATGAAACAAGGCGACACCGTAAATATGACCAGTAGTTATGCTGAATATAATGGACAGACTAAATTCGCATTTGCCAGTACTGATGTACGCCTTACCACACCAAGTAACACCCTCACTACAGACACTCTATTTTTTAACCGAATAAAACAGGAATCATTTTACAGAAGCGGTGGTAAAGTTAAAGATACCGCGAGTACCATTACCAGTGTTGTAGGAAGGTATTTTATGGAGCAAGAAAAGTTTTCCTTCAATACAAACGTAGTCGTAACTAATCCAGATTACGTTATTAACTCCCAGCAATTGGATTTTTATTCAGAAACCGGAAATGCCTACCTCTACGGACCTTCTACTATCACTAGCGAAACCAGTAAAATCTACTGTGAACGAGGCTATTACGACACTCGAAATGACAAGGGCTATTTTGTAAAAAATTCAACTGTTTATTACGAAAACAGAAAATTGCAAGGCGACAGTATTTATTTCAATAGAAATGAGAGTTTTGCTTCAGCCACTAATAATATTAAAGTTACCGATACCGCCAACCAATCGGTTATTCGGGGACATTATGCCGAAGTTTTTCGAGACCGGGATTCGCTTTTTATCACTAAAAGAGCCTTAGCTTCTATGAAGCAAGAACAGGACTCCATTCATATCCATAGTGATACCCTAATGATTACCGGCAAACCTGAAAACAGGATTATCCGAGGATTTTATCATTCCAAAATGTATAAAAGTGATATGAGTGGAAAATGTGATTCGATTCATATTAACGAAAAAACAGGTTTAACGCAAATGATCGGCAACCCTGTAGTTTGGTCAGCAAATAGTCAGATGACAGGTGATAGCATTCATTTAATTAACGACCCAACCACCGAAAAAATGGATTCTTTAAAAGTATTCAACAATGCTTTTATGATTCAGAAAGATAGTATTGAAGGCTATAATCAGGTGAAAGGAAAAGAAATGTATGGCTTATTCAGTGATGATAACCAGCTCGAGGAAGCAAATTTCATTAAAAACACAGAAACCATTTACTACAGTAGAAATGAAGACGGTTCATTAATTGGGATTGACAAGGCTATTTCTTCTTCCATCAAAATTTTATTTGAAGAAAAAGGGATTTCAGATATTTACTATTATACAGATGTAGAAAGTACGCTTTATCAAGAAAGTGATTTTCCTAAAAATGCAAGAAGGTTAAAAAACTTCAATTGGCGTGGCGATGAAAAACTAACCCGTAAAGAAGATTTATTTGCCGAGGATGGCCCCATCGATTTACCCAAAATAAAAGGAATTCCTTTACCTAAAGACGAAAATTTCTTTGATGAAAGAAAAGAAGAAGACCCGCAATTGCTTAATGAAAATTCAAGGTTAACACCTGATATCTTAGAACATCGGGAAACCGATACCATTACAAAAGATAGCATTCCGCCAACTAGAAATAAGAATAGAAAGCGGTTACCATTTAAAAAAATAAAAACCGATCATTAACATTGAATAAAGATTTTCTAACATATCAAGCACAAACTACACCGCACCCCTTAGGATTGGAAGTAAAAAAAGCTAAAGGAAGCTATATTTACACCACCGATGGTAAGGCACACCTAGATTTTGTAGCTGGAGTTTCGGCATGTAGTTTGGGGCATTGCCATCCGAAAGTGGTTGAAGCAATTCAAAAGCAAACCAAAAATTACTTGCACGTGATGGTTTATGGTGAATATGCGCAAAGCCCGGCGGTAGAATACACGAAGCTATTAAGTGAAAACATAACCATTCCCAATGCTAAAACTTATTTGGTAAACAGCGGAACTGAAGCCATTGAAGGGGCTTTAAAGCTTGCTAGGCGCTATACCGGTAAAAAAGAAATAATTGCAGCGCACAACGCCTATCATGGCAATACCATGGGTTCTCTTAGTTTGATGGATTTTGAAGAACGTAAAAAACCTTTTGAACCTTTATTACCTGAAATTTCGTTCTTAGATTTTAATCAAGAAACTTCTATTGAAAAAATAACACCCCAAACCGCAGCGGTAATTTTAGAAACCATACAGGGAGGCGCAGGATTTATTCAACCTCAACATGATTTTCTAAAAAAAGTAAAACAGAAATGTGAAGAAGTAGGTGCCTTGCTCATTTTAGATGAAATTCAACCGGGATTTGGACGCACAGGAAAACTTTTCGCCTATGAACACTACGGAATAGTTCCCGATATTTTAGTGATTGGTAAAGGAATGGCAGGCGGTATGCCGGCCGGAGCATTTATAGCTTCCGCAAAACTCATGGATTCACTTAGCGATAATCCTAAAATGGGACACATCACGACCTTTGGCGGAAATCCGGTGGTTGCGGCAGCCTCCTTAGCTACTTTAAAAGAAATTACTTCTACTACGTTAATAGAAGAAACTCTTCAAAAAGAAAAATTATTCAGAAAGCTTTTAGTACATCCACTAATCAAAGAAATTAGAGGAAAAGGATTAATGTTAGCTCCTATACTTTATTCCGACAAAATAGCCAATGAATTAATTTTAAGAGCTAAAGAAAAAGAGCTGATTCTTTTTTGGCTATTATTTGAAAAAAGAGCCGTAAGAATAACCCCACCTTTAACTATTTCAGAAACAGAAATAAAGAAAGGCTGTTCCATCATCTTGGACATTTTAAATGAGATTCAGTAAAAAGCAAACTGTTAATTACTTTGTTAACAACAAAAGTACGAATCAAGCAAAACATTCGTTATACATAGTAACTTTAATACAGTAGAAATAAGTAAAATTTCGTGTATGCATCTAAGTCAAAACGAAGACGACAATTTCTCTCTTACCAAATTCGAATCCATGCTCAAAACGAACGATGTTTTGTTCTTTGATTCCAATGAGTTTGAAGCTATTATTTTTCACTACTTGGAAAGTGGCAAGTTTGCTTTAGCCAAAAAAGCTGTAAAACTAGGATTAGAACAACATCCGCATGCGAGTGTGCTTCAACTTTTTAAAGTGGAGATTTTAATTTTTGAAAATAAACTTACAGAGGCAGACTCACTTTTAAACAGCTTACACGATTTAGAACCATCTAACGAAGAAGTTTATATACAAAAAGCCAATATTTTCTCTAAGCGCGATAACCACAAAATGGCCATTCAAACTTTAGAAACCGCCTTAGATTTTGCGCCTGATGCTGCTGAAATATATTCCTTGATTGCTATGGAATATATGTTTATGGAAGATTACGACAACGCAAAATACAACTTCATGAAGTGCTTAGAATTGGAAGAAGAAGATTTTGCGGCACTTTACAATATTATTTACTGTTTCGATTTTTTAGAACAACACCAAGAAGCTATTGATTACCTCAATATGTTTTTAAATAAACATCCATATTGCGAGGTGGCTTGGCTTCAAATAGGAAAAGAATATTTCAATTTAAAAGATTACGAAAAAGCCTTAACCGCTTTCGATTTTGCGATTATTTCAGATGAATATTTCGTAGGTGCCTACATGGAGAAGGGTAAAGTGCTGGAGAAGCTAAAAAGACATCAAGAAGCCATTGAAAATTACATGGTAACCTTGGAGTTAGACGATCCCATGGCATATGCCTACCTAAGAATTGGAAAATGCTACGAAAAGCTTAAACTGCAAAAAGAGGCGTTAGCTTTTTATGAAAAAGCTGTTGATGAAGATCCACTTTTAGATAAAGCCTGGATTGCTATTACCGATTTTCACCTAAGAAAACTAGACTACCAAAACGCTTTATATTACATCAACAAAGCGATTAGTATTGATAGTGAAAACGTATTATACTGGAAGCGTTACGCTAAGATCAATAACCGATTAAATTTTGTTGAAGAAGCAGAGAAAGGTTATCGTAAAACCTTAGAATTAGGCAATTACGAACTAGAAACCTGGATTACCCGTTGTGATTTATTGATTAATCTAGGCGAATACGAAACTGCACTCGACGTACTTTTTCAAGCTATCGAGTTTTATCCTGACACCGCAGAAATTGAATACCGCGTGGCTGGACTTTACTTTAGTTTAAATGAAGGCGAAAAAGGCTACTATCATTTAAGAAGGGCTTTAAAAATAGATGTAGAATATTCAATTATTGTAGAAGAACTTTTCCCGATGATTTTCAGAAGAAATAGCGTTCAAAACCTTATCGAAAAGTATTCCCAATAAACTATTCAAGTCCTTATAAATCATATATAAATTGCTACTTTTGTCTTTTTAACAAACATTATGCAAAGAAGTTTTAAAGACTATTTAACCATCGCCTTAAAAGGTGTAGCTATGGGAGCTGCAGATACCGTTCCCGGTGTCTCTGGTGGAACCATCGCTTTTATTTCAGGGATTTACGAAGAATTAATTACCACCATTGGAAATATAGATTTGTCCCTTTTTTCCACTTGGAAAAAACACGGTTTTAAAAGTTTCTGGGAAAAATTAAACGGTAATTTTATTGTAGCCCTCATCGTCGGGATTTTATTCAGCGTATTTACTTTTATGCGTTTGGCCAATTACCTATTGCAAGAACATCCCATCCTTATTTGGTCTTTTTTCTTTGGATTAGTAATCGCCAGTATTTGGTTTGTTGCCAAGCAAATTGAAAAATGGAAAATTCCAACCATCATTGCTGCAATTTTGGGAGCAGTAATAGCTTATTACCTTACTTCTCTTCCTCCGGCAGCATCATCTAACAGTAATTTATACCTCTTACTTTGTGGAGCTTTAGCCGTTTGTGCTATGATATTACCAGGAATTTCAGGAGCTTTCATCTTAGTATTGCTAGGAGCATATCGAAATATTACCCAAGCTGTTCACGATTTTGATTTTAAAAAAATTGCCTTGGTTGCTTTAGGCGCTATAGTTGGTTTGCTTACCTTTTCTAAAATTTTGAAATGGTTATTTAAACACTATAGAAATTTAACTTTAGCTATATTAACAGGTTTTATTACCGGTTCTTTAAATAAAATCTGGCCTTGGAAAGAAGTGTTGGAAAGTACAAAAATTGAAGAAAAAATAATCGTATTAAAAGATAAATCTGTTTTACCATGGAATTACGATGGAGAGTCCAATTTACTTTTTGCCACTTTATTAATGCTTGCCGGATTCTTTTTAATTATTATCTTGGAAAAATTAGCAGACCAGAAGCCAGACGGAGATGCAGCAAACCCGGACGTTTAAAGATAAAATATTTTTAGTATTAAAAGGGCTCGCCATGGGAGCTGCCAATAAAGTTCCCGGAGTTTCAGGCGGAGTCGTAGCTTTTGTTGCCGGCTTCTACGAAGAATTTATTTATTCGCTTCAAAAAGTAAACTATAAAGCCTTTTTATTACTCATCAACGGCAGGTTTAAAAGTCTCTACCACTATGTGAATGGAAAATTTTTAGGACTGCTTATTTTGGGAATGGTCATAAGTTATTTTAGCATTTCTAAAATATTGGATTTTCTTATTGTTCATTTTGAATTATATGTTTGGGCTTCTTTCTTCGGAATGATTATAGGGTCTATTTATTACATTTCCAAAGACTTCAGGCTCAAGTCAGCCAAAAATTTAATGTTCATCGCATTAGGTATTATCGCAGGTGTCGGAATAAGTTTAATGGAACCTGCTACCGAAAACAACAACCTCTGGTTTGTATTTGTATGTGGGATTATAGGTGTATCTGGAATGACCCTTCCGGGACTTTCCGGTTCTTTCATTTTAATTCTGATAGGAAACTATGTGTTATTATTGGTTGATTCTGTAAACGCGCTCTTTAATACCTTAACAGATATTGCGAGATGGGATTTTTCATTTACCAATGATGTAGAAAGAATGAGCCTATTAAAAGTTTTAGCTTCGTTCACCTTGGGTTCTGTGGTTGGCATGGTAACCTTATCTCACATTTTAGGCTTTGTACTTAAGCATTATAAAAACATAACCTATGCCATTATTATTGGTTTTATCACCGGTTCGCTAGGAGTAGTTTGGCCTTGGAAAGAAAAAATTTTTAAAGTAAATTCAGCAGGTGAATATCTTAAAGATGCTAACGGAAATCTGATTTTGGACAATTACGATAGATATTTACCTCATTTAACCGATGCTTCCACGTGGATAGCCATTTTTTTCATAATTTTAGGAATCTTAATCGTGTTCGGTTTAGAACGCTACGGAAATAAAAACGCCAATACCAATGGATAAATACGGATTAGTAGGAAAAAATATCTCTTATTCGTTTTCTAAGAGTTACTTCGAAAAAAAGTTTGCTGCAGAAGGGATTCACGCTTCATACCAAAATTTCGACCTCCCCTCGCTCTCCGGTTTTCGTGAAATAATAGCTCTTGAAAAAAATTTAAAAGGATTAAGCGTAACCATTCCCTATAAAGAAGCTATTTTACCTTTTTTAGATCAATTGGATGAACAAGCGGCCAAAATTGGTGCGGTAAATACCATTCAGATAAAAAATAAAAAACTTGTAGGCTACAATACCGATTGTTTCGGTTTTATGAAATCTTTGTTTCCCCTGTTAGAGAAACAACATACAGAAGCTTTAATTTTAGGAACAGGCGGCGCCTCAAAAGCAATAGCTCATGCTTTACGATCATTGGGCATTGAATACCATTTTGTTTCTAGAAACCCAACTAAAAACGATTTCCCTTACGAAGGCGTCACTAAAGAAGTATTAGAAAAGCATTTTTTAATTATCAATTGTACTCCGTTGGGCACTCATCCCAATTTAGATGAAGCACCTAACATCCCTTACGAACATTTAGACCATCGCCATCTATTATATGATTTGGTTTACAACCCACCCTTAACTACCTTTTTAGCCAACGGAAAAGTACGCGGCTGCAAGCTTTATAATGGTCAGAAAATGTTAGAATTTCAAGCAGAACGTGCGTGGGAGATCTGGAACGAGGCCTAAACCTTCATTCTACTTCATGACAAGATTTTTTTCTTTTTTTTGCAGAGTAGCCTAGGAGTTACTATCTTTCAAAACTAAATAATGACGAACTTAACATTGAAAGATATGTCTGAAAAGGAAAAATCTCAAAACCAGGAAGAAGAGCAAAATCAAGCCCCAATCCCTTCAGAGAATAAAGAAGATCAAGAAACTACAGAAAGTCCTAATTCTGAAGCAGAACAATCCATGATTGATGAATCTGAGAAGAAACCCGTTGATAATAATAACGAGCAACTTAATACAGAAGGATCTATAGATGAAGAGGAGGAGGCTGAAGAAAATTCTGAAGTAAAAGAAAATAAAGACGAAGATTCTTCCCATCAAGATGAATTAGACGATGCCATTGCTGAAGATAGCGAAGATGAAGACTCTCACGAGCGCCACGGCATAGAAATGAAAGACTATCATTCTATGAACATGCAGGAGTTGGTGAAGGAACTTTCCAAGCTTATCAAAGATGAAAAAGTTCATCACATACGTGAACACGTTCAAGAAATAAAAACTGAATTTGATGCGAAGTTTGAAGAGGAAATGGAGCAGAAAAAAGAGGAGTTTTTAGAAGAAGGCGGTAATATTATAGACTTCCACTACTCCACTCCCCTTAAAAAAGAATTCAATTCAGTTTACTTCGACTATAAAGAAAAACGCAACAATTATTACCAACAGCTAAAGAAAAACCTTCAAAAAAACTTAGAAGATCGTTTAGCAATTATTGAAGAGTTAAAAGGTATGATTGGTGCAGGCGCAGATATGAACGCCAATTTCAATCAATTTAAAGAACTTCAAGAGCGTTGGAAAAAAGCAGGACCGGTTCCTCGCGAGAGCTATAAAGATATTTGGAGAACTTACCATCACCACGTAGAACATTTTTACGATTTCTTACACTTAGACCGTGAGTTTAGGGATATGGATTTTAAACATAACCTAGAACAGAAATTAAAAATGATTGCCCGTGCCGAAGAGTTAGCAGAAGAAAAAGACATTAACCGTGCGTTTAGGGAGTTACAAATGCTCCATAAAATGTGGAAAGAAGATGTAGGCCCGGTTGCTAAAGAATACCGTGAAGATATATGGGAAAAATTTAGCGATGCCACTAAAAAAATTCACGAAAATCGTCAGGATCACTTCGCAGAACTGGATAAAGAAAAAGAAAAAAACCTAGAAGTCAAGAAAGACATTATTGAGCAAATTAAAGTAATTGCAGATGATGAAATTACTTCTCACAATCAAGCTCAACAACGCATTAAACTTGTTGAAGAATTACGGGAAAAATTCTTTAAAGCAGGGAAAGTACCTAGAAATGTAAATGAAGAAACTTGGCAATCTTTCAAACAAACGGTTAGAACTTTTAACCGTAAGAAAAATGCCTTCTACAAAAACCTTAAAAAAGAGCAATATAATAATCTACAGAAAAAGCTTGAATTAATTGAAATTGCCGAAGCTAATAAAGACAACGAGGACTTTAAAATCACAACGCCGGTAATGAAAAAAGTTCAATCTGAATGGAAGAAAATTGGTCACGTTCCCAGAAAAGACAGCGATAAGATTTGGAAACGTTTTAAGGCTGCATGTAATCACTATTTTGACAGATTGCATTCGGTAAGAAACGAAGAAAATAAAGAAGAAAACGAAGCTTTTGATAAAAAGAAAGAACTTTTAGATGCAGTAAGAGACTTAGAGCTTTCAGGAGATCCAAAAGAAGATATCAAAATTATCAAAGCTAAAATCTCAGAATGGAAAGAAGTAGGTCGCGTACCTTACAACCGTCGCTATATTGAAGGAAAATTCAATAAAGTACTCGATAAACTTTTTGAACAAGTAGATATTGGTAGAAAAGAGGCTGAAATGATGAAATACGAAAATCGTGTTCAGGCCCTAGATGAAGCTGATGATGATCGAAAAATTGAAAAAGAAGAAAATTTCTTACGTAAGAAAATATCAGATACCAAGGCAGAAATAAATCAATTAGAAAATAATTTACAATTTTTCTCTAATGTAGATGAAACCAATCCAATGGTAAGAGAGGTTCTTAAAAATATAGAAAGACATAAAGTACAATTGGAAACTTGGAAAGCCAAACTAAAAAAAGTAAGATCACTTTAATTACAGGAGATCTATAAAATTTATAAGCCTTTCTATTTAACGAAAGGCTTTTTTATACAAACTATAATTCCCCTAAATGATATAAACCTAAACTTAATCGTTAATAACCTTCAGAATAGAACAAATGCTCGTAGATAATATTCCTGATATATTTATTCCGGAAATAGAGAATTCACCAGAAATCTTAGTTCACGATTTTAGGATGACTACCGATAATGTAAAAAGTAAAGTAAACTTGCGTATGCATATGTTCAGCTTTTTGCAGATAGGAAAAAAGGAAGTTCATTTTGCAGAAACTTCGGTAAGGGTAGACAAAAACCAATCGATATTAACTACTAAAGGAAACTGTTTATGGACAGAGCTTTTAGATACTGAAAATAGTTATTACTGTAAACTTTTCTTTTTTTCTGAAAAAGTCCTGAAAGATTTTCTGAAAAAACATCCAATCTCTTCTAAAGAAAGAGCACAAGAAAATCCATTTTTTATTATTGAAAACGACAATTTTATTTCAGCTTTTATCGATTCCCTTTCTGCAATTGGTAACAATCAGCTTCATCAAAATGAGTCTTTAATTAAGGTGAAGTTTGAAGAAATCCTACTTTATCTTTCAGGTAAATACGGCAATCAATTCAGTTCTTTTCTTCAATCTTTAATTCAAGAAAAAAACTCAACTTTTCGTGATGTGGTAGAACGTCATGTTTACTCTAATTTAAAAGTAGAGGAAATTGCTTTTTTATGCAATATGAGCCTTTCAACCTTTAAAAGGCATTTTAAGGAAGAGTTTCAGGCTTCACCAGGAAAATGGTTGTTAGATCAACGCTTAGAAAAAGCTAAAATCTTAATGGAACAACGTGACGTTAAAGCTTCAGAGGTGTATTTAGAAATTGGCTACAATAACTTATCTAACTTTAGTACAGCCTTTAAGAACAAGTTCGGAATTAGTCCAAAAGAGCTTTCTTGCAATTAAAATAGTTCAATTATATCCATATTGAACCAAATTCATAACTAATTGACTTCTTTTAATAAATAGCCAAGCGTCGTTCTCCTTTAGTTTTGCAGATGTAATTAAAAATGAAAAATTATGTCTCAAGTACAAAAACCTACTTTTAAAGAAAAGTACGACAACTTTATAAACGGTGAATTTGTAGCACCGGTTAAAGGAGAATATTTTGATAATGTTTCTCCGGTAGATGGAAAAATATTTACCAAAGCGGCAAGATCTTCTGAAGAAGATGTCAACCTTGCGTTAGATGCTGCTCACGCTGCATTCCCAACTTGGAGTACTACTTCTGCAACCGAGCGTAGCAATATGTTATTAAAAATTGCGCAGGTGATGGAAGATAATTTCGAATACCTAGCCACTTTAGAAACTATCGATAACGGGAAACCTATTCGTGAAGCAAGAGCGGCAGATATACCTTACTGTATTGATCACTTCAGGTATTTTGCCGGAGTAATTCGCGCTGATGAGGGAACTATCTCAGAACATGATAAAGACACCGTAAGCATTGCTCTTCACGAGCCGGTTGGTGTTGTAGGAGAAATTATTCCTTGGAACTTCCCATTATTAATGTTGGCTTGGAAAGTTGCTCCGGCATTAGCTGCAGGCTGTACAGCTGTTGTAAAACCAGCTGAACAAACTCCTACCAGTGTGATGTGTTTTATGGAGTTAATTAAAGACGTTTTACCAAAAGGTGTATTAAATATTGTTACCGGTTTTGGTGCAGAAGCTGGTGAAGCTTTAGCAACTTCTAAACGTGTGGCCAAACTTTCGTTCACAGGTTCTACAGAAACCGGTCGTAAAGTAATGCACAATGCAGCAGAGAACATTATTCCGCTAACTTTAGAGTTAGGTGGTAAATCTCCAAACGTATTCTTTAGTTCTGTAGCAGATCAAGACGATAACTTCTTCGACAAAGCTATAGAAGGAGCATTAATGTTTGCCTTAAACCAAGGTGAGATCTGTACTTCCCCTTCTAGAATTTTAGTACAAGAAGATATCGCAGACAAGTTTATCGAAAAAATGCAAGAGCGTTTAGCCGCTGTAAAAACTGGTCATCCGTTAGATCCTGAAACGATGATTGGTTCTCAAGTTTCTAAAGCTCAATTCGAAAAAATCATGAACTACATTAAAATTGGTCGTGAAGAAGGAGCTGAAGTTCTTGCAGGTGGTGAAGCTGGTAACTATGAAGGTGAAATTAAAGACGGTTACTACATTCAACCAACGGTATTAAAAGGTAAAAATGATATGCGTGTTTTCCAAGAAGAGATTTTTGGTCCTGTAGTATCATTAACCACCTTTAAAACCGTGGAAGAAGCTATTGAACTTGCTAACGATACTGCTTACGGTTTAGGAGCCGGAGTTTGGAGTAGAGATGCGCACGAACTTTACCAAGTACCAAGAGCTATCCAAGCCGGTAGAGTTTGGGTAAACCAATACCATACCTACCCTGCTCACGCACCATTTGGTGGAGTAAAAGAATCTGGTTTTGGTCGTGAAAACCATAAAATGGCATTAGATCACTACCGTGTGGTTAAAAACATGCTTATTTCTTACAGTAAAGATGCTGTAGGATTATTCTAAGCATTGCAATACACTGTGTAAAAGCCTCAGAATAATCTGAGGCTTTTTTTATACTACAAACTGACAGCTTTACAAAATGGTATTTTTTTTGATAGATGATTTTTTAAAAATAAAATATCATGAAAAAGTTAGCATTAATAACATTGAGTTTGGGCTTTTTCTGGTCTTGTTCTTCACAAACTGAAAAAGCCGAAACTTCTAAGAATTATGAGGATATAAAAGGTGAAAGTCCTCAAGGAAATTGGGAAGTTCATAAAGAATTTGATGAACACGGAAATTTAGTTCGAAAAGACTCTACTTATTCTTACAGTTGGTCATCTGTAAATGGTAGAGAAGTGAATCCGCAAGAGATGGATAGCTTAATGGCAAATGCCCGAAAGATGATGCAATCGCATATGAATAGTTTTAATATTTCTGGTTTTGAAAGTTCTTTTGGAGATGATTTTTTTGGGGAATCAATGATGAGCATGAACCCTGATGAGATTAGTCAAAAAATGATGAAACGAATGCAAGAAATGCAAGCGCAGTTTTTTAGTAATCAAAATTTCCCGGAAGAATCAGAAGAAATGGTAAGCCCAGGAAACAGTTCTAATTCTACAGAAACAGAAGCCGAAAAAACTTCTTATACCACTTCGAGTCAACAAATTTAATTCTATAAGAGTTAAATTCTAATACATAAATATCCTACAAGGTCTTATTGATTTTGTGGGATATTTTATTTAGTATTGATTTAAAAAACAATGAGTTTTTATAATTCTTCTAAAAGTTTAAAATTCATTAATATCAAATTTAATACTGTTAGGGATGGTAGTGAAAAAGCTCGACTTGAATAGAAAAAAGTAGACTATTTTTTAGTAAACAGTAGGTAATGATCCATTGGCAGTGGGCAGTAATTAGTAGTTGATCAGTTAATAGTTAATAATAGATCGTTGAAAGCTGATTACTAAGATTAAAAACTTCGATAAGCTCTGTGTGATCAATGGAAGTATAAAAAAATCCCTTCCGGTGAACCGAAAGGGATTTGATTTATTGGATAGATTTTCCAGAAATTATTTTCCTTCCATTCTATCTTTTAAAGCTTGAAGATCTGCGTTAGCATCACCTAATGTAGGTTTGTTATCTTCTTGTGCTTTTTTGGCAGCTTGCTTAACAATTTTTGCCTCTTCTTCTTTGTGAATTGACATATGTGAAGCTACTACTCTTTTGAATTCTTTATTGAACTCAATGATTATAAATTCTGCTTCTTCACCTTTTCCTAGTTTAGAACCATCCTCTTTTTCTAAGTGACGAGTTGGAACAAATGCAGTGATATCATCGTTAAATTTGATGGTTGCACCTTTGTCTACCATTTCATCGATAGTTGCGGTATGTTTTGTACCTACTGCAAATTCGCTTTCGTACTTATCCCAAGGGTTTTCTTCTGTTTGTTTGTGACCTAAGCTTAGTTTACGTCCTTCAACATCAAGTTCAAGAACTACAACGTCTAACTTATCTCCAACGTTACAGAATTCTGATGGGTGCTTAATTTTCTTAGTCCAAGAAAGGTCTGAGATATAAATTAAACCATCGATACCTTCTTCTAATTCTACGAATACACCAAAGTTAGTAAAGTTTCTTACTACTCCTGTGTGACGAGAACCAACTGGGTATTTAGAGGTAATGTCTGTCCAAGGGTCTGGTGTTAATTGCTTAATACCAAGTGACATTTTGCGCTCTTCTCTATCTAAAGTTAAGATTTGAGCTTCAACTTCATCACCAACATTTACGAAATCTTGAGCTGAACGTAAGTGAGTACTCCAAGACATTTCTGAAACGTGGATTAACCCTTCTACTCCTTCTGCAACTTCGATAAATGCACCGTAATCTGCGATTACAACTACTTTACCTTTTACTTTATCTCCAACTTTTAATTCGTTGTCAAGAGCTTCCCAAGGATGCTTGCTTAATTGCTTAAGACCTAATTGGATTCTTGTTTTAGCTTCATCAAAGTCTAAGATTACTACATTTAATTTCTGGTCTAATTCAACAATCTCATTTGGATGGTTGATTCTTGACCAAGAAAGATCTGTAATGTGAACTAATCCGTCAACTCCACCAAGATCAACAAACACACCGTAAGAAGTAATATTCTTTACAGTACCTTCTAATACTTGACCTTTTTCTAATTGACCGATAATTTCTTTCTTCTGCTCTTCGATATCTGCCTCGATAAGTGCTTTGTGAGAAACTACTACGTTCTTGAATTCGTGGTTAATTTTCACCACTTTAAATTCCATTGTTTTACCAACGTAAGCATCGTAATCTCTAATTGGCTTCACATCTATTTGTGAACCTGGTAAGAAAGCTTCGATACCAAATACGTCTACAATCATACCACCTTTAGTACGACATTTTACGTAACCGTTAACGATAGTACCTTCATCATGGGCAGCGTTCACACGATCCCAAGCTTTGATTACACGAGCTTTTCGGTGAGAAAGAACTAATTGTCCTGTTGCATCTTCACGAACATCAATAAGTACTTCTACTTTGTCACCTTCTTTTAAATCTGGATTGTAACGAAATTCGTTAAGCGAGATAACTCCTTCACTTTTTGCATTGATATCGATAATAGCATCGCGATCTGTAATATTGATTACAGTACCTTCTACTACTTCATCATCTAATGTATCTACGAAGTTTTCTGCTACTAATTTTTCGAATTCTTCTAGCTTATCCTCATCAATAGGGTCAATCCCTTCTTCATAATTGTGCCAGTTGAATTCTTTAAGGAATTTCTCAGGATTTTCTTGTTGATTCTCTGCCTCTGGTTGAGAATCTGTAGACATTCCTGCTACGTCTTTTACTTCTAAATCTTTGTTTTCTTCAGCCATAGTGCTGATTTAAATATTTGTATTCTATATTTTTTTGGAAAAATTATCTGGCAAAAACATAGAAGAATTAAAAATTATTTTTCTTATATTCCCTTCTCTTCTCCAATAAAGCCATGAAAAGGGCTGCAAAAATACAACTTATTTTTTGATATTCAAACAATTAGAAGTAGATAAAATTTAATTTTAAAAAGTAATTATTTAAAAAGTAACTCTTAGTAAATCAAAAAGTTAGAGATTATCCGTTTTTTTGTTTAAAAATTAAATGCACTAAAAGAATTAAAATCGTGTATATTAAACCTAAGCTTGCCACTCCTTCCCATTGAAACCATTGCCAAGCATAAGCTCCGGTAGTGGTCCCCAAAGCACCACCGATAAAATAACCTACCATATAAATGGTATTGATTCTATTTCTAGCTTCAGGATTTTTAGAAAAAATAATATTCTGGTTGGTAATATGAAGCGACTGCAATCCCATATCTATAAAAACTACGCCGATCACTAAACCTACAATCGACTCTCCTGAAAATTCAAAAACACCCCAAGCTAAAATCATTACTAAGGTAGCGATCGTAATCAATCTATTTTTGTTCATTTTATCGCTTAGCTTTCCTGCCCAAGTAGCAGCTAAAGCTCCGGCAATACCTAAAATACCGAACAGACCGGTAATGCCACTTCCGTAGTTAAAGTTATCTTCCATTAAAAAAACAAGCGTCGTCCAGAAAGCACTAAAACCGGCAAATCCTAAACCACCACGCACAGCGGCTAAACGAACGGAACTTTCGCTTTTAAAATAAGTCCACAACGATTGCATTAACTTACTGTAACTTCCTTTAAAATCTGAACTTAATGAAGGTAATTGAAAGACCAACACAATTGCATAAACCAACATTATTCCACTAGCGATAAAATACATATTTCGCCATCCTAAATATTCTCCTACATAACCGCTAACCGACCGACTACCTAAAATACCTATCAACAAACCACTCATAACAATCCCTATCGCCCGGCCTTTATTTTTTGGATTGGCCAGTTGTGCAGCCATAGGCACAAATAATTGTGGTACTACAGAAGAAAAACCAATACAAAAACTAGCGATGGTCAATAGTAATAGAGAAGGAGAAATGGCAGCTACCAAAAGTGAACCAATAATGGCTATAAAATCAATTAGAATTAATTTTTTCCTATTGAATTTATCCCCTAACGGAATAATAAACAACAATCCAAACGCATACCCAAGTTGAGTAAACAAGGGGATATTGCTCACCTCGGCTTCTGAAACTTGAAAAGTTTTTGCCATTAAATTTAACAAAGGCTGATTGTAGTAGTTATTTGCAACCACTAAACCGGCACCAATCGCCATAACATATAACAGAGAACCAGAGAGTTTGTTCTCGGCCATATTAAGCTTTTTCTATAGAGTTTTTTGCTAGGGAAAGGATTTTTTCAAATTGTTCATCCAAACTCATTTCAGAATTATCAATTACTACCGCATCTTTAGCTTTGATTAATGGAGAATCTTTTCTGGAAGTATCTATTTGATCCCTAGATTTTACGTTTTGTAACACCTCATCAAAAGTCACGTTCTCTCCCTTCTGCTGAAGTTCTTCAAATCTTCTTTGCGCACGGGTTTGGGCAGAAGCGGTCATAAATAATTTTAATTCGGCGTTTGGGAAAACCACTGTCCCTATGTCTCGCCCATCCATAACGATTCCTTTTTCTTTTCCTAATTCATGTTGTTGCTGTACTTGCTTTTTTCTTACTTCAGGTATGGTAGCTACTTGACTTACAAAATTAGAAACCTCCATCGTCCTAATTTCCTGTTCTACATTTTCACCGTTCAGGTACATTTCAGCAAAACCTTTTTCGGCATTAAAATGAAAATTAAGCTGAACATCAGCTAAACTCTCGATCAATTTTTCTTTCTGGAAAAAATCTTCACCAATAAACTGATTTCGCATCGCAAATAAAGTAACAGCACGATACATAGCCCCGGTATCTACATAAACATATCCAAGTGCTCTTGCTAATTGTTTGGCTACTGTACTTTTTCCTGTAGAAGAATAACCGTCGATGGCAATGATGATTTTTTTCATATTATTTTTTTGCTGAATTTTTGCTTAACGAATTTCAAACACACTAACCTATACCAAAAAACGTTATTCAAGTGATAACTTAGCCTTGCGAAAATATAAAAAAACCAACCAATTATTCCATTAAACTTTTCCTTATTCTTATGCAGAAAAAACTACTCTTCCTCCTACTGTTCTTAACAACATTGTCTTCTTTTGCTCAAAAAGAAATTTATGGTATGATTACCAACCAAGAAACGCAAGAACCACTTGCCTTTGTAAACATTATTCTAAAAAACAATCCTACACAAGGTACGATTAGTGATATTGACGGGAAGTTTTCTTTAAGTTTAGATAAAGAATTTACACAACTTCAATTAAGTTACATTGGTTTTGAAACTAAAACTATTGAAGTAACAAGCAACGATTCTTCCATATTCATTTCTTTAAAACCTTCTGAAGAAAAATTAGAAGAAGTCTTGTTAAATACAGGAAACCCTGCTATCCCAATTATAAAGAAAGTAATTGCTAAACGTGAGGAAAACCACCCTGAAAATTTACCTGAATTTACTCACGACTATTACAACAAGGTAATTTTTGATTTACAAAGTGATGGTAAAGAAATAGATTCTGCTTTTAATGCCGTTTTTAAAGGCGGACATATTTTGATGATGGAATCGATCACTAAAAAAGAATTTAAATATCCCAGATTGACCAATGAAACTGTTGTTGCCAATAAAGTTTCTGGTTTTAAAAACCCAATATTTACGGCCATCGCCACAAATATGCAGCCTTTTTCTTTTTATGATGAAGTGATCGAATTGCTGGATATGCATTTTTTAAATCCGATTAGTAAGGGTGCATTAAATAAATACGATTACAAATTAAAAGAAACACTCGTTCAAAATAACGACACGATTCATCTTATTTCTTTTGAACCTCAAGCAGGTAAAAACATTGAAGGCCTAAAAGGTTTACTCTACATTAACACCAAGAATTACGCAATACAAAATGTAATAGCTAGCCCAGCAGATGAAATGAAAATCGATTTAAAAATTCAGCAACAATATCAATATTTACCTGAAGAAGTTTGGTTTCCCGAACAATTAAATTACTCGTTAAAACTTTCTACCGATGTTGGCGGAAGTAATGATCTTATAATTGCTGAAGGAAAAAGCTACATTCGTAACGTTAACCTTCAGCCCAATTTAAGTAATAAAGATTTTTCTGCAACTGTTTTAAAAATTGATGATGAAGCTCCCAAAAAAGATAGTTTATACTGGCAAAACCATAGAGTTATCCCTTTAAACGAAAAAGAAAGTATTACTTATCGTGTAGTCGATAGTTTAGGAAAAGAATTTAAAGTCGATAAAATAATTTCTTATCTAAATAAACTTCCTCAAGGAAAAATACCCGTAGGAAAATTTGATCTCGATATCACTCATCTTATTCGGTATAATAAACACGAAGGCTACCGTTTAGGATTAGGACTTTATACCAACGAAAAATTGATTAAAGATGTAGAATTAGGCGGCTATTTTGGTTATGGTTTTAAGGATTACAAATGGAAATACGGTTTTAGTGCGAAATACATGATTTCTAAAAATGACGACATTTTTATAAAAGCCGCTTATCAAGACGATATTCAAGAAATTGGTAGTTATGGTTTATCGCTTTCTGAAGAAATATTTAATGGGCTACGTGATTTTATGATCGAAAAAGTAGACCATATTCAAAAATATAGCTTCTCCGGTGGTTTTAGGAGTTTTAAATACCTACTCACGGAAGTGCAATTGAATCAATCTAAAATTACACCGCTAAACAACTACGCTTTTAACTCTCCAGACTATAGTTCTAGTCCATTTCATCATACAAGCGCTTCGATAAAATTACGTTACGCATACGGCGAACGTTTGTTGCAAACACCATTTCAAAAAATAAGTTTAGGAACTAAATTCCCTGTTCTAACATTGCAATATACACGTGGTTTTGAGGATGTACTTGGCGGTGATTTTAACTACCAAAAAATTGAAGCGAGAATTGAGCAAAATGTTTTTCTAAAAAACTTCGGAAAAACGACTTATCGCCTTCAAGCAGGTTATATTGATCAAGTTATACCTCGAAGTCTATTATTTACAGGTGAAGGAAGTTATGACGATGATTTCCCGATAGTCGTTGAAAACACCTTTCAAACCATGTTACCTTACGAGTTCTTAAGCGATCGTTATATCGATGTATTTTTAAGCCATAATTTTGGGTCTTTACTTTTTAAGTCCGGAAAATTTAATCCTGAAATCATCTTACATCACAACACAGGCTGGGGAGGTTTAAGTGATAAGTATACGCTATATAACTTTAAAACTAAAGAAGATATTTATTTAGAAAGTGGATTAGAATTAGCAAGGGTTTTAAAGTTCAATTACCTTGATTTAGGATATATCACTTTCGGTGCGGGAGCATTTTATCGTTACGGAAGTTATGAGTTAGAAAGTTTTAACGACAATATAGCGTTCAAGTTGAATATAGGTTTTAGCTTTAATTAAGATCTAAATTCAATCCAAAAAAACTAGTACTAGAAGCACTATGATAGCGTGCATAGGTGTAGCTTAACCTTAACTTATTAAATTTCACGGAGAGCCCACCACTTACTCCGGCAAAGGAGCGTTGATCTAGAATCCTAAGTTCTTCTCCCCTTCTAAAACTATACCCCAATCTTAAATTAAAACCTCCTTCTGGAAAAATTTCTGCTCCTATAATAGTATGTCGCAATAGGTTGTTGAAAAAGCCGGGATCATCAGCAATTACATTTCCTTCTAAATCGGTTTCATCACGAGCAGTATTTCTAAAAGCCAAATTCCATTGTTGAAGGTTTTCAAAAGTAACATGCCAACGGATGGGTACCCCTTCTGCTAATTGAGATATTCCCAAATTTACTTCTAAAGGTAGTTTTTCGTAGATTTCATTATATGGAGTAAACTGGGTACCAATATTTCTTACTACTCCAGCAATTACTAAATCCCAATCTTCATATAAGTAAGTAATTCCCAAATCTATCGCGCCCCCTAAAGAATTATATTGTTCTAACTTAGAAGAAATTAACTTCACATTTGCCCCAACATGAAAATCTGTCCATGGAATATTATAAGCATAGCCTACTGACAAAGCTACTTCCCCTCCACTAAAATCTCCAGTAGATTCTCCAAATTCATTATACCCATCGAAGGTTCCATAATTCACATAAGTTATTCCTGCATGAACGACCTGTGTATGCCTATCGATTAAATAAGCATAGGAAGCGGTACCATAATTTACATCTCCTAGATAATTTACATAATTCAAGGATACATTATTATCCATTTGATAATTGATAGTCGATGGATTGTAAATTCCTGAAGTAGGATCGTAATCGTAAATAGTAATGTTTTTTCCGCCTAAAGCTGCTTGCCTTGGACTGGCTACTAAATTTAAAAACTGATAGGTACTTTTACCCCCTATTTGAGCATACATAGATGGGGTGACAAATATGAAAAAAAAGTAAATCCAATTTTTGGGCATAGGGGCAAAAGTAGTTATTTACATTTCTTAAACGGAATACTTACTTTATTATTTTCTGAACCGCAATGTTAATAATTCCTGATTTTAGAAGAAACTATTATCATTAATTTTTCAAAAGAAGCTGGTTATTAAAGTTACCAGATACAGATTTGATATTTTTAATACTCAAAAATTATATTTTTCATTTTTAAACCGAAATATTTTACGAAAACATTCAATCTCCCAAAACGTTAACAACTAAATTTCAAATACTTACAATTAATACTTATATTGCTTTCTTAACATTTTAACAAATTACACCCTAAAAAAATTAATTCATGAAGAAAAAAATCTACTTCATTGTTCTTGCTATTTTAGTGATTATTAACATGTTTAACGTACCCGGTTCTACTGAAGGTGCGACTGAAATTGACACCGGTGATACGGCCTGGATGTTGGTTTCTGCTGCCTTGGTACTTTTAATGACACCCGGCTTGGCTTTTTTCTACGGCGGAATGGTCAACAAAAAAAATATAATTTCTACCATGTTACAAAGCTTTGTGGCATTAGGTGTGGTGAGTATTCTTTGGGTAACAGTGGGGTTTAGTTTAGCTTTCGGGGAAAGTATTGGAGGAGTTATTGGTAACCCAATGACTTATTTTAATTTTAATGGAGTTTCCCTTGCCCCCAACCCAGATTTCTCTGAAACAATACCATTTTTGTTATTTGCTTTATTTCAATTAAAGTTTGCCATTATTACCCCTGCACTCATTACAGGAAGTTTTGCTGAACGGGTTAGGTTTAGGAGCTATATCTTATTTATGGTGATTTTTGTACTGTTCATTTATACCCCTCTAGCTCATATGACATGGCATCCCGACGGATTATTAAGAAATTGGGATGTATTGGATTTTGCCGGTGGTACTGTAGTACATATGTCGGCTGGATTTGCTGCTTTAGCCGGTGCGGTTTATTTAGGTAAAAGAAAAAGAAATGTACATAATCCATCACAAGTTCCTTATATTATTTTAGGTACTGCTTTATTATGGTTTGGGTGGTTTGGTTTTAATGCCGGTTCTGCACTGGGAGCCAATCTTGATGCAGTAAGTGCATTTGCCAACACGAATTTTGCCTCTGCTGCAGCCATGATTGCTTGGATTTTCTTTGATATGTTCAACAAAAAGAAAATGTCTGCTACCGGAGCTTGTATTGGAGCTGTAGTTGGTTTGGTTGCTATTACTCCTGCTGCCGGGTTTGTGACTATTGGGCAAAGTATTTTTATAGGTTTTATTTCGGCTTTAATCAGCTGGTATGCTGTACAGGTAAAAAACAAATCTGGCTTAGACGACACCTTAGATGTTTTTCCTTGCCATGGAATTGGTGGAGTTTCTGGAATGATTTTAACAGCTGTTTTCGCTAAAGATGTTGGATTGGTATATGGGGAAACAACAACTTTTTTACATCATATGGCAGCTTTAGTAGGAGTGAGTATTTTTACCTTCTTTGGTAGCTTATTACTTTATAAAATCACTGATTTGATTACTCCTATCCGCGTTATTGAAGAAAAAGAACTGGAAGGTTTAGATCTTTCACAACATGGCGAAAGCTTTGAATAAATTAACTTCATTCAAAAAAAACAAAAAGCCTGCTATTTATTTTAGCAGGCTTTTTGTTTTTCTAATATTCGGGTATTCTATTGTTGAATTGCGATATCAGGATCTAAATAATCGGGCGTCCCATCGTTATTAGTATCGGTGAAAATAATTTCATCCTCTGTAATTATTCCATCTCCATTGGCATCATTGACCTCAATTTCATCTATCGTTAATACACCATCACCATCATCATCAGGATCTAAGTAATTAGGTACTCCATCTCCATCGATATCCTCATCCTGTTCAAAATAGATTCCATCATTATCAATATCTTCCATATAAGAAGGAATCCCATCTCCATCGTGATCCATTTGTATGGCCGCAAGCATTTTAAACTTAAACATAATTGGCTCATATTCACTTGGATAACCATTAAAATAAGCCAATCCCGCAGGTACAAAAACCACTCCCATGCCAAAATCATCATTATAACTAACAGAACCATCCTCATTTTCCTCAAAACCGGAAGCTCCTTTAAATTCTATCAATGCTTCTGAAAATCCAGATATTAAACCAGGTCCCTGACTACCTAATATATTAAAGCTAACAGGCAAATTACTCCCATCAAACTCATTACCATTAAAATTCTCTCCAGCATAGGTTATAATTACCCGGTCTGCTTTGGTGGGTTGATAGCTTTCTTCCGCCCCTTTTCTAACCTGTATATAGTACAATTCATAAGTTATTTCTCCTTGTGTAACCTCCTTCATTTTCAAATCATCAGACTCCATAATGGAAGTTCTATCTGCATTTTCTCCCGCAATGGTATCTATAACGATCTCTTGTGTTAAGGGATTATCACCCGAAGCAGGAACAAGTTCAAAAAAGTGGGTAGAAAGATATTCCTCTATATCTTCTGCATTTTCTATATAGACTTCTTCTTCATCTCTTAAAGAAATGGAAGTATCATCATCACTATTACAACTTATGATAAAGGCAGAAAATATAATTAAGACCCCAAAAAATTTACAGTATTTCATCATTGCTTTAAATTTAGCCCGCAAGATACAATTTTCTTATATTTTTGTATAACGAAATAAATCCTCTTTTATGCGTGTAGATAAATATTTATGGTGCGTTCGATATTTTAAAACCCGAAGTATTGCTACTAATGCTTGTAAAAAAAGTCATGTAAAAGTAAATGGAGATGTGGTAAAACCTTCTCGGGAAGTTTACCCTACAGATAAAATTGAAATAAGAAAAAACCAAATTAATTATAAAATTGAAGTGTTAGATATTCCACCTTCAAGGGTTGGCGCTAAATTGGTAAATATTTATTTAACCGATATTACCCCTAAGGAAAATCTTGAAAAATTAGATTTGCTTAAATATTCTAAAGATTATTATAGAAAAAAAGGAACCGGAAGACCTACCAAAAAAGATAGAAGGGATATTGACGATTGGTTTGATATAGATCATAAAGATAAAGAAGAAATATAACTATGACTGCAAAAAAAACGCTCATACTCAATCATCAACAGATTGAGCACAAAATTAAAAGAATGGCTTATCAGGTTTATGAAAGCAATGTAAATGAAACTGAAATAATTATTGCCGGCATAGCGAAAAATGGTTTTGTTTTAGCTGAAAAATTAGCCGCTGCTTTACAGAATATTTCAGATTTAAAAATCGAATTATGCGAAGTAAAACTGGATAAAAAAAATCCTTTAGCGGGAGCCAATACCTCTCTTACTCCTGATGATTATAAAAATAAATCTATCATTTTGGTAGATGATGTACTTAACTCGGGTTCTACTCTTATTTACGGAGTAAAACATTTTTTAGAAGTTCCTTTAAAGAAATTCCAGACCGCTGTATTGGTCGATAGGAGTCATAAAAAATTCCCAGTAAAAGCAGATGTAAAAGGTATTTCTTTATCTACTTCCCTTAACGAAACAGTCAAGGTAAGCTTTGGTAAAAACAGTAAAGCAGAATTACTGGAGTAAATTTATAATTTCTTCAGTAAGTTCTTCTACGCTTTTGGCATTTGCATCTATCATAAAATCGCTTTGTAAATAATAGAACTGTCTTTCAAAAAGGTGTTTTCGTATATATTCTTCTAACTTTTCTTCTGTTTGAAGATGATTAATTAGAGGTCTTTTTTGCTTTTCATTAATTAATCGCGCTGTTAAGTTTTGCGGGGTCATTTTTAAATAGAAAAGCTTTACATGTTCATTACTTTTTAATAAATGTAAATTATTAGCATAACACGGTGTGCCTCCTCCCAGAGAAATTACTTCATTTTTTGAAGTTTTCAAAACCTCATTTAACACTATATTTTCTATTTTTCTGAAATAAATTTCTCCATTTTCTTGAAAAATATCAGTAATTGAAGAATTTTCTTTTTTCTCTATTTCTGTATCAATTTCTAGAAAATCTACATTTAATTTTTCCGATAACAATTGACCCACAGTACTTTTGCCACATCCCATATAACCACACAGAACTATTTTCATAAACTTTAATTTTATTCAAAAATCAGTAATTTTTAAGAAATTACAAATTTATCTAAAAATAGCCTTGGTAAATTGATAAAACACATTATATTTGCACCCGCATTCGCAAAACGAATGTTGGAGAGATCTGGTAGCTCAGTTGGTAGAGCATCTCCCTTTTAAGGAGAGGGTCCTGGGTTCGAGCCCCAGCCAGATCACTTTATTTTTTATGGTTTTAGAAAAAAAATCATAGTTCTTTTTTATAATGGATCTGGTAGCTCAGTTGGTAGAGCATCTCCCTTTTAAGGAGAGGGT
>CETB01171062.1_pt1 | contig 38237 bp, 26 predicted proteins | sample 356381 | NCBI WGS metagenome assembly CETB01 (sample SAMEA2622545, study PRJEB7988) | marine metagenome | biome: marine biome (ENVO:00000447); feature: deep chlorophyll maximum layer (ENVO:xxxxxxxx); material: "saline water (ENVO:00002010), including plankton (ENVO:xxxxxxxx)" | depth 155 m | reverse complement strand
CCCCTGGTCAGCCCGAAGTGACGAATGATATCTGCTCGACTTGGAACAGTTCCGATGGCGTCTGTGACGATTACGATTCTTCACTCGATTTGACACCGGGCCCAGAGTGGATTGCAAGCTCTGTGGAGATAGATGTAGCCGATGCCGAAATGGTCGAGATGAGGGTTGATATGGCAGTATACGAGATGTCCAGAGACGACTTGAATCTAAATGATCTTGATCTTGAGGGAGACAGCGCTCCTTGGGATGGAATCCCTGCAGATTATATCAGAAATTATGAGGGCCTTGATAGAGGAAGTGGAGACTCTGTTTCCGATCTTATGCTAGAGCGCGTGGAACAGATTATGGAGGAGTTCATCGACATTAACTTCCCTAATGTCAATACCACGACTATTACCACGGTCTCTGAGGTGGAGTACAAGTCGCAGCCCGACACTCAATGCATCTATGACTCCGATTATGACTCGATTGACGAGGTCAACGGATATGAGAACAATCCGTTTCATCCTCCTATCTGCTTCCAAGCAATACTACAGATGCAGGTCGATACTGCAGCCTTCGGTTTGAAGCCCGAGACCTCAGACATCAATCGAATGATGCAGGGCATGCTAACAATGGGGGCCTCACTGAATTCACAATTCAATGCTACATCACCCATGGGACATTGGTTGGAACTCTCGGTGATGCCACCAGACTATGCTAATGCTGAGAGTGTTGAGGAACCGGGGACGATTCTCAGTAGAACCCTCGACGGGCACCCTCAGTACTATTCGATTGTGACAGTAGACAACACTCAGGCAGTAACCGAGGCAGCAATTACTTCGATTGTCTTGCAATCCAAGCTCATTCACAGACCAACTACAACTCCAACTTACACATTCGGAGAACAAGACCCTTCACTCAAGATAAATCTCGAAATCGATGCCTCTGATCCTCAGAATTCCATGTTTGATCTACAGATTGCAATCCATCATCTCAACTCTGAGACATTGAGTGATTGGAATGCTGACCTACATGATGGTACAATCGAGATTCCTTGGATTTCATCCGATGGAATTAGATTACTAGATCAGGAAGTAAATGAGGACCTGTCAGCATTACTTCAGGGAATACCAATTGCAGAGATGTCATCTGCTTTCTCTGAGGCCTTCGGGGCCGAGATTTGGTTTGACTCACCACAGTTCTCAGATTCAGATGAGAACGGGGGCCTAGGATTTCAGCACACTCCTGGTGTGACCTGCGAGGAACCTCTGCAGGTGCGCTACTGCACAGAGGGCGAGAGTGCCATGAGTGGAGATTGGCCAATCATGCTTGAGACCAGTTCCCAATCGACCCCGATGAGAGTCGCTTCTGTCGTGGAACGTATCCTAGAGAACACCGGTGGCGACATCGCAACTATTGACCTGTCAAAGGTCACTGATGAGGACTTAGCCTCGCTGATGAATGTTCTAGAGGTGGAGATGGAGGCCGACACCTCTTGGCTGTACGATCTACTGCCCGAAAACATGCCGAATACAGAGTTGACACTCACATTGCATCTTCCTGAGTGGATAGAGTCCACTATCGACGACCCATCCAAAGTAGTAATCACTGCATCTTCATTGGGAGAAGAGGAGCAGGATTTCGCGTTCAAGGGTACTCGAATTTTTGACTGGAGAAACCCGATCTGCATCGATTCCGACCCATGCGAGGAGAATAGTCCAGACCTTATCTGCGGCCCCAATCAGATGACCTGTGTTTCATTCGACATCACGGTGGACATAGAGAAGTTCTCCATCAGAGAGACCTCATTCGCGGCAGAGGTTGAGTTCTCAGCCGAGGTCGTTTTGGAAATATACCGTCTAGGCATAGAATTGGACGAGAAAGGTGTCGAACTCAGTCCCGTTCCGTCAGACCTGCTAAGGAGAGGGATTGTGATTGGAGACAGGATAGACGGCGGCTTACTTGCTGGTTCAGATCTCGAAGCCCCCCTCGACCTTGGCGTTGACAATCCTATAATGCTCGAGATATCTAATCAGGGATTGCAGTCACTGGGATATGAGTTGACAATGAAATCTGGTGAAATAATCGAGTCATTTGGTAGCATAGAGACGGTTCAGGACTTCGGTATGGGCCCCTATGTTATCACAGGAGCATTCGAAGACACTCCTTTGGTGGCCGTTTTCGATACGGTGACCATGCCCACTGACTCCGAGACAGGAGACAGTGTCCCAATGCGTCTAGGATTTGAGGTCGAGACTACAGTAGTTAGTGCCAAGTTGCGTGGAGAAGAAATTTCTATCGCCGCGCAGCCTGCATCTATTGGATTCAGTATTTCAAGACAGATTCTTTCTGCATTTGGATACCCTGTGGCTAACTCATCAGGAGTGCACTTGGACGGAGTTGAATTCTTCCTTGAGGTAACTCCTCTGATGGAGCACACCATGTTCGGGACCATTCGTTCTTCGGCTCGAATGGAGATCCATCTTCCTTCTTCGGTTAGAGTACTCAGTTTCGAAAGTAGAGAAGGTTTGGGCGAATTAATTGAGCAAGATGGCAGACAGGTAGTGGTGTACAGAACCCCCATCTGTCCTGAAGCTACTAGTTGGTCCGAGTGCAGCAAAAACAATGACATTGTATCATATTCAGTTGAAGTGAGTTGGATGTTTGTTATTGGCGAATTAGCACCTTACATTTTCATGTTGATTTTCGCAATTGGGATGCTAATAAGTAGACGTAGGAGGCGGAAGATAGAACATAAACAGAAGAAAGCAGAGGAGGCCAGCGTCGAGGAACAGGAAATCACCGAACGAGCCATGGAGTCGGAGTTCGGTAAACTCGATGATGGAGCCACAATTGTTGACGAATCATTCTTCGAATAGGCTTCCATGGGGTTCCGCCGGGAATAATCTGAAAAAGAAGAAAAATGGTGGGAAGATTAGCCATTCAAATGCTGGTGTATACGCTCCGCCATCGACTTGCCAATACCCGGGACTTCACGCAATTCTCTGATGCTTGCATGCTCGATACCTCGTCTACCTCCGAAGTGTCTTAACAGAGCCTGAATCTTCTTCGCTCCAATTCCTTCTATCTCTTCGAGGGGGTCACTCAATGCACCCCTACCTCTTCTCTTACGATGGAATGAATTGACGAATCTATGAGCTTCATCTCGCGCGAAGACAAGGACACGCCCACGACGATCTAGAATGATATCATCTCTGTCGATTCTGTGAATTGTCTCTTCACGCTTTGAAAGGGATGCTAAAGGAAGACAATCAATCAAACCATGATTGATCAATAGGTTGTGAATTTCATTTAGATGAACGACTCCACCATCGATGAGCAAAAGGTCAGGCCATTTTTCTTGTCTCTTGAGCCATCTTTCAATGACATGAGCCATCATTCGAACATCATCCATGGACATATCTTTCACCACATAGGTCCGGTACTCCTTTTTGTCTGGACGACCATTACGAAGGCTGATACTTGCACCCACACGCTCCTCTCCTTGCAACTGAGCCATATCGAAGCAGACAATATTGTCCAATTTTTCCATATCTAGCAATCTCGCTCCATCGATTGCAGCCCTCTGTTCCAAATTACCACTCTGTCTGAGTTGATTACGCATTAATTGAGCCTCAGCATTGGCATCTGCCATTCGACGTAATTTGGTCAATTCACCTCTTTGTGGATTCCTCACCTCGACCTTAGATCCTCTGCGTTCAGTTAACCACTCCTCCATCCATTCTCCAATTGGGGATGGAACAAGGATTGTCTTGGGTGGTTTACGCTGGGAATAGTGCTCAGAGAGGACGCGACACACGGATTCTGTAATATCTCCACGATGTATTAGTGGATATTGCGTTTGACCAACAATCATACCCTCCTGTGCAGATAAAAGAACGATGGCCCCCAGATCACCCCGATTGGCAAATCCTACCGCATCACATTCCTGGTAGAATCTTGAGTGAATGACCTGCTGCGCGAGTGTTTGCTGTACTGCTGCAATAAGATCACGACTCCTAGCTGCCGCTTCATATTGCAGACTCTTACTGTATTCATCCATTTCTCGTTGGAGATTCTCAATCAACAATAAAGCATCCCCATCGAGAATACTCTCAACAGCCTTGACACGTTCCGGATAGTCATCTGTGTCTGATGATTCGAAATAACCGAAGGGAAGATTATCACGAACATCCCGGATTCCAAAAAAACGCCTGATTAACTTGATGACCTCTTTTGCAGCTTTGGCATCTGAAAAGGGACCCCATAGCTTTGCATCCTTAGGGGGGTTTCTGGTGTAGATGATTCTCGGATACTCATCTGAACTCAAGGCGATGAAAGGATACGATTTATCGTCCTTCAACATCGAATTGTAGTGCGGCCTGTGCTCTCTGATGAGTTGCCGCTCAAGGATGAGCGCATCGTTAGGACTCTTGGTTACAATGAAGTCGATACGATCTGAATCCCTGATTAGAAGGGGAATCATATCACGATCAGGGTTGGCAGCGAAATAGGACCGGACGCGAGAGCGTAGATTAGTCGCCTTACCGACATACATTACCCTGTCATCCGAGCGCCGGAACAGATAGACTCCGGGCTTACGAGGCATCTCAAGACTATCCTGTTTGAGAGCCATGTACTTGATGCGCCGCAGGTGAACGCCCATGAACCCGTGCCTTTGCTCGCATACTGTGATTCCCGAGGCCCAGCGTCGTATCCTCGCCCGACTCGCCCAGTTTGGAGATGAGATGAAACAGACTTGGGATGTGCCCCGTGAACTCTCACTCCCCGGTCTCGCCGAATCTCTAGGAGTGGTTAGATCGGCTCTTCACATCCCACTTACATCGATGGAAGAGGATGGCCTGATTACTACTCGAAAAGCACATGTAATCGGAGGAGGTTCTCGTCGTAGAACTGTAGTCCATATCACTGATGCTGGTAGACAGGTTCTCTCAGAGAACGAACCGGAATCTGCCACTAGAAGAGGTAGAAGTTACGGGCCACTGCCAGATAAGTCAACTCTTCACGGTAGGGTTGAGATATCAGAAAATTTAGTCGATATGCTTACTGGGGGAACTAGCGTTCTTCTCAGCGGACTTCCAGGGGTGGGCAAGTCCAGTCTGGCGAGAGATATCGCCGAGATAGTCGTAAACAGCGGCTGGGCAGTCCGATGGGCCTCTTGTTCAATCGACTCAGACACTTCTACAATAGGAGAGATGTGGTTAGGCGAGAATCTGAGCGACTCCTCGACTATTATTTCTTCAGCGGCAGGACAGAGAACACTACTCGTAATCGATGAAGCTCAAGAGTTGCACCATCGCCACTCTGATGGAGTTGCTGATTTGATTAATCAGGCCGCGTCTAGCGATTCGCCCATTCTCGTTGTAGTCAGATCACCTAGTCCATTCGGGCCACTTCAAACACTCTCAGAGGTTGTATTAGATGGACTGGAGTCCAAACATGCAATTGAGATTCTACCTAGTGATTTGGACGAGAAGGAGGCCGTGAGCGTGGCGGAGAAGTTAGCAGGTCACCCACTTGCACTACACCTATGGTCTCCCGGGGAGACACTTCCAGAGAGAGTTGAAGCGGTACAGGACTTCGTCGAGTCAACAGTGATGCGCAGGCTGAGTGAGGATGGAATGACCACACTCGACGAACTTTGTATATCTCCAACTCCTCTTGCGATTGAGGAATTGTTTGACGAGTCTGGAACCTTGGAACTTGATGAGGCCGCAATTCTCAGGTGGATGGGAACAATTGCTGAACCTCATCACCTAATCAGAAATGTCAGGCGAGGAACATGGTCTTCTGATCAAGCCAAGTCTATGCACTCCAAGGCCGCGAGTCTATGGTCAACCAGAGACGGAGCAAGGGCTCGCAGAATCCAGAGTCACCACATGATGAATGCAGGAGAGATGGATACAGATTGGATTAGTGAGAACATCGGCAGTATCGCCGATGAGGATAGTGCGGCTGCCGCTGTGGTTCTAGAACAGGCAGTCGAAATTAGTGACTCCGAGCCACTCAGAGAAGCTGCTGCAGACCTGGCTCTTGATAGAGGAGAGGTTTCAATCGCAGAGAATCACATCTCCGAGTTAAGCCCAGGACCATCAAGTAAGATGCGTCTAGCAAGAGTAGCTAGGATGAGAGGCGATTCGGAGGCTGCAATGGAACTCGAATCGAGTGCATTGTCCGAGATGCAACCCGAAGAGCGCGCAAAGACCACAATATCTGCACTCGTCAGACTCCATGACGACCGACTACCAGGTAGGATTCAACAATCGTTGGCAACTCAACTTATCTCCTTAGCAGACTCAATCGACCTCTCCGGTCTAGCCGAACCATATAGGGCGGCAGGGAACCTGTCAATAGAGCTAGTCAGGCATAGTATCGCACTAGATTCAGGCAACCTTTCGGAGGCCGCACGGGCTCGTACCTCGATTGAAATCAGTATAGGAGAAGATCCCAGTGCAGTATCTCTGCTGGACCTCAGGTCAAGCCTCTCTTCTCTGACTGAAGGAAACATTCCTCTAGAGGCAATGAATGCTATCCGTAAGGCGATCGAGTCGTCAGAGGGAATTTACAGAATAAGACTGATTCATGCCACTCTTGAGTCCATGGACAAACATCCCGACTGGCTAGTAGAAGCACACTCATCAATAGTTGGCTTCAGACTGCGTGATGACTCACCTATGCAGCGCAGGCTGAACGCTCAGAGATGGTACTGGAGAGGCGTGTTGGAGCCAAATTACCGCCTCTCTCATTGGAACGAGGCTGTGAGCAGATTCAGGATGGCCGAGTGTAGCTCAGCAGCCAATCAACTGATTTCGATGATTGCCCGCGAGATTTAGATTTCAGCACCGATTAGCGTCCTAGTCTCAATGATTCCGGGAACCTCTCTGATACCCTTCACGATACAGCGAGTTAACTCCGATTCATCATCTGCCTCGACCTTCACAAACAGGTCATGCGGACCGAAGACAATCCACTGTCCGACGACTCCTTCAATCGCGCTGACAGCCTCTCTAACAGACACCTCGCAACCAGTCTCGGTAGTGATTAGTACGAATCCAACAGCCATTCTCAGACCTCCACAGCAATCAGAGTCTCAGTCTTGATAATGCCAGGTAATGATCTCATCTGACCGATGAGAGTCTGTGCCATCTCATGCTCATCATCGAAGTCGATTCTAGCTATGATGTCGTACTCTCCGTAAGCGACATGAGTCTCTGTGATTCTGTCGATGTCCAACAGCGACAAGTAGACCTCTCGCTCGCAACCAGGCTCGGCCCTGATTAGTACAAATGCTGTACTCATGAGTCCTCAAAGCGACCCGTTCGGTTGGTGTTTATGACCTCTGCTGTGCGATAATCCCTCACTGCTCATCAGCCCGCAAGGGATAACAGTCAGAGAGCGAGCCCGAAGCCATGCTTGAACGACAGGACGGCCGCATGGCCGTCATAGCGTTAGTCGCGCTCCTTCTTGCGTCCTATGCGCCTCTAGCCGTGGCAACATCTAGCTCTGGACCCCGTTCTACGACCGTATGGTCTGGTACAGTGACACTAACTAGTGGATACACAGTAGAGAGCGGAGATATACTAGTTGTTCAGTCTGGCACCACTATCCAACTTGGTGATGATCAGAGCATTCTCGTTGCTGGTAGAATTACTGTTCAGGGGACTTCGTCCGACCCGGTCATTCTTGAGTCCATCATTGGTAACCACGAGGGCATTGTGTTCAACTCTAGCAGCAGTGGTTTGGGCTCGAAGATTGAGAACCTTACCATAACCGATGCTGAGTGGGGGGTCACAATATACGACAGTGACCCTACTCTCAACGATCTCAAAGTGATTAATGCGGACAGGGTCGCAGTTGACTTGTTTGATGGGGCTTCTCCACGAATCAACGATTTGGTAATTGATGGAGGAGGACAAGACCTACACGGAATCTCAACTTCGTGGAGATACGGGATAGGACTCTCCGTCGGGGCATATTCAGCCCCAATTGTGGATGGATTAACTGCTGATGGATTAATCACTAGAGGTGTAAACTATTGGGGAAACTCAGGCGGTCTGATTTCCAATCTTGAGATCTCCAACATCACTGGATCGACTCTAGCCATAGCTGCAGGCATCTGGGTCGAAGACTCAATTCCTCTAATTTCTGATTCCACGGTGACTCGTTGTGACAATGGAGTCTATGTTCGACACATCACTTCTGGCTGGACAACACGACCTAACTTCGTAGGACTTACGGTTGAGGACAGCCAATACCGAGGAGTAATGGTAGAGCAGTACAATCACAGCCTATTTTCCAATGTACCTCACAATGCTATCTTCAACGACTTAGTCTTGAGAGGTACCGGAGGACCAGGGGCCAAGACTCCAGGGCTGGGGTACGCTGCTTTTGAGGTGAATACTAGCGGTGTGAGAGTCACCGACGCTCTAATCGAAGATAACATGGCTGTTGGCTTCAAGGCATACATGATTGGACCCTCTACCATACTGAATGGAATCGAACTCCACAGCAATGGAAGAGCGAGTTCAAGTGCACCAATTAATGACAGAGCAGGGATGTTCATGCGCAGCGCAAACTGGGCTCCCACAATCAACGATCTCGTGGTGACTAATTCCACCGGACCTGGTGTTCTATTGTGGAAAGGTGGAGCCCAAGGCGCAGACTGGGTGATTACGGGTAATGGCGCCAACGGAGTCGATTTGAGAGAGTTCCATCCGGATCTCTCAGGTATTCTCAGTATAGGAAACGCCGGCCATGGGGTTTCAGTTAGAGACTCAAGTAATGTCGAACTGGCATATGTTTCTACATTTCAGAATGGACTCGGAGTCACGCTTCCCGAATTAGGTGCTGGGATTTACTTTGAAGAGTCGAATGATGTGATGAGTGGAGGTAAGAATGTCACTTGCTTCGAGTGTACTTCGATTCAGGACCAGCATGGCATAGTCGTACGCGAAAGCGTCGATTTGCAACTATTGTCTACAGAAATCAGAGATTCTGTAAATGGTCCCGCTCTAGATATTGATAACTCGGGAATGGACCACCATGGTACAGTAATCATCGATGATCTAAGAGTTGCTAGCAACTCTAGCAGCCATGCCATAGAACTCGATGAGGTCGATGGAATTGTCAGAGGAGTTGATCTCAGTGGAGATAATGGAGGCATGCTCTGGGATGCCGATGGTCAGATCAGCTCCTTCTTTGAGAACAGCTTCATCATAGGAAATACAGCCTCTTGTCTAGACTTGGTCGATCACAGCGAGTTGTTTTCCGACAACATTGCACTTGACTGCGATTCAAGCGCTCCCGCCTCCATGTTGGATAGTTTCGCTAACTTCACCGATTCATGGTTCTCATCCGGATCATCTGACACCTTCGATATGCTGGGCAATAGCCACCTAAGGTGGATATCGTCCTCTAATTTCGGTACTCCGACATTTACTGGATCGGACAACATTGCCGATGTGATGTGGCCGGTAGAGGTGCATGTGGTGAATCAGAACCTACTACATATTCCTCATGCGGAAGTCAACATGTCATTCGATCTGTATGAGTCTGAACATACCGCCACCATGCCCTACTCAGGAATTGAGACATACGGCCCATTCATCGGAGAGCGCTGGACTCCGATGCAAGGATGGTCAGACACTAACATGGTGTATACTGGATGCGATTACGATGGAGTGCACAATGACTCCACATCCTTCGAACTAAACTCGGATTTGTCGATATTCTGTCGCCTTGAGTTACAGAATCAGCCACCATTCATTCTTTGGGATTCACCTGCTGATGAGGACATATTAGCAAGCGGTAGCGTAGTCCCATTCAATGCCTCAAGCTCATGGGATCTTGACCTAGATGATTTGTCATACTCTTGGACTAGTAATATCGATGGAGACCTGTCGAGTACTTGTGGCCCACTAAATGGAAATGGCTCAGTCTTTGAAGCAAATTCAGGACCGACAACCTGTCTATCTGATGGAACACACCAGATTACTCTCGAGGTTTGTGATACTGACAACCATTGCGTGCAAGAGACTAGGGAAATTGAGTTGATCAACCTACCTCCTGTGCTATCGGTAGGAACTACTCCTACTATCTCCTCATGGGGGACTCTTTATCTTGGCATCACTGCCAATGTTACAATTCACTTAGCGAGTACCTATGACCCAGAAGGGGACGAACTGAACTGCTGGGTCGAGACCTCGTATGGAGATGGAACTGGGCAACCTCCATCGGGAGATTCTGAGTGTCTAGACACTATCATCACCTCCTTCCCGGGAGCGCCCAATCAGTTCTCAGTCACTGTGTATGCCTCAGATGGAGTCAATGTCCCAGTCTCTTGGACCTTCAATGTCGAACTGTTTAACGAGATACCTGTGGCCAGTATGGAAATTATTCGATCAGGAGAAAAGTCCTCTGACACAGTTCGATTGGATGGATCCGACACATTTGACCCAGAGGGAGATGCTGTCAGATTTGAGTTCTGGAGTGATAGGGACGGACTCCTAGCATCCGGAGTTACTCCTGATTCAGAGATAATCTGGGAAGGAACCTTGTCGAAAGGAGACCATCTGATTACTATGCACGCGAGTGATGATTTGGCTAATCATGCTGGTATGTGGAGTACCACTAGCAATGAACTTAGAGTAATCAATTCTCCACCCGTGGCAATCATCGCGAGCCCATCTGATGGTATCCTTACCGATTCAGGAGAGCTGCTTCTGTTCGATGCCACTGGCTCAGGCGACTGGGATGCTGCCTGCACTGATCTTCTCAATAATGGTAGTGGACTTGTCTGCAACCCTTTCACCGATCAGAGTACCGATTTAGTCAGCGTACTTTGGGAGAGTGACAAGCTCAGTGAGCCGATGGGTAGTGGATGGATTCTACAGACCAGGTTGCCAGAAGGTGTCCATCAAGTCACCTTGACTATCGAAGACGGTTCAGGGGCTAGCGATTCCTACCAAATTATGGTCAGAGTCGACGAAGCCGCCCCTGTGCTAGTCCTCGACTCTCCGATGCCTGGTATCGAGGTCTACTCGAACTTACCAGTTCTCTTCGACTTCCGACAGTCGTTCGACCCTGATGGAGACGATTTCACAGTAAGCGTCTATTCAGACATTATGTCAGAACCAATTCTTGAAGACAAGACCACTGATTATTGGTACAATGATTACCTTCCTGCAGGAGTACATACTCTAAGATTCGAACTGACCGACTCCACCGGTATGCAGCGAGTACATTCACAGGTTCTTACGGTTCTTGAGACTGGACCTGTGGCAGGAATAGCCGGACTTACTGAAGGACAGTACATTCCTCCCGGAGAACCTGTAATGCTCGACGCTTCAGAATCCTACGACTACGATGATGATATCATTCTCTATCAGTGGAGTCTATCTGACGGTACTCTTCTCAGTGACAAACAGGTTTACTCAGCTACATTTCCCCCGGGACCAGTTCGCGTCGATCTACTTGTCAAAGACTCTAGAGGGGCGGCCTCATCCATGTCAATCAACCTCACAATTGGCTCCAGTTCACCCCAACTCTACGAACTCGAGGTCAATCCAGTTGTATTCGAAAACGATGACCCTACTCCAGTGCTGATTACTGTCAGATTAGTCGACCCCGACGGGACTACCAATTCTGTCAGGGGAGAGTTGCGATCATCCGGAGTATCTCAGACACTCGAGTTCCGTGATGACGGAGTAGAGGGCGACCAATTTGCGAATGATGGCATCTGGTCTTACCTTTCAATTTGGACACTTTCGGGTTCCACCGCAAGAGTCGAGGTCTGGGCATTAGACGGAGATACAGTCAGCCCCGGACTTGTAGAGATAGTACAGATTGAGACGCCAGAGGAAACCAATTTGGTCGACTGGTTGCTAGGAAGCGGCCTTCCTTTCCTCATTGTTGTACTAACCGTGGCGATTATGGCTGGAATTGCGTATGTCGGAACTAGAAGGAGACAGATTGCTAAGGATCTAGACATGATTGAGTCTTGGTCTGGGTTTAATCCCCGAGAATTGGACGAAGAGTTTGATGATCAGAATTCTCTATGATGCAAGAATGACTCAAGAACCCAAGTCACTTATCATCCAGATGACGATGATAGGGGTTCCATGGACCGAAACTTGGACCTACACATCGCCGCCCTGATTTTCATGAGCGGTACGCAAGCCCTCGTCTCCGGTTTCGACGAAGAAGGAGACGTTACAACGACGAGTGCCCTGACCCTAGAGGGGGAGGATTCTGAAGATCCGATTCCAGCCCCGGGACCTCTCAATAGGCCGATTCCTTTGCTAATTGAACAGTCTTAGTGTCAAATCACTGAACCAACCGCTTGATATCTATTAGGCCGTTGGCAGTCAACATGAACGCAGGCCCAAAGACTGCAATTGTGGCAATAATGATGATGCTTAGCTCAGGGTGTCTGGGCGCGGTAGAAGACATAGTCGATGTCGAGGATGAGGTCATTGACTCAGTCCTCGATTGGCTCGATAGTGAATATCCTCACCTCGACCTGCCTGAGCGAGAGAGGTCTACGCCTGTACTCGAGACTTACGACCAATGCGACCTACTTCTAGGAGATCTACAGGAGTCAATCTACAATGAAATGTTAGTCTCACTAGACCAGCAGTCATACTGGCATTGGGCTGGCCCTGTCTGGCGTGGTGGCGGAGTATGGTTGGAGGAAGGCGTAGCAATGATGGACGGAGCACCCGAGTCTGCAGTAGATGACTCTGGCTCCAATGCCGGTGGATCTGCCGATAGCGACTCTGATCGTGAGGGCGAGTTCTCAGGAACTAACAACCAGGAAGAAGGCGTAGATGAGGCTGACTTTCTGAAGACTGACGGTTACCACATCTACATGCTGAATGGAAACCTTCTGGTAATCATGGGCGTGCCAGAGTTTGGTGAACTCACTCTTGAGTCCAACCTTAGCATTCAGGGTTATCCTATGCAGATGATGCTTGAGGGCGACAGACTGGTCATTGCATCATCCATCTACTACTGGAGTCTACCTCACGATGATCCACTTAGGGAACTCATGTCCGAAGAGGTCACAGTCAGTTACCCCGGCGAGGAGGAGTATTCCTACACCTACACCCGTGTTCAGAACTTGGTCAAGTATACTGTAGTGGACATAACAGACAGGAGTGCACCCGAGGTCGAGCGTGAATTGTACATTGAGGGCAACTACCACACTGCAAGACTAGTCGATGGGACAATGCGCTCAGTCACTCACCTTTGGACGCATATCGATGGACTCAGGACTTGGGTCTATCTTCCAGAGAATTACTGGGAGGCAGATACCGATGAGCAGAAGATGGAAATTTGGAACCAGAGCATGGAGGAGACCATCGCAGCAAATCAGGCGATTATCGACGATTTGACTCTGGATGACTTCGCACCCCATCTGTATGAGGTGGGCGAAGATGGACTCTTCCAACATCCTACGACTTCGGAAGACTGTGGCGAGTTCTCTGCCAGCTCCGACAGCGCAGGTCGCGGCTTTAGCACAATCATGACAATCGGATTACTCGGAGATGAGTCTGAGATGCAACTGGACCACATCACTTCCTCGTGGGCGCATGTATATGCTTCACAGGATGTGATGGTACTCGCAGAGCCAGCCAATGACTGGTGGTGGTTCTGGAGGAACTTCGGCTGGGACGATGCAACCAATATCCATGTCTTCGATATTAGCAATCCTTCAGAGACGACATATGTAGCCTCAGGGCGAGTTGATGGTACAGTTCAGGATCAGTTTTCCATCTCAGAGTACAACGGAATAATCCGTGTAGCAACAACTGAAGACGCTTGGGGTCGCTGGTGGCTAGAAGGAACAGAGGAATGGACTGGACCGACCAACAATGTGTTCACTCTCGCAGTTGCGGAGTGCATGATTCCAGAGGGCTGTGATGACGAATCTTCTGAAATGGTTCAGATTGGACATGTAGGAAACATCGCGCCAGATGAGCGTATCTGGAGCGCTCGTTTCGTTGGCGACAGGGCTTACTTAGTTACATTCGAGATTATCGACCCTCTGTGGGTAATCGACCTAACTAACCCAACCAACCCAGTAATCTTAGGAGAGCTGGAGGTTCCGGGAGTCTCTACATATATCCATCCAGTTGATTCAGACACTCTTCTGACAATTGGAATCGGCCCAGGGCCAGATGGACTCGGACTAGACTGGTCCATGACTCAGGTATCACTTTTCGATGTCAGTGATCCAACAAACCCCACACTAGCGGACTCACTCCAGTTGTCGCCTGCCTACGAAGATGACCATTGTGACGAATGGGGATGCGGATGGTCGTGGTCCTACTCTGAGGCCACATACGAACACAAGGCATTCACCTATTGGGCTCCAGAGCAACTACTCGCAGTGCCACTGTCGACATACAGGTACATCTACGAACAGATTGAGTTCGAGGACAGGACCTACACATACTCGGGTTACGAGTTTGTTTCAACACTTGAACTGATTAATGTCGATGCAGAGAATGGAACACTATCTACTCATGGAATGGTAAACCATTCTGAGTTCTACAACGATGACGGACTGTCTGATTGGTGGAGCGGCTCGACCAGCATACGCAGATCGATTTTCATGGGCGACTACATCTATGCCTTCTCCGCCGCCGGAGCCTCTGTTCACAGGACTGATGACCTCACTTCCATGGTTGAGCTGGAGTTGCCAGGTTACGATGAAACCGAGGTCTACTACTACGAGACTGAGGAAGAAATCGAGTCTGAAGGTTCAGATGACTCAGACGGCGAGTCGGCAACTGTAGAAGGCTAATCAGTCAAACTGCAATGCTCTACCTGTAGAACCAGGGGTGGCTACGGGCACTCCGCGGAGTGCACCATCGACCTCCCTCTTGTGGACGATTTTTCCGTCCACAATGGTGTACATCGGCCAGCCAGTGAGTTCCATTCCATCATATGGCGTCCAACCTACTCTAGTCCAAGTATCTGAATCAGTGATGGTTCGACGAGTCTGCAAGTCTACGAGAGTCAAGTCACCGTCGTAACCTTCGATTAGTGAGCCTTTATTTTTCATCCCATAGACTCTGGCAGGACCTTCACACATCCAGCGAACAACATCATTCACACTGCATTTACCATTCATCGCGTGAGTCAGCATTAGCGGCAACGATGTTTCCACACCAGGCATTCCTGCTGGTGCTTTTGGGTATCCCACAGACTTGGACTCTAAGGTATGTGGAGCATGGTCAGTAACAACACAATCGATTGTTCCGTCCTTGAGACGCTTCCACAATGTATCCTTATCCTCAGTATAGCGAATTGGAGGATTCATCAGTACTCGCACACCTAGTGCCTCGACATCATCTTGGTCAAATGTAAGGTGCTGAATACACGCCTCAGTTGTGATGAGATCGCCCTTGTTATTGTGTAACCAGTCCGCTTCTATCGCACTAGTAAGATGCACGATGTGAAGTCGGTGGGCGTGGTCCTTCGCGAGTGCTGCTGCTCGTTTGGTTGCTAGGAAAGCACATTCCACATCTCTACACTCTGCATGAGAAGTGATATCGGTACGATGACCGAACTCTGCTATACGTTGCTGAAGCCGCTCTTCATCCTCAGCATGAGTTGCAATTATGCCCCCGGTATTGGCGAAGATTTCTTCGAGATGTTTCTGTTCATGGACTAGCAAATCACCAGTACTACTTCCCATGAATATCTTGATTCCACAGACTCCATCCATTCCTTCTACACTTTGCAAATCGCTCACATTGTCTCTAGTTGCTCCAACGAAGAAACCGTGATGAGTCACCGCCTTCTGGCCAGCAAGAGCAATTTTTGTCTCCAGTGTGGTGCGATTTGTAGCGTTAGGAATGTTGTTCGGCATATCTAGGAATGACGTGACGCCTCCAGCAGCAGCAGCTCTGCTACCGCTCTCCAAATCTTCTTTCTCAGGCTGACCAGGCTCTCTAAAGTGGACATGAGGGTCGATGGCACCAGGAAGTAGATGCAGACCCTCGCCATCGATTACTATCTCTCCTTCGCGAGCGTCCAGACCTCCTCCGGGGGCTATAGAGGAAATCTTGCCACCAATCACTCTGAGGTCTCCTTCGACGATACTACCGCCTACAATCATCGTCGAGTTTCGAATCAACAGATTGCCGTCCACGCCTTCGCCCGGATTAACGACGGAACGAGAAGTCCCATGACTGTTCTTGCTCGGCATCCTGCTAGGCTGCTAAGGTGCTGTTCATATATTCCACCGTTGACGCCGACGCACAGCGGGTTGGAGTAGCCAGGTTATCTCGTCGGGCTCATAACCCGGAGACCGGTGGTTCAAATCCACCACCCGCTACCAAACTGAAAGTGAAAATCGTTGTACTGCGGATAACAATACATCTCAAGCACTTTCAACATTCGAATAGGGCCATTCGTTTGTTCATATACCTTCGAAGATGAGGTAGGAGCAATAGGTGAACGAGATGAGCGAGAAGACAGCTAGTGAGAAAGTCGAAGAAGAAGAGATTGTGATTGATGTTGATGAACCCGAACTGACGGTTGAAGATCTACCCGGAGTCGGACCAGCAACTGCGGAGAAACTACGGGAAGCAGGCTTCGAAGAACTGCTTGCTATAGCAGTAATGAGCCCATCAGAACTTGCCGAGCAGGCCGAACTCGGTGAGGCTGTTTCTGCTAAGATTATCGCAGGCGCGAAGAAGATGGCAAACATCGGCGGTTTCATTAGCGGTTCTGCGCTACTCGATCGCCGCAAACTAGTCCAAAAGCTCACATCCGGCTCATCTTCCCTCGATGAACTCCTTGGAGGAGGATTTGAGACTCAGGCCATAGTCGAAGTATTCGGTGAATTCGGTAGCGGTAAGACGCAGATTGGTCATCAACTCGCTGTGAACTCAATCCTACCTTTCGACAAGGGAGGCTTTGACGGAGAAATATTCTACATTGACACTGAAGATACATTTAGGCCGGAGAGAATTGCCCAGATGGCCGAGGCAGTTGGGATAGATCCTCAAGATGCCCTAGACAGGATTCATGTAGCGAGAGCATACAACTCAGCCCACCAAATTCTTCTGGTGGACGAGATTAAGAGGATGTCCAAGAACATCGATGTAAAACTCATCATTGTCGACTCTCTAACTAGTCACTTCCGTGCCGAATATATCGGCAGAGGCATGCTTGCAGCACGCCAGCAGAAATTGAACAAGCACATGAAGGAGTTGAAACAACTCTCCGATGTAAACAATGCATTGGTCTTGGTCACGAATCAAGTCATGTCCAAGCCAGATGCCATGTGGGGAGATCCCACTAAGGCGATTGGCGGCCACATAGTGGCGCACGCCAGCACATTCCGCTTGTACCTGAGGAAGTCGAAGGGGGGCCGTAGAATAGCTCGCCTAATCGACAGCCCCAACTTGCCTGATGGCGAAGCGGTCTTTACCGTGACAACCGAGGGTCTACGAGATTAGTCTCGTAGACTCCTCGGGTCCGAATACTAGACGGGCAACTCTTCTAGAGACAACTCTACAGATTCCATTAGTGTGAGGAAATGCCTTTCATCGAATCCTAGCTTAAGGTCCGCTGCGGAGAATAATTCTGGCAAAGTTCGAGTGTTGCCCAGTTTCATCGCGTTGGCGTAGTCTTCTAGTGCCTTCTGTGGATTGCCCAACTGAGTCTTCCACAGTTGTAATGATCCCAACTGCGCGATTCCGTATTCGATGTAGTAGAATGGAACTCCATACAGATGCCCTTGCTGCTGCCATGAAACTTCCTTGAATTCTGAATGACTACTCCAATCCATTTGTGGACCAAACCTCTCTCTAATGGATAACCAAGCTTCTGCACGCTCTTCCCTAGTATGGCTAGGATTTTCGTAAATCCAATGTTGGAATGAGTCTATTGTTGCTATCCAAGGAAGTAGGAATACGACACCTTCCAAGTGTGTTCTCTTCGCTCTACTCGCTTCTTCTTCGTTGTAGAATTTGTTCCACCATGGCTGTGTAAGTAATTCCATCGACATCGATGCAACTTCTGCGAATTCGATAGGATAATTCCTCTCATCTATCAGGTCTAGATGTCCACAATAAAGAGAATGGAATGCATGGCCAGCCTCATGAATCATTGTCTCCAAGTCCCCTTGAAGTCCTGCAGCGTTCATGAAGATGAATGGAACCCTACTCTTCTCGAGATAGTACTGATAGCCACCGGGTGCCTTGCCCTTCCGAGTGTCTAGATCGAGAGTATCCATTTCGACTAATTTGTCGAATTTAATGCCTAGGTCATCTGAGATTTCGTGAAACATCTCTGAGAGTTTCTCCACCATCTCATTCACGGTTTGAAACGGCCTAAGTGGCTCTCTTCCATGAATATCGGGCCCAGACCCAGTCTTTTCATTAACATCCCAGGGACTTAGTTCGGTCAACCCCAAAGCCCCCGCTCTCTCTTTGTTTATCTCTCTAAGTATGGGCATACAGACTGATTCTACAGAGCTATGAAACTCCAAACAATCTTCGATAGAGTAGTCAAAGCGATGCATCGCTTTGAACATAAAATGAGTGAAACTTTCGAATCCAGCATTTAGGGCCATCTGATGTCTAAGTGAAATCAATTCGTCGAATATCTCAGACATTCTCTCATGGTCCTGCATTCTCCGGTCTGACATTGCAGTCCATGCTGTTTGACGTACCGATCTCTCGTTCGATTCCAGGTATGCACTCATTTGAGGAAATGTTCGTTCCTCTCCATCGAATTCAACCGTCATACTGCCTGTAATGCCCTGAGCTTCGGTTACAAGCTCTGTCTGTCTCACTTTCAGAGGTATGTTCTCTTTACGGAAGATTTCGATATCAGTTCTCATTCCTCTTAGCATCAGAGAGTATCTTTCCGGAAGATCTCCTACTGCAGGATGACCAACAATCCTTCTATTCAGAGAGTCGGAGAATTCAGAGAGTTTTGGCCTTACATTACTAGAGAAGTCTAGGAATGAATTACGCTTTTCCTCACTCTCTGTGTCGCATGTCATACCGATGTACAGCAGAGCTCCCGCCTCTGATATATGTTCAGCAAGGGTTGAGGTATCCTTAATCAGAGACTCTAGACAACCCGAGCAGGTCAATTTTCGTTCAAGCAGATTATTTGCATAAGGCTCTATATTCTCCCATTTTGTGGCGTCAAAGTCGCCATCAATGAACGAATTCAATCTACAACCTCTGACGGGAAGACTTCGGGCCGTTTGGAAGAGGCCCCTCTTCACGAGTCCACTTGGCACACTTCCATTCTTCTACGGCCTCGCTCACCTTTCTTCTCGTATCTTCCAATTCCGGATGATTAGGATTATTGCTTTCTATCCAGCAGGCCGTGCAGTATCTCTTATTCTCAAAATCGACGAAGTTTCCGGGGGTACAGTTGACCTTGCAGGTAACACAATGCCTGAAGCCGTGAAACTTCGCCATGATTCTCGGTACGCGCTCGAGTAACCCGCCTATGAGGTTGACTCCCGATGACTCACATGTCCGCCAATGCTGAATGAGTTAGGAATACATTCTCCCTAGAATGAGGCTCGATACTCTCCTCATTATCCAAAGCCCCGAGCCGAATTAATCCCTCTTCAGTAGGAATGGGTCTCTTGGGAAGGAGTTTCGCTCCAAGATGTTCTATCAGTCTAGTCGCTTCTAGATTGTTGTCTGAATAGGTCGATCTGAGAACTTCAGTTTCACCGAATTCTTCGCCTAGAATAAATTCTGGGAGAAATATTATCCATGCAGACGCATCTCCTTCGCTCAAACCTGCTCGCTGAAATGCAATACTTAGCTGCCTAGTACCTGATACTAGTCGAAGGAACTCGGCATCAGGAGTTCTGGCAATCATTCTGTCAGACCCCTCCCTTCTTCTTAGGGCCGACCAGACTGTCCAGAGCCTTACCTCGCTGCAGGCGGCATGATACGATAGAAGCAACCAACGGTCACTTGGTCTCCATTCATTGAATACTGAGACAATCGAGCTTGGATTCTCAATCGGCTCAGAGAATTCAATCCCCCAGGCGGGAAACCAAGGCATACCAGATGACTCGTCCACGGATGCCGATGGCCTCGACTAGAAGAATTGTATCTATCGTGATTGACGCCTTACAGTGCGTGAAGCTGTATTGACAATGCCTTCGACTAGTCGAGGACTCCAGCCGCGCAAGTCAGAAAGCTTCCCCATATCTCTCTCAGTCAGTTCGGCTAAATCGGCCGCGTTAGAAACTCCTAGCAAGTCCACCATCTGCCTCGCTCTAGTTCTACCGACTCCCTTCAGAGCCACTAGGCCAAGCAAATCAGTCTTACAGCCGTATCTTATTCTCCGGTGCATCTCATCCACCGCCTCAACAAGAGTTCTATGCGAATCTCTTCCCATACTAGCCAACTCATCATCATCTGCAAGTATTCTTCTCGTAGCATATAGCAGCCACTCTGCTATCTCGACCCTGCCCCTAAGGTCTCCAGGCTGAACTCCCCATTCTTCCTCAATCTGGTCTATTCTGTATTCGTCTGCCCAGGACTGTAGTACCAAAACGCCCTTCATTCGCCGCTCCTCATCTAGGTCCACAGCCTCAGTTAGGAACTCTCTCTCATGGCCATGGATGGCTGCCTGAATAGCGTCATAGTCTCCTTTCCTTGGCCACAGTGGTAGGAAATCAGGAGTACACGAAACTAGGTGAAGCAAACTCAGAGGTGAGACCTGATGATACTGATCCTCCCCGGTCAGAGTTGCCATCGCTCTACTCATTCCATCTCTTAACATCCGGCCCGAAATGGGATTGAGATACAGTTGTGAAACTCTCTCTCCTAACGCAGTAGCCAGATATGTCATTGAGGCAGGCTCAGGTGGATCCTGTTCGTATGTCTCGTGCAGACTCGCCTTTCGGAATCCGAAAATTGGCGGACCACGTCTAGGCTTGAATTGGGATTCTCCACGCTCCCCCCGGATGTCAATCCCCAATACTTCGGATGCAGAGTCTACCCAAGATGGTAATTCATCCTCCCATTCCTCATCCTGTTCAAGGGGAGACTCCTCGAGCATCCTTTGTTTCACCTCCTCAGATTCACCAGTTCGGTCAATCATCCCGTTAGTTGCGAGCCAACTGATTACATCGTCTAGTCGAGCGGCGAGATCTTCAGGGTCAAGATGAGTGGCTAGGAATGTCTTGGAGAAGAAACGACCTAGCGCATCCCTGTCTGAAATTCCTCCTGTAGCCAACATTGAGAGGACATGAGTAAGTAGTGCCGGGTCCTCTTCTGCCCTCATTGCATTTGGATTGGCCAACTTCGAAGTAACTTCTTCTGGCTTACCGTGCAGATATAGAGAGACTAACTTGTCTTCTTCTTCCCTTCCTTTAGCAAGCAACCACGATTCTCCCACATTGTCGTATTTTGGTCTACCAGCACGACCCATCATCTGCATGACTTCCATTACTGGAAGAGGCATTGACATCCCAGCCGCCGCACTCCATCTCCTGTAGTCTCTGATTACTACCGTTCTAGCTGGAAGGTTGACACCCTGGGCCAGAGTAGGTGTTGCAACTATGCAGGCTAAATCGCCTTCTCTGAAAGCATCCTCGATGACCCCTCTCTGCCTTCCAGTTAAGCCTGCATGATGGAAAGCCACGCCTCCACGCAGAGCGTTGGATAGCGTATTGCCGAGATTCGAACCCTCCGACCGAGATACACTATTCGCAATTTCCTCCCATCTTTCTGCAGACTCGGAAGTCAAATCATCAGTGCCATCAGCAAGAATTTTTCTACAATGCTTGGACAACTCTCTAGCTTCCTTCTGGGCAGACGACCGCGAAGAGACGAAAACAAGTAATTGACCTCCTCTTGAGATAGTATCTGAGAGGACTGCTTGCAATTGACGAGTGGATTTACCCTCGAGATGTCGCACTTCGAGAACCTCTCCTTCATCTCCTCCATCAATTCTGTGCACTTTACTTTCCAGTCCGTTCACAGTGCCATAACGCAAAGTAACAGGGCGCCATTCAGAAACCACGAGTTCAGCATCCAACCAGTCTGCCATTTCAGGTGCATTCCCAACAGTTGCTGATAGGGCAATAATCTGCGCATCCGGCCTTCTGTGTCTGATTCTAGATAGCAGAACTTCGAGAGTTGGTCCACGACTCGGATCATGCAATAGATGAAACTCATCGCTGACGACAATACCTACATCATTCATCAAATCTGAATTTGTGCGTAGAAGCGAGTCCAACTTTTCACTGGTGCATACTAGAATATCTGACTCATCGACCATTCCAGTCTCACCATCTCTGTCACCTATTGCGATGCCAACATTTAGTCCAACTTTGGAGGCTAGTTGCTTGAGTTCAGTAGCCTTCTCTCTAGCTAGTGCCTTCAGGGGAACAACATAGATTCCACGCCCTCCCTCGAGGTCGTTCTTCAAGCGATGAATCAGAGCCAGATAGGCCACTAGAGATTTACCACTTGCAGTAGGTATGGTTAGCATCAGGTTCTGGCCTGAAATGGCATGAGGGAGTGCCTCCGACTGTGGGGGAAACAAACTCTCAACACCCCATTCATCTCGCAGCATTGAGACAATGCGTGAATCGAGTCCTAGGTCCTCGAGTTCGTGCGAATCACAGTCCTCTGACTGGGTCATGTTAGCCCTTAACCTCGGCCGTTCTAAAGGATGCCGTGTAATCAGCCCTAATTCCATCTGTGGAAGGCTGGGTGACCTTCCTTAACTGCAACAAACAAACCTTCGCCGGTAGCGCAGATTTTGCCCTCAGCACTCAGAGCCATGCTCACCTTGGCCCGATCTTCTCCAATCTCTACTATCTCGGATGTGACTCTGAGAGTTACTCCGTGAGGAGTCGGGCGCCTAAGACTAATCGAGTATGATGCAGTAACTGTACATGGGGGCTCATCCAGCCCGGATTGGTCCATGAGGGCTACCGCAGCAGTCCAGTTTCCATGACAATCTAACAGAGTGCCGATGATACCTCCGTTAACCATACCAGGGAATGCCTGGTGCTCATGGTTGGGCGTGAATTCCATCTCCAATCCTTTCTCTGAGCGAAACGATCTGATTCGTAATCCATTTTCGTTGGCGGGACCGCACCCGAAGCAAATACTGCTTGGAGCATGCTCCTCCTGAACCGACGGCCCCCTGCCTCTCATGGTTCATCGAACAATCACTAGGAATTGAAAATTCCTAGGAACCCCAAACGCATCCGCTTTATCGGTGAACCCTCTCCGCGCTAAAGTGCCTAGCACCTCTTCCAGTTCGGACGACGATGATATCTCGGGTAAATCCGGGAGTTCCCCAACCCGTCCAAAGCGTAGACGGTCAAAGCCTCTGAAGGTATCAAATCAAATTCCTCCTAGTAGGAGGGAGGAGATTGAAAAAGCCCTTGAGGATAATCAGGGAACTCCTGCAAGATGGTCGCGAAAGGACGGCCCGAAGTTTCACAGATTCCTCAGAAAGAGAATCAGTCCGGGGACAATTAGACAAATCGAATATGACTTGATTGATGTGGATATAGGAGAATCTTGGCCAATCCCGATTACTGTCATTCATGGAGCTAGGCCAGGCCCGGTGGTGACTCTACTAGGCGCTATCCACGGTAATGAATTGGTCGGGCCATTAGCACTGACTTACCTAAGTGGCCCCAATTTCATCGGCGAGGATAAGGCAATAGATCCTGCAGCGATGGCTGGAACATTACGTATCATCCCAGTGGTCAATCTTCCTGGTTATCGACGCCAGAGCAGGTACATGCCGGATGGAAGAGACTTGAATCGAGGTTTTCCCGGAAAGCCCGATAGTAATACGACTTCAAGAGTAGCAAATAGGCTTTGGAATGAAATTATCTCGACCAGCGACCATGTCATCGATTTGCATACCGCTGCCGTAGGTAGAACCAACATGCCACAGATTCGGGCTAATTTAGCACACCCCTCGAGTAATCGAATAGCAAGAGCATTTGGCATCGAGACAATTCTGGACAATCAAGGGCCAAGAGGTTCCTTGAGGAGGGTTGCGAATGATGCGGGTGTGGCTGCGATAACCTACGAAGGAGGAGGATCAAATGAGGCGGATCCAGAATCTGTCCAGGTCGCAATCTATGGTATTCTGAATGTATTGCGAAGTCTGAGGGCTATTCCCGGATATCCTAGTCGCCCTAGATTCAGAATTCTTGCTTCTGGTTCTGTTTGGGTCAGATCTGATCAAGGGGGCCTATTGGATGTACTAACTCCTGCCGGGAGCTTCATTCAGGAAGGTGAGACAGTTGCAACGGTAACTGACCCCGAAAGGCCAGGAGAGAACTTCGACATTCTCTCGCCAGCAAGAGGGCTGCTGATTTCTACTGCCACACATCCATTCGTGACTGCAGGAACTCCTATTGGGCATCTACTACCGATGACCGGTGGAACGCAGACACTCCGAACCAGACTCGATGAAGAAGGTTGCCTGATTACTAGCGGCTCGGATGGAGAGCCTCCTTGGAGAGAGGATGACGAGATCGAGGACATTTCCGTTGAAGGCGAGTGGTCAGGAGGTTCTCCAGATGCAGAATGGAGTCTTGATGAAGAGAGCGCGGCCGAGGAAGAGGCCGACGAGGCAGACCCGAATTGGATCTAATCTAGATCAGGCATGTCAGGAATAGACTCGTCATTGACCGGTGAAGCAGGTACCGAAGGTAGTTGCACGGGAGCTGCCTGCTGTCCAACCATCGCTCCGAGATCAGGTGCAGAAGGTAGATCATACTCTTGGAATTCAGGAGAGAGCGAGAATTCTCCGGGTTTGATATCGTAGGCCTTGTACGCGTCCTCGAGTCTTCTGTTGTATGCCATTCTACGCAAGCCTAGCACAACTGCACCGACAAGGGCCACCACAATAATCAGAGTCACGGCAAGGCCAGTCGGAGAAATGACGAACTCAAACAACATCTCGGAGAAAGTCAGAGGTGGAATCCAAACTACCATATCAATGTCCCAAATCAATTCTGTTGTCTTTCCCGGTTCGGATATTGTGAGTGAAACTTGTTGTGGACTCTCGCCTTGTGCACACAAGTAGATCTCTAGAGAAGTATCGCCTGAATCACAGTCAATCGGGAGGATAGTTACTCTCTTACCGTCTTCACTTACATTTGCAGTAAGAGTGTAGTCGCCCAGTTTCCAACTCAGTGTTGCACCAACTGAATCTGGAATATTTTCCACAATAAGAATTAGAGATTCGTTGACAGCGTCCCAATCTTTGATCTCTCTAAAATCGGGTGTAGTCGAGACCAGAATCTTCCTATCTAAACCATCATCCACCTGCTCGTTACAGTCATCATCTCTGCCGTTCCATGCCTCAGTTCCCGACGGATTGATTGTACCTACGGTATCATCGCAATCTTCGAAGTCATAGAATCCATCTTCGTCGGTATCGAAGTTGAATGTCTTTGGATCTGATCCAGTTACTGTAATTTCTTGTCCGTCGGACATTCCATCACTATCGGTATCGGCCAAACCCGGGTCAGTAGTGTAGTTGTGATATTCGTCGTAGTCAGTAAGCCCATCTCCATCAGTATCGATATCAAAGAAATCCTCGTCAACCACATCGTCGCAGTCGTTGTCCTTCCCATCCAAAACTTCTGGCTTTAGTGGGGCTCTGTCGAAGTCCTCATCATCGCAGTCTTGGAACCAATACCATCCATCTTCATCGGCATCATCATCGTGCACTAGAGGATTAGCCCCCAATTCGGAATATTCGTTGTATTCCAGACCGTCGGGCAAGCCATCGCCATCCGTGTCTCCATCTAGGTGGTCCGTGGTTATATTGTGATACTCATCATAGTCTGTGAGGCCATCATTATCTGAATCCAATTCCCAATAATCCTCGTCAATTAAGAAATCACAGTCATTGTCGAAGTCATCCAATAATTCGACTTCCCCCGGAGATCTGTCCGGATCATCATCATCACAATCCTCGAACCAGTACCAGTTGTCTGCATCATTGTCGGGATCGTAGACCAGCGGATCGGAACCCATCAACGAGTAGGTGTTGACTTCCTCTCCGTCATCCAATCCATCATCATCTGTATCTGAGTCCATATGATCTGTACCATGGATATGATATTCTGGCCAATCCTTGAGCCCATCATTATCCCTGTCTGTGAAGTTGAATCCCTCATCGATGTAGTCATCACAATTGTCGTCTATTCCATTCAGTAATTCAGGGCGCCCTGGATTGACCAGTGGGTTAGAATCATCACAGTCATTGAAGTGGTAGAACAGGTCGGAATCGTCATCCGGGTCGTAGACTAATGGGTCTGTGAACCAGAAGTTGACTTCGGCACCATCAGACAGGCCGTCGTCGTCACTGTCAGAGTCTAGGGGGTTTGTTCCAGTAGTCGTAACTTCGACAGAGTCACTCAAGCCGTCCAAATCAGAGTCAATTTCCAGAGGATTAGTACCGTAGACCATGACTTCGTCATAGTCACTCAATCCGTCATCATCTGTATCTGCGTCGTAAGGATCAGTACCATAGACAAGGGTCTCATTTTCATCACTCAAACCATCGTCATCATGGTCATAGTCTATATCCACTCCATGCAAAATCATCTCCCATGAGTTCAGAGTTCCATTTGTACTAGATTCAGTATCTCTGACCTTAAGAGTCCATGTTCCCAAGGATGACTCGTCCCAGTGTTGCACAGTGCTAAACATCCAGTCAGAGTAGTGATTGCCATTGTCATTACGCGATTCAGCCAACCATGACTCTGTTCCTGAAGGAGAGACAAGTACTATGTCCAAATCTCCTCTAGTTGTGTGGCTGATATCGACCATTACATCCACGCTCTCCAGTGAGTATTCATCAGTCACTACTGTAGTGAACTCTGTCCAAGCAGTTGAATCGTCAGGGATGTCGGTACCCGGTGAATAGGGCCCATAGGTGGCATTCAATTCTTCTCCGACATTGGTCCAGTTCTCAGCCACAGATACAGCCGCTCCGGCATCAACTGCACCGAAGCCATACTTGTGGGAAACATCATGCCCACCACCGTTCACTGTCCATGAACTGTCGGTAGCATCGTTCATGCGAGCACTGTTAACCAGAACATGTTGAACATCTCTCCAAGTCAGATTCGTATTAGCTTCGAGAACTAGAGCAATTACCCCGGCGGCAAGTGGAGTGGCGCTAGAGGTGCCTCCAAAAGTGTGAGTGATGTTGCCGCTGCTGTTGTATCCGCCAGAATTAGTGATGTCTGTAGTGGTAATCCCCTCTCCTGCTCCATTCGAATGAGCGGCGACTAGAATGTTAGCTCCTGGCTCTGCGTAGTACGATTGCTCACCATTGTGGCTAATCGCAGTGACTGCGATTGTGAAGCGGCTGTTAGCATAACCATCGTAGTTTGAGTTATCATTCGAGCCAAGTCCATTTCCAGCAGCCCATGTAATCAGATTACCCAATCCATCGCGTCCGGAATACGCATCGCTCTCGAAGGCAGCTAGAGTTAGTGGGCCAGGGGCCTCTAGAGTTTGACCATCATCAGCTGGGCCCCATGAATTGGTATAGATATCTATGTCATCGCTCTCATAGCTCAACGCATCTGCTTCGGTAGCATCCCCTGCCCAGCAAGCGATTAGCGTCGAACCCGCAATTGTCGCATCGAAGGCTGCACCTGTGACATCAAGACCATTGTCTCCTACAGCTGCTGCTACTCCCGCGACAGCGGTTCCGTGACCATTCCAAGGAGAAGGACTCGGGTCTGTATCATCATCACACCAATCATAAGAGTAGAGTGATGAATAGTGTGGACTGATATCACTATGGTTGTGATCTAGACCATCATCAATGACGCTGATAATGACCCCTCTTCCAGTATAGGTGTCCCAAGTGGATGTTACATTGATATCTTCTCCAACGACTCCTCCACTGGTCTGCCCTGTGTTGCTAAGATGCCATTGTTCATCGAATTCAGTATCGCTCGGCACTAGTCTCGGTTGATGCTTCTTCTCTACCATCGGCGAGAATGATTCAATTTCACCCAATTCAAGAGAAATCCCGAGTCTCTTTACTCCTTCCATAGGATTGTCAAAACTCCATATGAATGCGCCTGATAGAATAGGCGCTTTCTCGCTAGTGTCAGGGCTTGCCTTGGTCAGATGATGTAATTCCATAGGGACCCTAGTCACTACCAGCCACTCCTCGGTCTGAGATAGAATCTCGTCAGTGTATGAATTCAAGTCAGACACTCTGTCGAAAGCCAATTGTACGGCTCTGGAGTAGCTTGGCATTATCTCGTCGCCCTCGATACGAAGTTCCTCTGGCAGTTCGGATGAACCTGCAACAACTCCTCCAAATGGAGTCATAACAAGCATGACTAGTACAATGACGACGCTTCTCACGCCCGAACTCGAACGCCTACCGCATTTAGCCGTTCGTCTATGTCGTGAGCCTGTTGAATCACTAGTTCTGGAACTCTGAAATGGCTGCATGAACTTCCTCATCACTCATTAGACGACGCTGTGATTTAGCCACCTCGAACATGTGAGAGACCAATTCATCTGACACCTCGTAGCCGTTATTCTGCAGCCACCAGACAATATTTGATCTACCACTCATATGTCCAATTCTGATGATTTGCTCAAGTCCATAATCGGCTGCCGGTACCCCGGAATAGACACGATCTGCGAGCCAGTGATCGCCTTTCTTCATGGCCTTGATTACAGCGCTAGCATGTACTCCCGTACCAGTCTCAAAAGCATCCTCTCCGAACACAGGATAGTTCCTAGGAAGTGCTACTTCGACATATTCGTGAGCCTTTTTCATGTACTCGTTGAGCATAGTTAGATCGTTGCTAATGACACCCATCAGGCTCAGATTCACTAGAGTCTGATCTAGAGGTGCGTTTCCGGCACGCTCACCGACTCCAAGCGCGGTGCCATGAATTACATCTGCGCCAGCTTCGTAAGCGGCTAGATTGTTCGCCACACCAAGGCCCCTGTCCTGATGACCGTGCCAGTTTACTTCGATGTCTCGTCGCTTGAACCCTGAGTCAACAATCACCTCATCTTGTATGAAAGATAGTAGTTTGCGAACTCCATTTGGAGTGACATGGCCACAGGTGTCACAGATACATATTCTGTCTGCACCCAACTCGAGAGCACGGGTGTAGACTTCCTTAATCTCATCCGGTTTACTGCGCGTAGTGTCTTCGGTTACGAACATCACCGGAATGTCGTTATCAACTGCAAAAGTGACTGCCTTCTCGGCTGTTGACAGTATTTTCTCCATCGTCCAACCCTCGGCATATTGGCGGATAGGACTGGTGCCGAGAAACGCACTAGCCTGTATCTGCCTCTCGTGCTTGGCTTGCAGTTCAACTAACGGCTCAATATCGCTTACTACGGTGCGGACCGCGCAACCAGGTCGCAATTCGTATCCATTCTCTCCCATGTGAGAAAGCATTGCATCGATATGGCCGACATGAAAGGGACCTGCTCCAGGAAGTCCTAGGTCTACCTTCTGTATGCCAAGGGCCTCCATGTAGTCAATTAACTCCAATTTCTGCTCAATCTCTGGGTTTCTAGCGCTTGGACTCTGAAGGCCATCTCTCAGGGTTTCATCATCGAACCACAACTCGTGTGGATGATTGACAGAGTCACGTTCAATCTCGTAATCGACTGTGTTCCAGTCGTATATCAGGCCATGCTCGTCCATTACCGCACCCCTCTAACCGCTCCGCCATGGTGCGGTAGGCGTTTGAAACCATCGGGGTGGTAGATTATCGACAAGCTTAGCTGCGTAAGATTGCGAACAGGCTTATGCCCGCTCCCAAAACAGCCCCTGTAACACCAAAACTGGCTGTGACTAGAACCACGAACATCAGGGCAAGGTAAAGCATTGAGATGAAGAACGAACGAGCGGCCGTTGGAATTCTACCTGTTTCATCCCGCTCCTCTTCTAGGTCGATCTTCCATACCGAGTTAGCGTACCATAGGGAAAGCAAGGTCACATTGCCTACTAGAATGAAATAGAACGCATTACTTTCTGTCAGTTCGTGGTATGATGGTACATTCATTGACAAGAGTAGTAGAATTATTGTGTATATTTTCATCTCTCTAAGAGTTCTTTCCGGGCCCTTCACATTGGGCATCATCGGGACTCCTACTCTCCCATACTCCTCTGAACGATACAGCGCTAGTGCCCAGAAGTGAGGAGGTGTCCAGAGGAAGATGAGCAGGAACATGAACCACGGCATCGGGCTTCCCAAATCGATCAACGATTCCAGCATAATCTGGGCCGAATCAGTCACTACTGTAAGCCCATCTTCGGCCGCCGCCCAGCCTATCACGGGCGGTGTAGAACCGGCTATACCTCCAATTACTATGTTCTGAGGGGTCGAACGCTTGAGCCAGATGCTGTACACAAAGACATAGAACAGGATGCTGAATGCAGACCAGAAAGCAGCAACCTCGTTCGATAGCATCCAGAACCAAGATACTCCTGCAATCGAGAGCAATACACCCAGAGCGAGAGCCGACTCCGCTGAGACCTCGCCAGAAGGTATCGCCCTACTCTCCGTTCGTGTCATCAGTGGATCAATATCTCTATCGTACCACATGTTGATTGCATTAGCGCCACCGGCACTAAGATATCCTCCAACGAAAACAATCAACATCGTTTCCGCAGTTTCAATACCCAACTGTTTGTACATCCTGTCGTGCACCAAAACAGCGCACAGCGCAGTTATCTGTAGCAAGACAACCACTCTCGGCTTAGTCAATGAAACATAACTTCGCCAACTCATACTGATTCCTCCTTAGTCGTTATCGAACCGACATATGCAGTTGAGAGAATCAAGAACGAAAGAGAGGCGAGGAGTAGGTGGAAAAGTGAGAGCCACTCCTCGAATCCTTCGCTCATATCCCAAGATAGGATGTATAGGGCCCCTATCAGCATATTCACCATGTAAAGTGCTGTAGAAGCCAAAATCCAGCGAGACAGATTACTGTTTGAGCCCAATTCCTTCCAAGCAAACCGAGATACAGCGAGTAAAGCCACACCGACTGCAGCAACTAGGAATCTATGGATTGCCTGAGATTGCAACACCCAGTCATGGATTTCTGGCACTAACTCTCCCTGGCAAAGTGGCCATGAGTCGTACAATCCGTCCACCCCGCATCCAGAGTTTGCTCCACTGGTAGTGGACACAAATGCCCCCGAGAACAGACTGACTAGTGCAAATAGGGAGAGCCAGAGTAATCTCGGCCCCCATACTGAGGCGTTTTCTGACTCAAAGTCAATCCAATCAGGAAGCGTGTCGATATCACGTGACTGTGCTAACCAGAGCCAAACCAAGCTTAGCATGAAGGCAAGAGCCGAGCCCAGATGTAGTGCCACACTCCAGTGCTCGTTATCCATCCTCACGGTCAGCCAGCCGATTGCACCTTGCCAAATGATGAGAGCAACAGAAACCGTAGAAGCCAGCCTGACTTCCGAGCCAAACTTCTCCACCTGTCTAAATAGAAACCAACCAGCAAGCACCAACGGTCCCAAAACCGCTCCCGCCAGAACTCGATGAGCCCACTCGGTGAAAATCTGGAAAGTTGTGTAACGATGCCCCGCTCCTCTAGAGTCTACCTCATCGGGATTGTCTTCGTACCAAGACTCTTGATCGGCCTCAGAGACATCGAATCCCCATGTACCAAAACAGGTTGGCCAGTCTGGACACGACTCACCAGCATCGTAGATTCTGATTAGGCCACCCAGAGCAATCACAAGGAATGTGATGACAACGAGACCGGCCGTTAGCCGCCTACAGTCCTTAGCGGAAAAACTACTCATCCCGAAGAAGCCTCCGGGCCGACACAAATAGACTTGACCAGTCTACAACATCACTCGTTGTGGGGGTCCACATCGATGGGTATGCGATTCTGCTCATACTCAAGCATTGCAATCTTGTTTGGGTCTAGTACTACTCTCCACTGTGCCTCTTCGACACCGTAGAGTTGAATCAACTCGTCACTGAAATGGTCGCGCAACTCGTCCTCTGAAACAAAGAGAGGTGCACCCATGCTAATCTGAAGTGCCCTAGCACCAATTATCCGAGCCTTCTCAAAGCGAGTGTGGGGTCTTGCGGGCTTTACCATGGGCCCGGCGACCGGAGACCCCCAAATAAGGCCTATGACCGCCATTCGAAGTCAAAATTGACCTGACTAATCTCTCTCGACCATCATTGCGACAGCATTGCCCCCGCCCAGACAGATGGTTACAATACCACATTTACCACCAGTTCGCCCTAGTGCATTGACTAGAGTCATCAGGCAACGAGTGCCTGTTGCACCAAGTGGATGTCCAATAGCTACGGCACCGCCGTGAGGGTTGAAACGATCTTCAGAGACGCCCAACGAAGTCTGTATCGCACACGAGGCCGCAGCAAATGCCTCATTGTGCTCTAAGATGTCGACTTCATCCATTGTCCTGCCAGTCTGTTCAAGCAATTTTTGAACAGTGGGAATAGGAGCAGACATCACTCTGTACGCCTCGACGCCAGAGGTTGCGTAGCCGACAATTCTGGCTAGAATGGGTAGGCCTAGTTCCGCTGCTGCTTCTTCGGATGCAATTAGTACTGCAGAGGCACCGTCTGAGACTTGGCTCGAGTTACCTGCTGTAACTTGACCATCGTTCTTGAAAACCGTCCCTAGTGAGCCTAAAGTCTCCATATCGGAACCCGGACGAATACCCTCATCTCGAACAAGCTCGCCTACTGGAAACACCTCTTCATCAAGCCAGCCTTCTTCCCAGGCCTTGTTCGAAAGGGCATGTGAGCGAATAGCAAATGCGTCAGATTGCTCGCGACTAATGTCATACTCAATCGCCACCGTCTCACCAGTATTGCCCATTGATTCTCCTGTAAATGCGTCTTGCAGACCATCATGCATCAACACCGACTCAAGATTCGAGTAGGAAACTCCCTCTCCTTTCTTGACATTACGAGCAAGGTGCGGGGCGTTGGTCATCGACTCCATTCCGCCCGCGACTACGATTCTAGATACTCCGGCTCTGATTTCAGTCGCTGCAATCATCGCCGCCTTGAGACTTGATCCACAGACTTTGTTGACGGTAGTGCAAGGGGTGGAGACTGGCATGCCTACTTTCATTGCAACTTGCCTAGCAGGAGCTTGTCCTTCTCCTGCCTGTAGAACTTGGCCCATGTATACCTGGTCGATTATTCCACTAGATGGCTCAATTCCTGCTCTCTTCAGGAGTTCCTCAACTGCCCTTGCTCCCAGTTCCGAGGCACTGTACCCAGATAGCGAGCCTCTGTACTTCCCTATCGGAGTACGAGCATATGCGCAAATCACTGGCTCGGGCACGCACCCACGAAAGGCCAACGAGCCTTCAATGGTCCTATTCATAAAGCAGAATAATCCTCACGAATCAGATGAATATCCATAGAATTCTGAGTTTACCAACTCGGGTCTCATCTGAGGCTTGACAAGTATGGTCCTAACTGCCCACAGGTCTTTGAAAATACGATACTCGGCCGTAGCATCCAGGTAGTCCACTCCACTAGTCCCACCAGTGCCTATTCTACGACCCATTATTCTCTCGACCATCCTAGCATGAGAATGACGCCATTTCACCATGGATTCTTCCAGTTCCACAACAGCATCGATCAGTTTCCTTGGCCAAGCAAGAAGGGGCAGTTCTCTGTATGACTCGATGAAGAGAAGACCGGCTCTCCTACGACTGGCAGTTCCATCGGGCTTCAGGAATGAAATTGCCGACTCATGCGAGGCCCTCATTCGCGCTGCCATCATTTCTGAGGAGCCCGATGCTAAGTCACAAACAGTCTTGTGTGCCTTGAGGTGCGCTTCTACATACTGCTGTACGTTTTCTTGGTCATTATCGGACTCAAAACCCGATCCCATGATTGGGGTTCTCTCTACCCAAAGCATCAGTGACTCGACAAGGCTCGGCCTTGAAACTGCATCCTCAAGCATGGATAGAACCTCCTTGTGCTCCTCCCCTCTCTCTGCCATCCTCCTGAAAGAGTCAAGCGGATCCATGCCGCCAATTCTGTCATTGTTATCTAAGCCCAGAAGAATCTCAAATTGCCTCATCTGGAAAGATTCGAATCCGGAAGCGCTTCCAAGTCCATCTCTGAATGCCAGGAAGCCCTGTGGAGTCAGAGTCTCGAGTACGGTCCACTGGCTCGCCATCAGTCTGAAAATTTCTGTGGTTCTTCCAAGATGCTCCACCGCTCTTGGAATTTCATCCTCCGGGACGGGGGCCTGCCCTAGTATGTCCCTTACCTCCGAGAGCTCCTTGATTACTTGCTTGAACCAAAGCTCGAAGGTTTGGTGCACGATAATGAAGTGCATCTCATCTGCACTTACCTCCCTGTCCTCTCCTTGTAATCCAAGCAACTCGTGTAGGTTGAGGTACTCGGAGTAGGTCCAGTCCCCGTAACCGCCGCCACTCATGAGGCCTCACATGAGTCCTACCTTGAAGCATTGTCGCAACCTGCGAATCACTCAATAGGCACTACAAGTTCAGAATGACATGGTCAACAATTACCGTCCAGCCCCGTCTCTACTGGTCGAGGATGGCCTGGAACTAAGAGTCCCAGAGGAGAAGGACTCAGAGGAGCTATTCCTCAAGATCGATGAAAATAGGCAGTATCTGAGGGAGTGGTTGCCATGGCTAGATGACGTTAAGAGCGTCGAAGAAGAGTCCGAAGCAATCAGACAGGGCGCCTACTCGGAGAATGGATGCATGTATCTGATTCTTCTTGGGGGCTCAATAGTGGGCACCGTAGGACTCAACTCCATAGACTGGGCCAATAGGAGATTCACTATCGGGTACTGGCTTTCAGAGGACTCTACTGGGAGCGGCATAGTGACAAAGTGCTGTGCGAGACTCATCGACCACTGCTTTGCCGAGCTCGGCCTCCATAGAGCAACAATACTTGTCGCCGTTGAGAACTCCATCAGTAGGGCGGTCCCAGAGAGGCTCGGCATGAGCCTGGAGGGGATCATGAAAGATAGAGAGTGGCTGTACGACCATTTTGTAGACGCGGCAATCTACGGGATAACCGCACCGGAATGGCGAGCCCGCGTTCAAGATTAAATCAGACCATGATCTTCGAGTGAGCAGTTTCCGGATGGCAGGCAAGAGAGCAAATCGTCTTGGGCCAAACCTGTGGCCTTGGCGATACGGTTGGCTATGCTCTCCTTCTTTTCTCGACCAGGTATGATTTTCGCCCATCTTTGGCAATACTGAGAGATTGTAGAAGGCGTTCCCGAGACTGGGATGGGAACTCCATTGACTACTGCCATTCCGATGGCCATCTCTAGTGGCAAATCACGATGCCAATTACGCTGGCCCCTGACTACGAAAGAGCCACGGGCAAGAGACTCTCCCGACTCAGTAGTCTTCGAGACCTGGCTAGGCCTTGCGTGGAAAGCGATCGCTGCAGCACCTCCGCTACCCCACGCTCTAGACCAGCACACTGCAACTTGAGCAGCCTCAGAATGGACTGATTCGGGCAGTTGACGAGCATCTTCCATATCTTCACCTAGATTCTGCACAATCTGCAGCGATGCCACACCCTCGGGAATGACCTCGGATGGGTTCTGATTGGGGGCAAGACCATCCTTGAGTTTGAGCGAGCACGATGGTGCTCCGTGTAGGTCTGCATGGAAGTAGAGATCGTTTGATGTCAGATGCTTTCGAACAACAACATCGTTGCCCTTTGCATCTTTACCTCCAATCAGAAAGTGTCCACCAGACAATATCGCCCAGCGATGCCTCTCGAACCAGAACCTCTTGCTTCTCTTCTTGGCCCTGAGTCGCCCTGCAGCAGCATCTTTTGCCGCCTGCTTCTCGGCTCTATCCTGACTCTTCTCAGTGCTCGCGAGAGCTGTTTTTGCTCCCTTGGCCTTATTTTTCTGCGAGCGAGCCTCTTCGAAATAGCGCTGCGCATTCTGGTGTACTGTGTTCGATACTTCTAGAGTTATACTAGCACCCGGCTCACCGTCTTCGTCGGGTAGGTAAGCCACAATCGTCTGCTTGGCAGGGTTAGCGCTGTCAATCCAAGGCACATCGTGAATCTTGTCCATCACTCCTTCCCAACCGTCCGAGACTACTGCCTCATTGAACTGCAAGAGTAGAGAATCAACATGTTCCCAATTATCCTGAATCGACTTACCCAATTCTTGAGTTATCGCTGCTCTCTCGTGGAATCGTGCAATCGCAGCCTTCTGTTGGGCCGCCCTGCGTCCTAACTTGGCTTGTATAGCCCCTCCATCTTCTCCCGAATCAACCAGTAATTCTTCCTCGCGACGAATGAATGCTGCAGCATCGTGCGAGCCGAATACTGCATCGTAAGCTACAGACAGAGATGAGACCCCAACCATGGTGCTAGATTCGGTGTAAGCAAGGTCGATAGGGGCAATCTCAGTAATTCCTGATGATGCTGCATCCCGGGCAGCCTCGTTATCCGCGGCCTTCCATGCATCCATTGCTTCTGAATCAGTCAGCCATATCTTCGCATCTTCTCCATCAGATAGTCGCTGCAACATCGAGTCTATTGCCAACTCGAGCGAGTCACGCTGAGCGGAGTCCAGAGAGTTGGCAGCCACATCCTCTTCGATTCCTGCGATTGAGCAGGCTGTACTGCCGTAGATTCTACCAAGATTGGCACGGGCAGCTAGGGTGCGAATCAAGTCGTGGTTGCTACCATCTAGCAGATTATCCAGCATCGCCCGATCCATTTCACGTGGGTCTAGAGTCTCAGGAGGAGCAGTATAAGCCACCCCTTTCTTGAGAGTACGACTTGCATACTTGGCGTGAGTAAGTGGCTGGATGATGACATCATTTTCGTCGAGAAGTAGTACATTTCCATCTCTGAACAACTCGATGATTAATGCTAGACGTCCACCACCGTGCTCGAAAGTCAATCTGATGACTCGATCAAATCCGAGCTGCTCCACATCGATTAGTCGTGAATTGTTCAGGTGCTTGCGTAATACCATTGCGAATTGTGACGGCTTTGATGGCATGGGACGGTCACGCTGAGATGTATAGACACGCTGTCCTCTGACAATCACTAGGTCAGTCGAGGGAACTCCCTTACGATTCAGTCGCAGAACCACTTGCTCATAGTGTGGTTGGTATGCCTTGCGTGCGCGTGCACCAACCATCTCTGAAAGCTCACGCACAATGCGGGCGACATCGAATGACGACGAGTTCTCACGCATACTACTCAATCCGCCGGCCCGCCCACCCTTCATCAGGGAATCGCTTTGCAAAATTGGTCTAATTACCGATTGAAGAGTGGAATTGCTCAATCTCGACTAGTACATCGGCCTCGTGTGCGTACTGGTTGCTAGGGACCTCAATCAGCACTGCTCCGGGTATTCTTTCAACTATACTCAACACCTTGCTCATGTCGTGCAGAGTGTCCGAGGAGGCAGTCATTACTGCACATGGCACATCTATTCTAGAAAGGTCATCAGGGAGCCTGTATCGCATGTTTGCTCTAGCACTCAAAAGCATCCGATTCAGATCTTGAGATAGCAGAGTCCTACGATACCTAATTCGCTGCCCCTCTTCCTTCGTCCTGCGGTCGACAAGCCAAATGGTGAATCGCATCAGAGCAGGATGTATGAAATGAGGAATTGGCAGACTCATGACTATCCTTGCCCAAAGCGGGAACTCAAAGTCCGGGTTCGGTGCTAGAAGGACTGACGAGTGGCCGTTTAGCACACTGCTTTGGTAGGACTCGATTAACAGGGTCGCACCCAGAGAAGAAGAGAACCAATCGACATCGTGTGAATCGATGCCCAGATGGTTCAGAACCGCCAATACATCTGCACCATGCTTTGACATCTCGAAATCCGATTTACTGACTTTCTTGGTAATTAAAGCGCTCTTTTTCTCTCTTGTCTCGATGTAGACTATTGGTCGACGCTTGACCCATTCTGTGATGAGTGGCCTCCAACCCTCGAACACAGAACCCCAGCCTGGAACTACTACAACTGGGCCATTGGATACAGCAGATTCATCATTTGGAAACCATCTCAAGATTCTCAATGAGATTCCCGACTCGACCTCGACGAACATCTCCTCAGATTCTGCCCCACTGAGTTCAGGAGCACCGCTCCACATTTCCTCCATCAAATTGACCTAGGAGGATACGTGGATTTCATCCTTGGGTCTAGCAATCA
>CETB01014995.1_pt1 | contig 39222 bp, 34 predicted proteins | sample 356381 | NCBI WGS metagenome assembly CETB01 (sample SAMEA2622545, study PRJEB7988) | marine metagenome | biome: marine biome (ENVO:00000447); feature: deep chlorophyll maximum layer (ENVO:xxxxxxxx); material: "saline water (ENVO:00002010), including plankton (ENVO:xxxxxxxx)" | depth 155 m | reverse complement strand
GATATCTCTGCAGATATCGATGGAAGAGATATAATTATTGTAGAAGATATCATTGACTCTGGTTTTACAATAAATTTTTTGGTTAATAGATTAAGGAATTCTGGACCTAAATCAGTAGCTGTTGCTACTATATTATTCAAAAAAGAAGTTGCTAAACTAGATTTTAATGTTGATTATGTAGGATTTGAAATTCCACCTGAATTCGTAGTTGGGTATGGTTTAGATTATGATGAAAAATATAGACAGCTGAAAGATGTAATGGTTATGGAGCCTGAAGACATAAATTAAGAGCAAACAATTTATAGGGCTGAATCAAACACATTAGGGGAAAGATGAGAATAGATGACGACCTAAAGCTAACCTTCAGAGATGTTCTGATTAGACCAAAGCGAAGTACGCTAAAATCTCGTTCAGAGGTTTCACTATCTAGAATATTCAAATTCAGACATACTGATCGTGAATGGAAAGGAATACCTGTTGTAGCTGCTAATATGGATACTACTGGAACCTTTGGTATTGCAAATGAATTACAAAAAGATAAATTATTGACGTGTTTGCAAAAATTCTATTCTGTTAAAGAGATTAAAAAAGCTATTGAGGATGGAATGGATCCATACCATATCGCAATAACTTCTGGCTCCACTGAAGAGAGTATGGAATTATTAAGGAGAAAAATGGCAATACACAAAAACTTACAATATATTTGTTTAGATGTTGCCAATGGCTACAGAGAAGATTTTTTGCAATTTGTAAGAAAAGTAAGAAAAGATTTTAGTGATAAAATTATTATTGCTGGTAATATCGCAACAAGAGAAATGACTGAGGCATTAATTTTGGCTGGTGCTGATATTGTTAAAGTGGGCATAGGGCCAGGGTCTGTTTGTACAACTCGTAAAGTGGCTGGAGTAGGATATCCACAACTATCTGCAATTTCTGAATGTGCTGATGCTGCACATGGATTAGGAGGGCATGTAATGTCTGATGGAGGATGTACTTCTCCAGGCGACATTGCCAAAGCATTTGCCGCTGGTGCTGACTTTGTAATGTTAGGAGGTATGTTAGCAGGGCACGCTGAATCTGGAGGAGAATTAATTGAAAATGAGGATGGAACAAAAAGTAAAATTTTCTATGGTATGAGTTCCGCAAAAGCTATGACAACCTATTTTGGAGGTGTAGCTAAACATAGAGCTCCTGAAGGTAAGGAAGTGAAAGTACCATATAAAGGCAAAATAAGTAATACAGTACAATCTATTTTAGGAGGTGTAAGATCAGCATGTTCTTACGTTGGTGCAAGAAGAATAAAGGATTTACCTAAATGTACTACTTTTGTTAGAGTAACAATAACTACTAATGAAATATATACTCCGCATGAAGTAAGTTAGATAGTTTAATAAATATCCTTTCCAAGTGAGTATATGGCTAAGAAAGTTATTTTAGAAGCAGGACGGACTTTTAGTGAATTTAGCCTTTTAACTGATTACACTTCTAAGGATTGTAATCTAAATAGTATTAATTTAAAAACTAATTTGGGTGATTTGAAACTAGGCAATCCCTTTCTCAGTGCTGCAATGACTTCTGTAACTGGTTATGAGATGGCTCTTGCTTTGGGAAAAGAAGGTGGATTGGGTGTTTTACCTGCAAGACTATCGATTAGAGAACAAGTCGAAATTATTAACCAAATAAAAGGATATGAAATGGGATTTGTTGAAGATCCTGTATCTGTAAGAGACAATGCAACCATAGATGAAGCTGTAAGATTAGTGGAAAAACATGGTCATTCAAAAATACCCGTTACTGATAGGAACAATGTTTTCCTTGGATTATTTAACTTCGATAAATATCTAGAAAGTAATGAAACTCCTGCTGAAAACATAATGACAGTGATTACTAAAGAGGGTGAATTACCTGTTACAAATAACGAAAATATAACTGTAGATGAAGCAAAGAAAGAATTACAAAAGAATAATTATCTGGTTGTTTTAGATGATTTAAATCGTTTAGTAAAGATAGCCTTCAAGAAAGATGTTGATAATATTGTAGTTGGCGCTGCAATATCTACTCACAAGGGATGGAAGAAGCGTGTAAAGGAATGTGATAAGGCAGGTGCTGATATTTTTGTAATTGATACTTCTGATGCATATAATGAATTCACCGCAAAAGTGATTAAAGAATACAATGCTATGAACCTTGGAAAGCCAATATGTGCTGGAAATGTGATTACATATGAAGGAGCGAAATTTCTAATGGAAAATGGTGCTGATGTTATCAAGGTAGGAATGTCGTCTGGATCAATTTGTACTACACAAAGAGAAAAGGCAACAGGTAGAGCTCCAATGACTGCTTTATTAGATGTAGAAAAAGCAAGAACTGAGTATTATAAAAATACTGGAAAATACGTTTCAATCATTATAGACGGAGGCGTTTCTGATGCAGGTAATATGATTATCGCACTAAGTGTAGCTGATGCTGTTATGATGGGAGGATATTTCAATCACTTCTTTGAAGCTGAAGGCGAAAAATATGATGAGAATATGCAATTGACAACTCATGAACCTGATATCAAATATATCGCTACTTGGGGAGAAGGATCTGCACGTGCAAGAAATTTGGATCGCTATGGCCATGTTGCTAGAAAGACATTCTTTGCTGAAGGGGAAGAAGGAACTGTACAAAATTGGGGAAGGTTGAAACCAAAACTCAAACAAGACATTCGGAAAATTAAGGCTGCATTAAGCAATACTGGGTGTATGAATCTAAAAGATTATCACAAAAAGGCTATTATCGAATTAATGTCACCTTATACACAAAATATTGTAGGAGATACACACGATATGAAAGTTAAAGAATAAGACGCAATAATTTATCTTTAAAATTATCTATTCCTTCATCTTTGTAAGCTGAAACAGATATTGCGTCATCAAAAACTACACTATCTTCAAATTCTAAATCATTTTTGCTAAAAACATCAATCCATTCGCATTTTGGATAGCGCAATTTTAATTCATCTCTCAAATTAGTTTGCATTTCCACTGAATAACCTGAAGTTCCTGTTAAATCTGTCAAGAATACAATAATAGGTTCTAAATAATCAAAAGCTGCTATACCTTGTTTCTCCATATCATTCCTTTCCAAATCTGAACGATCTAATAAACCAGGAGTATCCATCACTTGTAAAACTGTATATTTTTTCTTTATGTGCCCCAATGAAACTGCTTTGGTTGTAAAAGGATAACTTTTGACTTCTGGCCTGCCTGTAGAAACTGAACCTATTAAACTTGATTTACCAACATTAGGTGCTCCTGCAAAAACTGCTATTGGAGATTCTGTATCCACATTAGGAAGATTACGAAATATAGATCTTGCAGAGATTAAAAAATCTAAATTCTTTGATATTTGCCTCACCACATTTGTCATTTTAGTATAAGCTTCACTCATAATCTTCATTGTATTCTCAGCACTTTTCCTTGCACGAGCCTTAGGAACATATTTTGTTGCAATCATCAAAACTTCTTTCCTAGCCCAATCTACTGCCCCTAATGATTTTTTTAACATATCCACTCCAACTGTAAGATTAATTATTTCTCTGTCAAATGGATGAATTGTATCAAAAGAAGGAAAAGCCTTGACATAACTAATCATCGGATTTGCAAGATTATCTGCAACAGAATGTATTTTTCTAACTGCAGTTAACCTAGCTCTATAATCTGCATTTCTAACCTTTTCTTCAACTTTAGAAGCTCTGCGTAATGCTCTATCTATTAATTCTTCTGAGGTAGCAATGTTCTTTATTTCTTGAAGATTCACAAATTTTCTATAATGGCATTACCAAATTCACTACATTTCAATAATTTGGCTCCATCCATTAGCCTCTCAAAGTCATATGTAACTGTTTTAGCTCCAATAGTTTTCTGCATACCTTCTATAATTAAATCTGCTGCCTCCTTCCAACCTAAATATCTTAAGAGCATCTCACCTGATAAAATTACTGAACCTGGATTCACTTTATCTTGACCTGCGTACTTTGGAGCGGTGCCATGCGTTGCTTCAAACAGTGCATGTCCTGAATCATAATTTATGTTAGCTCCCGGAGCTATTCCAATACCTCCTACTTGAGCTGCTAATGCATCTGAAATATAATCTCCATTCAAATTTAGAGTAGTTATTACATCATATTCTGAAGGTCTTGTCAGTATTTGTTGAAGCATAGCATCTGCAATAACATCTTTCACAATAATATCATTGCCTGTTTTTGGATTCTTAAAAACATGCCAAGGGCCACCATCCAATGGCTTAGCCCCAAATTCTTCTCTAGATATTTCATAGCCCCAATCACGGAAACCTCCCTCTGTAAATTTCATAATATTTCCTTTGTGAACTAATGTAACTGAAGATTTGTCATTATCAATTGCATAATTCAAAGATGCTCTAACTAATCGTTTAGTTCCTTCACTTGAAACGGGTTTAACGCCTAATGAACTTGTAGATGGGAAACGAATCTGGGAAACTCCCATTTCTTCATGTAAGAAATTAATAACTTTTTTTACCTCATCGGTCCCAGATTGCCACTCTATTCCAGCATAAATATCTTCGGTATTTTCCCTAAAAATAATCATATCTACCATTTCTGGATTTCTCACCGGACTTGGAACTCCTTCAAACCAAACTACTGGCCTCACACATGCAAATAGATCCAACTTTTGTCTTAATGTTACATTAAGACTTCTGAAACCTCCGCCAACTGGAGTGGTTAATGGTCCTTTCAATGCAACTAGATGATTTCTTATTGAATCAAGAGTTGATTCAGGAAGCCATTCACCAGTTTCTTCAAAGGCAGCTTCACCTGCTAGAACTTCCATCCAAGAAATAGATTTTTTGCCTGAATAAGCTTTTGAAACGGCTGCATCCAATACTTTAGTAGCTACAGGAGTCACGTCTAGCCCAATTCCATCTCCAATTATTACTGGAATAATTGGGTTATTAGGCACTTCTAATTTTCCTTTCACACAAGTAACTGACGAAGGGGACATAATCTGTGCTAAGCAGAGCTGTATAAATCGCTCTCGTACATTATAATAATAAACACACTTTTACATTAGCAATAATGGGTATTCTAAACAAAATTGTTATGAGCACAGCTCCATGGATGCCCAAATTTGTAGTTGGTCGTATTGCTGCAGTATATGTTGCTGGTGATAAATTAGATGATGGAATTAACTTAGTAAGAAAACTGAACAAGAAAGGGTTTGTAGGTACTTTAGATTTACTGGGTGAAGAAGTTAGAAATAGAAGAGGTATTACAAAAACAACAAAAGCTTATTGTGAATTAATAGAAGGGATTGCGAATTCTGGTGTAGATTGCAATATTTCACTCAAGTTAACGGCCCTGGGACTCAAAGTGGATGAAAGTTTATGCTGGGACAACTTAAGTGTGATTCTGGATAATGCAAGGACCTACAATACATTTGTTAGAATGGATATGGAGGACTCTGAAGTTACTGAGGCAACTATCAGAATGTGTAAGAAATCCGTCAAATATTATCCAAATTGTGGAACTGTCTTACAAGCATATATGCATAGAAGTAATTCAGATATCGATTTACTAAAAACTCCCAATAGCAATATAAGATTGTGTAAAGGTGCATACAAAGAGGACAAAGATATTGCTTTTCAAGATTATGATGAAATAAGAAATAATTACCTTGAATGCGCTAAGAAGATGATTGAAAATAATATTTATTCTTGTTTTGCAACACATGATCTCTGGCTTATAGAAAATCTTGAGAAAATGCTTGAAGAAAGCAATTATTCAAAAAGTAATTGTGAATTTCAAGCTTTATCTGGAGTGCCGATAGATAAAACTCTGGAACGGTTAATTTCAAAGGGTTATGCTGTAAGATATTACATTCCATACGGTCCTGACTGGTATCCATATTCACTTCGAAGAATTAGAGAAAATCCAGATATATGGAAAGATACGATGAAAGCTTTTTTCTTTAGATCTAAACATAGAAAATAGACATCAACTTTTTTTAAGGCATTTTCGTAGAGAAATTATGGTGAAGAGATCAAGTCGCAAGAAAAAGTCCAAACCGCAGGCAAATTATAGAGATGGAAACATCGATAATTCAAGGCCAGATTCAAAACCGGCTCTCATCGCTCTTTTACTTGTTGTTATTCTAATAGGTAGTGGATTATATCTTACATCAATGGTAGATACTGAAGAAACTACTAATCAACCAACATATGGAGTTGAAGCTGAATTAGTTACAAATAATCATAATGCCGAACCTGGTGGTGAAACGGATTTTGTACTTTTAGTCAAGAATAGCGGTTCAGTAACAGATACTTTCACAATTTCTACTAAATCAAATAATGGAGGCTTCACTATTGATGTTGAAAGCGGATTTCAAACAATTATGCTAAACAAGGATGCTAGAAAACCACTACTTATTAATGTAAAAACGCCCTCATCTGCTGAAGGATTACTATACGCATACATGGAAATAGTCTCTGGAGGAGATTCCACAAAAAGAGCTGAAGTAAAACTAGAAGTTAATACTGACTACGAATATGGAAACTTAACAAAGATAGGAGATTCTGTAAATGTACATTATGCTGGAATATTGGCAAGTAACGCGAAATTATTTGATAGCAGTATGGAATATATCTGGGATAATTACCAATATCGAAGAACTGGTGTGACTGATGCCAATAAGCACATAGAAACATTACCAGCTTCTCATATAGGCTGTGTTGAGGCAGGTAATCCGTCTGATAATTGTAACGGAAGCAAAGGTATGATTAGTGGCTTTGATTCAAAAATGGTTGGAATGTATGAGGGGCAAACACTAGCTGTAAGAATTCCTGCAAAAGATGCTTACGGAGAAAGTGGAGGATCCGATCTCGCCGGAGAGGATTTGATTTTCATAATTGAAATGGTAAATATAAATTGAAAAATAATGACTGGGAAACTGTTTCAGATAAACCTATAGGAAACTTTAGAATATTTAATATGAGGGAGATCACAGCAAAGTCTCCCAGAACGGGGAAAGAACATCCTTTTATCGTTCTTGAAGGAAATGACTGGATTAACATAATCGCATTAACTCCTGAGAAAAAGATTGTTTTGGTAAAACAATATCGATTTGGAACTTCAAAATCAGAATTGGAAATACCCGGAGGAATAATAGAAACTGGGGAAAATCCTGTAGAAGCTGGAATAAGGGAACTCAAGGAAGAGACTGGATACGTAGGAACTAATCCTACCTATTTAGGACATATTGATCCTAATCCTGCTTTTCAGGCAAATAAGTGTCATACAATTATTATTGAAAATTGCGAAAAAAAAGATGAACAAAAATTAGACCCTGGAGAAGACATACAAGTAGAACTTGCCACTGTAAAAGAAGTTAAAAGTTTCATTGATGATGGGATAATAAGACACAGTTTAGTAATATCTGCATTCAGACTTTACGATACTCTAAAATAATCTAGTTAATCATCGGAACTGAAGAACCCAGTGAATTAAGCTCTTCTTCAGTTTCAGTATTCAAATCATGCTCACTATCTGGTATAGCTGAAACAAGCATTACTACCTTTACCTTTGTAGACATAGAATCATCTGTTCTCAGTCCCCAAATTAAATTTGCATCCTCAGCTAAATCATATTTAAGTGCTGATAATACTTCATGACAATCACTCATGGCAAATTCACTTCCTGCAGCAATATGAAGAAGAACTGCCTCCGCTCCCTTGTATTTATTCCCTAATAAAGGATTCCCAAGTACTGAATCTAAAACACTCCCTGGATCAGAACCATCTGATTCACCATAAAGAACCTTGGCAGTACCTCCTGCCTCAATAATTTTTCTTAAATCTGCAAAATCAACATTAATCATCGAAGGTTCTGTTACTACTTCAGATAATGATTGAACTATGCCTGAAACTAAATCAGACATTACGCCAAAAGCTTTCTGAATAGGGTAATCACCATCAGTCAATTCGTTCAATTTTTCATTATCTAATTCAATTACACAATCACAATTTCTTTTTAATTCAGCCAATCCTTCAAGAGCAACTTTACGTCTAGGTAATCCTTCTTCCCTGAAAGGTAGAATCGCAACTCCAACCACAACTGCATCCGTCTCCTTTGCATATTTAGCTATAACTGGTGCACTACCAGTTCCAGTACCTCCGCCCATTCCTGCAATTACAAATACAATATCTCCATCACTTAATTTACTCCTTATAGCTTCTTCATCTTCTTCTGCACATCGTTTCCCGGTATATGGATCGCCGCCAGCTCCTCTACCTTTTGTTACTTTAGCTCCAATTACTTTTCGCACATGTGCTTTACATTGATGTAAATGATTTGCATCTGTATTGAGGGCTATTGTTTCAACACCTTTGACTCTTCGACTGTATAGTCTATTTAGAATATTATTTCCTGCGCCGCCAGTACCAACTAACTTAACTTGGGGAGCTGTAATAAATTCCATCAAGTCACTGCTATCAAAACTTTCTAATCTTTCCATCATTTTTATTCACGTCCATAATCTGAGAAAACCATCTTTCGACGATTTGTCATCATTTTAGCTTCACTATCCAAAAATTCAAAATCTTTTTGTTCTTTTAATTTAGTTATTGCATAACTCGAGATAGCTTCTGTAACAATATGATCTGTTGAACCAAAACCATGATCTTGTAATGCTTGTAATCTTGTACTTGTATTTTCTGGTATTTTTACATTAAGAATTTTCTCATTTGGAGAAGGCGTGTTACGATCAATATATTCGTCTAAAGCTTCCTGGACTAGCTGGTTATATGATTTAATTCTCAAAGGATTTTCTGAGGCCCAATACTCAATTCTTGCAGCTCTTTCTGGATCTAAACGTACAGTCAAACGATTAGTAGTTAAGGGTCCTAGTGGGGCCATGTTACCTCACATTAGTCAAGCTAGTATATAAACTTAATGCTTTTTGACACAAAAAATGCGTCATTAAATATCTTTTAAGAAAATATAAGTGTCAATTATGTGTCATACTTTCGGTCCCATTTAATCATTATAAAGTATTGCTTATAATTGTTTATGGGTTGCAAACATTGCAAAGATAATCCGGTCATAAGTAGGCGATATTCTGGTGAAGTCTTATGCAAATCATGTTTTTTTAAATCTTTTGAAAAAAATGCCCAAAAAGAACTGAGGAAGCAAGTTAATCTATTGATTAAAAATTCAAATATTGAAATAAAGAAAATTGGAATAGGTCTTTCCGGTGGAAAAGACTCAACTGTGGCTTTACATGTCTTGAAATCATATGTTGGAGAAAGAAATATTGAAATTATAGGACTATCTGTAGATGAAGGAATTGCAAACTATAGATCCGAATCGTTGAACTGTGCTGCTTCTGAGTGCAAAAAACTAGGTATTAAGCTCGAAATATTCTCTTACAAAGAATTAATTGGAATTACATTAGGAGAACTCTTAATTGAAAAACCGCCACAGGGATCTCCTTGTTCACCTTGTGGAATATTAAGGAGAAGATCGCTTAATCAAATGGCTAACAAAAGCAATGTTGATTGTCTGATTCTCGGACATAATCTTGATGATTTTGCACAAACTGTTTTGATGAATCATGCAAGGGGAGATATTGCTAGATTATCTAGAATGGCCCCACATAAATATATACAAAAAGGATTCATTCCTCGATTATTGCCTTTAAGAAGGCTACCTGAACAAGAAATTTACCTTTATTCAATACTAAAAGAAATGAAATTTCATGATGGAGATTGTCCACATTCTGGAGGTGCACAAAGAAATACTTTTAGAGACATCTTAATGAAATTAGAAAAAGAACAACCTGGCACAAGGCATTCTTTAGTTAATGGAATGGAGAAAATAAGAGAAAATATATCTAAGCCTGAAGATTTGATGCCATGTCCTACATGTGGTGAACCATCAGGAAGTCCTGAACCTTGTGTATTTTGTAGAGAGTTTGCTACATTTGTCGCATAAGAATGTAATGCTCTAGTATAGACTAGAATACATCATCATAAATGTAGATGAGAGGGGCCTAAAGACCCCTCACTACTCTTTGTCGTATAATTCCTTATTCTTCTTTTTGCCTTAGAGCAATTCCAATTGCAGCCAAAAGGCCACTAATTGACATGCTTAGTAAAGACAATCCGAAAGATGGAACTGTGTTCACTTCTTTAACAGCCGTGATTGTTATAGGATATCTGTTGTTGTTTTCGTTAGATTCTGCAACTGTATCTTCTGTATCTACTGCAAGGTAGAAATCATATGATCCGGTGTTTTGTTCACCTGGACCTGCAGACATTCCTAATTCACTTGCTTTTGCTGCAAAAACAATGTACTTCTTATTACCTAATGAAACAATATCAGCCCCATGAGCTGTAGTCTTTGTAGTGTCAATAGCCCAACCGGAGCTAGTCCAGTGTAAACCTACTTGAACACCCAATGGATTGCTTTCAAAATCAAGAAGTCCCACTCTGAAAGTACCTACTGTTTCAGTTCCAGTATTTTCAACTTGGAACATGAATCTGAAGTATTCATCAGTAACACATTCTTCAAGACCTGCTGGATTATTTTCACAACCTGTCTTTTTGACCCAACCTGCACCAGATTCTCCGTAACCAGTTGCATGAGATATATATCTAACATCACTGCCTATTGATAAATCAGGTTTTGCAATAATCATTGTAGCTTGACCATCTGAATCTCCACTGGTGAAAGTGTTATCATAATCAGACCATGATCTTGCATCGGCTTGAATACTATATGTTCCTGGAGGTGCCCATTTTGCATATCCAATTGTAACATCCAGATTAACAGTCATTACTTCTCCTGGATTTACCCAATTAGCTCCACTAGGCTCACTTGGCTTATTTTCTACAGCATTCCATGATGATTTTGTTGGATTATTGATACCCCAACCTGTTGGTTCACCAACTTCCATTGTACCACTAGGCCATGCAATTTGTCCTTCTGAATCAATATATGCAGTTTGATCACCACCAGACAAAGCATCGCGACCATTGCCCCATGAACCACTGATTGGTTTCACTGCAACATGAGTATCTCTTCCACTTTGGAGAACTGAATCCATTATTGCCATAGTTCCATCAAATAACTCTACGAAAGAATTATCTGGAGCTGTAAGAACAAAGTCTACTACACCAGAATCTGCTGATGCTCCAAAGTTGTTAACTTTCACAGTGTAAGTTCTGCTTATAGTATCACCCGTAAGTGATGAAGGTTCACCATTCTGAGTCTTTGGGGAAATTTCCTTCAAATCAACTGAATAATCATCTAAACCAAATACGCATGGATAAACAGCTGTAAACATTCCTGAAGAACCTGGACCAGATGATTGACCTGACAATCTAATCTGCATTTCACTTCCAATGTAGGCCTCTTGAAGACTGCCTGAACCATCGCCTAATTGCTCTACTGCACCCAAGTCAGCAAAGAAGGTTTGTGTTGTTGAATTATCAAAAACACTGCTTCCTTCCCATACCATTGGCAATTGAGTATAATTTGCTGAAGGTATAGAATATAATGTAGATAATTGATCAGTTGCTCTCCACTTAATATCATACCAAGGTCCACTGTTTCCAGATCTTACTTGAGCTTTGACACTAGCATCTACTAATTCATATTCAGCTTCAACAACCAAGAATGGTTTACTGTTCCAGACTGTAAAGAATTCAGATGTTAGATAACCATCTGTTGATCCATCCCATATGTATGAACCTGAAGTCCAACCGTCACCCATTGACCATTGATCTCCAGTTAACAAAGCTGCACCCAAAACCAAAGTTATGGTTCTGAAATTTTTAGCTCTACTTTCATCTGGAACTTGTATATCATCATCTCTTAATGCTTGAATATGCATTCTGTAAATGCCTGGGCCAAGATCTGAACCCCATTTCCATTTTGCATTAGTTTCATCAAGTGTGAATTCCTCACCTTTACCAAGTGCAACTGGTATTGTAAAGAAATTGAAGGTTCTATCTGCTGGCCAAACACGTAGGCCGTTAGAATCTGTAATTCTAGCTGCTACTGTAACGCCACTCTGTTCTTCAAGACCTATTCCTCTAACTGTAACAGATAACGTATGTTCTTCTCCAGATGCTGAATATGTTTCAGTCTCTACATTTACAATGTCAACATTGTTTCTGTATTCGTTACCAATTACTGCTATGTCATCGACCATAACTCCCTGGCCTCCACCACCATTCTCTGCAGTTACCACTCTGAAATCAATCCAAGTTTGGTAACCTTCAAAGGCTACGAGATCTAGTTCTTCTAATTGCCAAGTTTCTTTATCTTCACTCATGAATGGACAACTACAATCATTTTCATAAGTTTTTATAACAGTCCAAGTACCAGAAGTCAACTTTTGTGAACTATCGAAGTCTGTAGATGCACGGACTTCAAGTCTATCACCTGCACCTAAATCCCACTTGATTGCATACATAAGTAGTGGTTGGAAAGCTGCTCTCAAGTCAACATTAACATCAGGTTGCCATTTGACTCCCTCTCCGTCTCTGTCAAATTCATCTTGAGTTATGAAACTGTCATCCCTACCTCCTATCGTTTCTGGAGTAGCTGAATCATGTGTTCCTTCTTTTGCATATTGTAACACATATTGTTGACTGTATGCATTATTATTTACATCATTAATTAACCATCTATTTAGAGTACTTCCAGTATTCAGCCTTTCAACTTCAGTGTATGTGTAATCATCTCTATTTCCTGTATCGAAATCATCTGAGAAGAAATTATCAAACACACGGAATGAAACTGTCTTGGAATTATTCCATGGGAAGAAATCCTTACCTGCTGGTACAAGAACTTCTATTGTTACATAATATGTATTAGCATTAGGACACTGGAATTGAGCAAACAATTCTCTTTGGTCTGAATTCTTAGTTATGTCTCCATAAATTGAATCACCATCTAATTGATTAATAATTGGCTCAGTTACATCCAAGAAATCAGATTTATCTTCACCTTGCAAATTCTCAATAGTGAATTTAACTGGCAAATTAGGCCATGGTGATTCACCTGCATTAATAACTGTAGCATTAATTTCTCTCCATAGACCAGTATCTCCATCATTATCTTTTACTTCGAAATCGTTATCGACAGTTATATCTCCAACAGCTACATCACGAGTAATTTTCTCTGTTCCTCTGAAAACTATTTCATCAATGAACCAACCCGGATAAGGTCTACTGCCTTCTGTATTTTGATCACTGTCTGCATCGGCCTGAATTCTGAAATAAACTGCATCTGTGTCATCACTACCATAATATGTATCTGATAAAACATATCCTTGATATTTCTGATTTGAACCACCCCATAGATACCATGCACCTTCACCTGGACAGAAACCAGAATAACTAATCAAATTAGTCCAAGTAGTACCGTCTTTAGATATCTGCATACGGAAATAATCACCAGACTCCATACAACCTGTAAACAACATACCAATGACTACCTCTTCCATTGCACTCAAATCAATTGCTGGAGACATGAAAAAGTCATCTTGGTTAGGCTGCATTGCAAATTTCGGACAATCTGAGTCTGTTCTTGAATTGTCTCCCCAGTCACAATTTGCTGGATTTGCATTAGTTTTATACCAACCTGTTGTGTTAAACATTGCTAAAGCTGATTTACCTTCGTGGTAAACTGACCTTACTGTTTTGTTAACTGTGTTACCAGCTGCAGTACATGTTTCTTCGTCATTGTCGAAGTACCCACAACCATCTGCATCCCAGTCATAACTACCTGTTCTGTGCATATTAACGCCATTGAAACTGTTAGCACCATTATCTGAAGTATCTCCAATAGTCCCTGCAATTCCAATTTCATCTTCTGGGGCTTCCATAGTTTCAATCCACTTACCGACTCCCACTTCAGCTTGAACGTAATTATTTGGCATACCTTGATCTCCAGTATGAACAACTTCTGCACTTAGAACATCCATACCTGCACTAGTGAAAAGAACGTGACGTGCTTTATTTTCATCAAGTCCATCATATATTCTTTGATGTCTATCATTTGTTTTGTTAAATGTAAATACTACACTGTCACCATTCTGTATTGAATCCTCGATGTGCATAGGATGGCCTACAGGGAAAGCACGTGTATCAAATGTGCTATCGAATAAAATTTGACCAAACTGATTTTTCAATTTTAAGTGTACTGCTGTACTACTTTGTGGCAACATTCCATAGTTTGTTACTGTAATTCTAATATCAACCGGAACCATAGACTCAACAGATCTCCAATATTGAACATGGTTAGGAATATCTACTCCTCCAATACCAATATCTACGTTCTTAGTTGACTCTTGTGTAACTTCCATCCATGATAGTATAGAAGCAAAGAAATCAGCTCTGTCTGTTCTTTTGTTGAACACTCCAATTTCATCTGCAAAGTGGAAAGCTTTGTGAGTTGCCGTAGCTGCTCCAATATCTGAAGGATATTGAACTGCATGATATTCATGCCCATCAGCTGCTCCTTTTCTTTGATCATACCAGAATGCACCTGTAGCTTCGTTACCTGTTGGTTTGATACCACAAGGCCTGTCCAGATAGTGAACACCTGCTGTGTCTGTTGCATACTCTTTACCTTCAAAAATAGAACCTGAAACACCTTTCATAGGGTTTGAAGTTCCGTCAACAATCAAGTATGATGATGACTGTGTATCTGAATGTAAATATGTGTTTTCAAATGTACCTGAATAAGCATCTACCCAATCAGTCATTTGTGTTAATAGAATAATGTTTCTGTTGTTTGTATGGAAGGAATCACCGCCTCCATCTTCTCCATCTAAATAATCTCCAAGAACACTAGTCTCAGATGAACTGAAAACATTTGTATTCCAACCAGAATACCAAATAATTACTTCATAATCATCCAACATAGATAAACCTGCATCACCTGCAGGAAGTTCTTTGTTAACTCCACCCCATTTTCCTCCACGGAAAACATCAAAAGAATAGCCTCCATCATTCAAAGCTGTCTCTACATGAGAAGCTTCAATCCATGGTCCTGACATCCAATTTTCTGCATCGTCATCCATCAAAAGAACTTTAGCCTCACCTGGCTCTTGTCTTGCAGGTGAATATTTACCTTCAGCCATAGTTATGGCAAGGGGTAGTTCTTCTTCATCAAGAGGAGCTGGATTGAATTCATTTACAATACTTATTTCTCCTTCTGATTCGGAAACTAATGCTTCACCAAGGGTAATCCCCGAGGTTATTTCGCTTTCTTCATCTCCATCATCACTTGCTGACACCATAGCAGTAAAGCTGCTAAGTGCAAACAAAGCGACGACGAGAATTGCCATCATCTTCCCATAGAGGGAACCTGATTCTGATACGTTTGTATTCATTTTTGCACACCTTCGCGTTTTGTCCTATTACCGTATTACCTTGAGAGTAAACGGTTACGTACCATTGACAAGGTCTTAATAAAAGAATACCCGGTTTTTTACCAACTTATATAAAAACTTAGTGGTTTGTATTTTGGACATTAAATCGAATTCCTCCTAATGTCAAATGCAAATAATGATGATGATGGAGAATATGCATGAACTATATTTTTACCTATACATTCATAATCGGAATTAATATGATTCGTAATACTAAATGTTTCATCTTTAGGGCAAATATTATAGAAATGGATTGTGCCGTTTTTTGCAACCAAATTAAGTGCTTTCTCTAAGTAATGTAAACAATTAGTTGGATTGTTCATGATAATTCTATCAAATTTCTTAGATTTAAAATCAAAATCTTCAAATTTGGAATTGTAAAAATTATATTGATTTTTGCTTATACCATTATTACTGAAATTCTTCAAAGCCCACTTCTTAGCTTCTGGATTTGAATCTAAAGACAATAATTTACATCCTTTTTTTGCTAAAGAAATGGAAAAAGGTGCTACTCCTGCAAAAGCATCTAACACAAACTCTCCATGTTGAACAAGTGAAGAGATTCTTTCCCTTTCTGTAGCAAGTCTAGGTGAAAAATAAACTTTAGAAATATCGGCTTCAAACTCCATTCCATTCTCTTTATGTATCGAAACAAAATTATTCTCTCCCCCTATCAATCTTAGATCACGTAATCTAAATTCTCCATGAACGCCTGAATCAAGACAAACCGTTCTTACATTTGTGTGTGACAAAAGTAAAGCTTCTGCAATTTCCTTTTCATAATTTCTTAAATCATCTACCAACTTAATAATGGCAATCTCTCCAAAAATATCAAAAGATCTCGGTGCCAAATCTCTAATTTCATCATTCAATTTTGATCTATAGTCCCTTGACTGCTTAACATACTTTATTCCATCACATCTAATTATTTTACCTTCGAACGGCACAGACTCAACAATCAATGGCCAAAGAACAAAATTGTCACCCTTGATTGGCAAATAATTGCTATTTAGATAACCTTTATCTTTTAAAAATTCCTTGGCTTCTTCTGCCCTATCATTTGTAACTTTTAAATGATTAATCAAGTGTATTTTTATAAGATTCTGCATCAAGTAATGATGACAAGTCTTCTGAAGGTTCAATTATGACCATCCAGCCTGAACCATACGGCGATTCATTAACCAACTCAGGAGACTCTTCTAATTTTTCATTTATTGCTAAAATTTTACCTGCTAAAGGTGCATAGATGTCACTAGCTGCTTTAACAGATTCAGCAACTGCCATTACATCTCCGCTTTGAAAGGTATCGCCTACACTAGGTAGCTCAACGAATACAACATCTGATAGTGCATCTTGAGCATAATCTGTGATGCCTACTTTGACGCCTTTTCCTTCTTTAGGGCCAACCCATTCATGGTCTTTTGTGTAGCCTAGGTTATCTGGTATTTCGCTCATAAGAATGGAGTCTGAACGACACGCCCTTTTAATTGTTTATTGCGAATTTGAACTTTCACAGCTGACCCTACTGGAAGTTGAACATATGAAAGACCAATACCTCGCTTGAGAATCGGAGATAAAGAACCACTAGTTAATTCTGACAGTCGTTTTCCTTCGAAAAAAACAGGCAAACCTGGCCTAAGAACTCCTCTTTCTTCAAGCAAAATACCACTCAAAGTATCGTACCTACTATTTTTTTGAACTTCCAGCTTATCTTTACCTATAAAATCATGATTCCAGTCAATAACCCATGAATAACCTGATTCAAGAGGCGTTTGATTACCATTAAAATCAGTTCCAGAGAGTAGATAACCCTTTTCAAGCCGTAAAGTATCTCGTGCACCCAGTCCTATTGGCTGTGCACCCATCTCAATAAAAGATTTCCAAATTGATAAACATTCTGATGTAGGACCCATAATTTCATAGCCTTTCTCACCAGTATAACCGGTTCCGCTGATAATCAAGTTTTCAGATTTAATTAATTTGAACGGAGTGATTGACAGATTAAAAAATTGGCGAAGAAGCCTCAACGATTCAGGGCCTTGAACTGCTAGACAAAAATAATCATTTGATTTATTGGTTATATCTACATCAAAACTATCAGATTTTAGAAGTAGCCAATCATATACTATTGATATCATTGAAGCGTTAGGAACTAACATGTAATTTTCCTGATCGAAAGTGTATACAATTGTATCATCAATAATTTTACCTTCATCATTCAAAATATGACAATAACGGCAGTCACCATCAGAGAGCCTAGAAATGTTCCATGTAGTTACATAAGATAAAAATTCAGAAGATTCTTTTCCTGAAACAAAAATCTGACCCATATGTGATACATCAAATATTCCCACTCTTTCTCTAACTGAATTGTGTTCAGATACTATACTTGTATATTGAATCGGCATGTGCCAACCTGCAAAATCAACCATTTTTGCTCCTAATTTTACGTGGCTATCATGTATACATGTTTCAAACAAGGGCATTATGTTTCAATAGAGCGGGATGAATAAGAGCTGGGGCGGCAATCTTATTATAGGAACTCTTGTCGAGACAAACGTGACTAACGATAATGATGTAACTGAAGCTGTTGCTGATTCAACGACAGATAAGGATAAAAAAACAGAATTAAATAATAAAAAAAATTCATCTGAGCCTACTGAAAATATAAGAGTTACACTTCCATATAAACCAAAGGGAGAAATGTTTGCTGTTGCAGAAACTTTTCAAGGAGGTTCAAGACTCCAATTGATTTGCGAAGATGGTAAAAGAAGAATGGGAAGAATACCTGGAAAATTGAGAAGACGAATGTGGGTTCGTGAAAATGATTTGTTGATAGTGGTTCCATGGTCATTCCAGGATAGCAAAGCTGATGTTAAATTTAGATATACTCCTACGCAAACATCAAACTTGAAAAGGAACGGAAAAATACCTGAGATTTTAGATATTTATTAATAAATGCAAGGTAGAACAGAAAAACTTGATAGAGCTTTAGGAAATATAAATGCAAATTTTGGCCAAGATTGGAAAAAAACTATAGACGATGTCTTCGACGAAGTTACGTTAAGAAATTTGCAACAATTAATTAGTCAAGGCGTCATAAGTACTATAGAAAATGTGATTGCTACCGGAAAAGAAGGAAATGTATTTAGGGCAAAAACAAATAATGGTGAAAATAGAGCAGTAAAAATTTATAGAATTAATACTGCAACTTTCAGAAAATTAGAAAAATATATAGAAGGTGATGCAAGATTTAAAAATAGTGGAAATAATCCACGTGAAAGAATATTTACATGGGCTCAAAAAGAATATAAAAATTTACATTCTATGAGAGCTGCAGGAACAAATGTACCCAAACCCTATCATGTACATAAGAACATTGTTGTTATGCAGTATATTGGATGGAGATTCAGACCATATCCTACAATTAGAGAATTACCTCCAAAGAAACCTGAAGAATTTTTAATTAAATTAAAAAAATCCATTAAAGCTTATCGAAATCAAAAGCTTTCCCACGGAGATTTAAGCGAATATAATATTCTAAATCGTAGAGAAGAACCATTCATTATTGATGTAGGTCAGGCAGTGCCTGATAGCCATCCTCTTTATTCACAGCTTCATCAAAGAGATATGAAAAATCTTCATAGATTTTGGAAAAAACTTATAAACAATTTAAAAGAAGAGGATTTAGAATTATGAAATATGTAAGAGTCCCGGCTTCAAGGGTGGGTGCTTTGATTGGCCCTAAGGGGAAGACAAAAAGAAAGTTGGAAGAATTGAGTGGATGTAAAATATCTATAGATTCAGACGAAGGATTAGTTGAAATAACCAAAGAAAATGAAAAAGACGCTCTCAAAAATCTACAAATAATAAATACTGCAAAGGCTATAGGAAGAGGATTTAGTCCAGATATTGCTTATCAACTTATTGAAATGGACTATTATTTTGAAATTATAGACATCAGAGATTATGTTGGAAGATCAAAGAAAAGATTAGGCACAATAAGAGGAAGATTAATAGGAAGAGGAGGAAAAACTCGTCACATTATCGAGGATATGACGGGGTGTCATCTTGCAATTCAAGGCCATACAGTATGTATCATTTCTGATTTGGATGGATTAGAAGCTGCAAAAGTAGCTATATCAATGGTATTATCGGGATCTGAACATGGGTCTGTATACAAATATTTAGAAAGTTTTAGAAGAAGAATGCATTAATTTTTTTAGGTGTTTGATAAAGGTTACTACTTAATTTTATATATTTGCCCTTTGTGCGCGAAATATAAATTTTTGCAGATTATCTGTAATTATGACGTGATGTGAAATAATGGAAAAAGAAATGTACATGAAAAATAATCAATATGCAAGCTATAGCAATATCCAAAGTCTAGTAAGAGGTCAAAAATGAAAATTACTTTCCTGGGCGTTGGAGAAGCTTTCGATGAGAATAACACTCATACATGTATCTTGGTAGAAGCTGCTGGAAGAAGAATGTTAGTAGATTGTGGAGCAACAGCACCACCTTCAGTTTGGCACCAATCTAAAAGACCTGATTATTTGGACGGAATATTTATTTCACATTTTCATGCAGATCATGTTTTTGGATTACCTGCACTTATGATGAGAATGTGGGAAGATGGACGAACTCGACCATTCTACCTTTTTGGGCCAGTAGGAACTCAAAGAAATGTTGAAAGGTTAATGGAAGTTGCATACCATGGCATGGTAGCAAACCTACCGTTTACACTAAGATTCAGAGAATTACAAAGATCTCACAGATGGGATGATTGGAATTTGAGAGTCGTTAATACAAGACATACTGTTCAAAATTTAGGATTGAGACTCGAAGCTGGAAGTCCAACAAAAGTCTTCTGTTATTCAGGCGATGGAATGTTTACTCCTACAGCATCAAAACTATACACAAATGCTGATTTGCTAGTACATGAAGCATATACAAGTGATGGGACTGTAAAGAATCCAAGAGGAGAAACCATAACTATTGGAACAAAAACTCACTGTTCTTTACAACAATTGGAAAGATTAGATGATATGGCACGTCCTAAGAAAATGGCACTCATACATTTGAACCGAAAACTTAGAGAAGAGAAGAAAGATATACTCAAAAAGTACAGGCAAAGAAGATGGATCATGCCTGATGCTGGCGAAGTAATCGAATTGTAATGCATAAATTAGTCCAAATTATAAGATTTGAGTCTGCTAGAAGATTGACAAAGGTTCCTAAAGAACATCCATGTAGTAACCTTTATGGTTTATCATTTAAACTAGAAATACATATAGAAGGTAAAATGAATCCTGAAAATGGATTTGTAATGGATTTTAGTGATATTGAAGAATCTGTAATGCCTATTCGTAATAAAATAGATCATAACTATCTTAATGATATAAAAGGGCTTGAAAATCCAACAAGTGAAGTACTTATCAAATGGATTTGGGATAATCTTAAACCAAATCTTGATGAACTTGTTAAATTAGTACTTTGGGAAAACGAAGTTTCTAGAGTAGAATATATTGGAGATTAATCTTTCCTTTTCAATAATGAAATTATTGTAATTAATGCAATACAACCTAAGAAACTTAATGAATTAAGAAGACTTTCTTCTGAATCAAAGGATTCTTCAGATAAAGTAACAATTATTTGCACCGATTGCTCATCATATTCACCTTTAGAATCTTCGACTCTCAAAGTTATTATGTGTGTTCCCTGAGAAAGAATTGCTTCTCCGATTATATTCGAAGTGCGTAAAAATTCCCCATCTAAGCTACTATACCAGATAAACTCAAGCGAATCTCCATCAAGGTCATTTGATCCTTGAGAAGAAAATTGTATTTCTTCATCATTTCTAAATTCATCTCCAGATTTTGGAGAAAATATCTGTGATATTGGAGGATTGTTAACTGGCTTTTCTTTAACGCTTATCATAACTGAATCACCTGATGAAGAGCGTGCACCCTCATCATCTTCTACATTCAAAATAACCTCAAATTCACCAGATTCTTCAAAATAATATTCGACCCAAGAGGTTTCGCTCCAATCTGTTTGTCTCCCATCTCCAAAATTAAATTGATATCTAACAACTTCTGAATCATCTGTTGAACTGTTACCTGAGAAAATAATCTTATCACCTATATACAATTCATCAAGATTTGAAGTTAAATATGCAGTAGGTCTACGATTTGATCCTTCATTGGTAACTTCCACATCAACAGAAAAGACTGAAGAATAATTATAGCCATCAAATGATCTAGCTTCAACGGTATATCTTCCATTAAGATCATTACTAGAATTCCAGGACCATGCCCAATTCTCAAAGCCGTTCGCTCTTTCCCAATCATTAGGCAATAATCGTACTTCAACAAATTCTAAATTAACATTATCACTCGCACTACCTTTAACAACTACTATTCCTGAAACTATTTCATTTTGATCAGGCTCATTAATGAAAACAATAGGTGGTTGTCTATCTAAAAATTCAGAAACGCTCACATCAACTGAAAAATAATTATTGGATTCTACTTCATCTTGTGGAACTACAGAAATTATCTCAATTGACAATTCATGTTCGCCTTTTACGGCAATCCACTCAGTTTGAACATTAAAAGCCTCATTTGGATTTAATCTATCATCAATAGTTACAGATTCAAAAAGTTCTTCATCATTGTAAAAATTCAGCTGATATTCTCTAGCTGGACCTGGGCCTTGATTGACAACGCGTGCAGTAATAGGTATTTTTTGCCCTTCCAAAAGAGTCTCTGACAAGGTTAGTTCTTCGATATAAAGATCTGGTAAATCTGTAAATGAAGCTATTGTAAAATTCTTAGTAATGCCAAACATATCATTTATAGAATAATAAACTGTCAAAGGAATAGCTCCATCAAAGGCTGGAGCTTTAATATCAAACTGAAAACGTGGAAAACTATCTATTGAATTACCTGCTGAAACTGCTCCTGTAAAATTGAAATTAGCTTCTAGAATCCATTTTCCATTTTGCTCATAAACTGAATTCATACTATTTTCTGAATTAATTCCCGAACCTTCACCTGAATCAAGAAAGAAAGTGTCGGGTTTTGGCCAATCACTGGAATATGTTGCCAAAATATTAACATTATCTGGTAAATCATTTCCCTGAATAAAATTACTAATCGTTCCTCCATCTTTTCCTCTATTAGTAAATTCTGTTTTAGTATAAGTCATAGAAGCTTCAAATGTTTCACTTGTTTCTGATTGAATTCCTGTATTTCCAGTCAAATCTGCACTTTTCAAATTCATTGAGCGAGAAACGGCCCCTACTAGTTCAACTGTACCCCATCCATAACAATTGTTTGGCGAATATATTTCACCACAATCTACATCTAAAGGAACTTTATGATCACTTGTTTCTCTAAGAATCTGTTTAACATAATCTGTATTTGAAGTAGGGCTAACGTTTGGATTGGCCTGAATCATGAGGGCAGCTACTCCTGCTACATGAGGTGTAGCCATTGATGTTCCTGAATAAGATACATATCCATCACCTGAATTTGCTTGTGCGGACATTATAGCACCTCCAGGCGCCATGACATCTGGTTTCATTCGACCATCGCCAGTAGGCCCTCTACTAGAATAAATCTCCCTAGAATGTTGATCATTCACCGATCCTACCGTTATTGCCTTAACACTATCACCAGGATATGAAACTGAACCAGGATGTGCTGCTAATCCTAAATTTCCATTACCAATAGCTACCACTGTAACAATACCTGCTTCAACAGCCACGTCCAAAGCTTGAGAAATTGAAGAACCTCCATTATTGGTGGCTCCCGGAATTACGATAGGCCCGCCTAGTGATAGAGACATAACATCTATTGAGAATCTTTCTTTGTTTTGTATTGTCCAATCAACTGCTCTAAGTAAATCTCCTTCATCACCAGAACCTCCATCTAAAGCAATTACTCCAACTACATTTGCTTGAGGTGCAACACCTGCATACTGTCCACTAGACCCTCCAGTTCCCGCAGCTATACCTGCACAATGTGTCCCATGACTTCCTGAATCGTGTGGTTGTTCATCGGGATATTCTAAGTCAGTATTAGCATTGTAAAAACCAAGCATACCATTGGAATCTACAGCAATTTTAGGATCGTAAGTATTTGGATTATCATCTAAATCATCTAATGACTCATGCTCAAAGTCCACTCCAGTGTCCAAAATAGCTATTGTTGTACCTTCACCTTTAAATCCAAAGTCGTCCCATATTTCACTTGTTCCTATCGAATCTACACTGTTATCTAAGGCAGGATAGAAGATTACATTAGCTTCTAACCATTCTAAACCTGGCAAATATACTACCTCAGGAACTTTTTCAATATCAATTATAAAACCAAAAGTATTGAATCTGTCAAAACTCGAAGTAATAAATCCTCCCATATTTATAATGAAATCATGATGGCTGTCATCTAAATCTATCACTCTAGCAAATAAGTCTATTTTTCCCTCAGGTGATTCAACCAAACCTAATTCTTTTGACAGTGAAATATCCTGATAAACTATCTCAAGCCTATCATCAACTAAGTGAATATGTGTAGAAGGAATTGGTTGCATTTCATCTGATGTTTGAGCTAAAGGACTAAAAACAACTGCAATAAAAAATGCGCATAAAATACAAGCAAGTAAACGAGTCACAAGTATTCATGTAGGATGTATTTATTAAATATCATCTATGACTTAACCATACCTTATTCCGAGGAATGTGCACAAGCGTTCAACAAACAATATGTCCAATTTGGTAAATGCGTTTTTCATATCTGAATCAATATCTAAAACCGCGAAAACTTCATCATTTGAATCTAGAATTGGCACAACAAGCTCACTAGATGTAGTTGGACTACAAGCAATGTGATCTTTCCTCTTACTAACATCAGGAACAATTTGGGTTTCTTTCTTGAGGGCTGCAAATCCACATATTCCCTTGGAGAAAGGTATTGTCAGGCATCCATGAGTTCCTTGATAAGGGCCTATTTTCAGTAATTGGGGTGAAACTACTCTGTAAAAACCAGTCCAATTAAAATGGTCGAAATTATTATGTAATTCCGATACGACTGTAGCCATAGCAGATATCCAATCATCCTCATCCTCTAGTAAAGAACTGATTGTTTTTTGAATAAATTGATACTTATCTTGCAAACCTTTTCCAATGCTCATTTGAATACCTGCGTAAATGGCGCCCAGGCTGGGATTCGAACCCAGGTTTGAAGCTCCGCAAGCTTCCGTGATTCCAAGCTACACTATCCGGGCGCAGATTCCTAAAAACAGCCTTTCTTAAAGACACCATATCACCGTATCTCTTATATTTATGTCTCCTATGAAAAATATGGCTCAAGTTACTATAGTTATGGGATCTGCAAGCGATAAGCCTACTGCAAAAAAGGCTGAAAAAATATTGGATAAATTTGATATTACATTTGAAACATTTGTAGCCTCAGCTCATAGAACTCCTGCAAGAGTTGTAGATGTTATTGAAAAATCTGAAGCTGATGTTTTTATCGCACTCGCAGGTCTTTCTGCTGCCCTACCTGGTGTTGTTGCAGCCCATACACTAAAACCTGTAATTGGAGTTCCTTGCGCATCATCAAGCTCTCCAGCAAACTTAGATTCATTGCTTTCTGTAGTTCAAATGCCTCCTGGCGTACCTGTAGCTGGTGTTGGCATTGGCCGTGGTGAAAATGCTGCACTACTTGCTGCTAGAATTCTGGCCATTTCAAATGAAAACATAGATAAAATGATCGTGGATTATCGCAAAGAATTAGAACAAAAGACTATAGATTCAAATTAAATTTAAATCTATAAATTGCACCACAATCTAAACAGCTAATTACTCTCCATCCATTTTTAGACAATCTAAAACGGCTATTATTAGAATTATATTTAGAATTACATTTACGACAAAATTTAATCTTTTGTGAACTGGATAAACGTTGATTATATCGTTTTCCTATAAGTTTAACAAAATTTATACATTTCTTTGGACTTATTTGGGCAGTAGGGTTTTTAGAATCAAGCAATAGCAATAATTTATCAATTCTACATCTAGCGAGCCTTTCTTGAACTTTCGAACGCCTGCCTCGTCTTCTAGACATAATACCCTATTCGGTCCTTTTTTTAACACCCTCCTTTAACTAAGACACTAGTATGTTTGGTGATTACTTCAGCTGGGATACGCCATGGGAACTCTATTTTCATGCCCTAATTTTCATTCCAATCATTCAAAGATTAATCTTTTTGGGAGAACCTGCATTAAAAGCAATTCAAATTCATGGTCATCACTTAAAATGGATATTTGAAAGATTGAAAGAAATTCCAAAGGGCTACTCTATAGCAGCTAAATTTACGGTGGGGTTGTTAGTTCCTGCCACTATTGCTTTAATGAGATTTGTTATTTTTGAGCCTGAAGATGGAGTTGTAGAATTTTTTGACTTAACTATAAGACCTCCAGACTGGGAACAAACACCTCAATGGCAAATATCATTAATCATTGTATTTTTTGTAGGTCATACATATTTAGATTGGAGGCGTGTGTGGGACACTAGAAATTTAGCTGTAAAATTGATAAGTGTAGATGTTGAAAAATATAGGCCAATGGTGGATAGAATGTTACAAATGGGAGATTGGCTAAAAAGTTCTAGAGATAAAGGAAAGGAAGCACTCCCGCATGAAAGAGTTGCTAAATTCGTTGGATTTTTTGCAGGGAAATTAGTAGATACCACAAACACGGTCGTTGATAAAGTAATGGAAATGCCCAATAATTATGCCGGAAGATGGATGGCTATAAACGTTGCATTTGGAATGGCATTTCATCTAATGCCTATTGCATTTATGTTCTTTTTAACAACAACCTATGAATGGAATCTATAGATTAGATAGTATTTTTTGAACTTGACTTTCTAAATCTTCCAAACTTCCACTGTTATCAATACTATAATCTGCCATACTCATAGTTTTGGATAATTGCTGTTTGTTTGGATCATTATTATTCTCTTCTTGCTTTTCCTGATCAACAAAACTTTTCCAAGAATCACTATCACCTATTCTCCCCCTAGAACATAGTCTATCATATCTTAATCTTGCATCTGCATCTACTGAAATCAAAATAAATTTATTTAATGGAAAATTTTCCCTGAGTGAATTGACCTCAAAGGGATTTCTAATTGAATCCACAATATGATTACCTGTGGAATTCAATTTAGAGATCATTTTATCAGCTAGAACGCTAGGACCGCCCTCGATTCTAAGTTTATTACCTATATCTATTAAATTTTCACGAGTTTCATCTTTTCCTAATACTTTAAGTTCATCTCGTAACGAATCAGACAATGAATGATAGATAAATTTATTTTGAGATAATATCCTTGCCACAGTTCCTTTACCTGCTGCATTTTTTCCAGTTAAACCAATTATAATCGATGCCAAAAAATTACTCAGAAATCTGAGCCCTCTCTATACTCTCCAAAAACTCCTCTTAAAACATCACACATTTCACCAAGAGTTGCTTTAGCTTTTGCAGCTTCTATAAAATGAGGCATGAGATTTTCTTCCCCTTCAGCTGCTTTTTCAATTGCTGAAAGACTAGCTGAATGTCTGCTTTTGTTTCTATTATTACGCAAATTCTTTAGTCTTCTGCATTGCCTTTCGAAACCTTCAGGATCCATTTCTAAAATGGGTATCTCAACAGGCTCATCAGAAGTAAATTCATTAACGCCTACAACTGTTCTATCATTATTGTCTATTTCTTGTTGATATTTGTATGACGCTGCAGCTATTTCTTTCTGAAAAAAACCTTTCTCTATTGCTGATACAACTCCGCCCAAAGAATCAATTCTATCAAAATAATCCCGTGACTGTCTCTCCATATCATCTGTTAACCATTCAAGGTAATAACTTCCACCCAGCGGATCTGCAACATTTGCTACGCCTGATTCATGTGCAATAATTTGTTGGGTTCTCAAGGCAATTTGGACTGCTTTTTCAGAAGGTAAAGCTAAGGCTTCATCCATTGAATCCGTATGCAATGATTGTGTACCTCCTAAAACCCCTGCCATTGCCTGTATAGCAACTCTAACAATATTAATTTCTGGTTGCTGAGCCGTTAAACTACAACCTGCGGTTTGTGTATGGAACCTGAGTGTTAAACTGCGCGGATCTTTAGCACCATACTTGTACTTCATATCTCTAGCCCATATTCTACGAGCTGCTCTGTATTTTGCTATCTCTTCAAAGAAATCATTGTGTGAATTAAAAAAGAAACTAAATCTTGGAGCAAAATCATCAATCTTTAATCCTCTTTCAATAGCCCAATCTGCATAAGCATAACCGTCTGCTAAAGTAAAAGCAAGCTCTTGTACTGCAGTAGAACCTGCTTCACGTATATGATATCCTGAAATGGAGATTGTGTTCCATTTAGGCATATTTTTTGTTCCGTACTCAACTGTATCTGTAACTAATCTCATTGAGGGATTAGGTGGAAAAATATACTCCTTCTGAGCAATATATTCTTTAAGAATATCATTTTGAATTGTACCACCAAGATTAGATTTTGGAATTCCCCTATTTTCAGCATTTGCAATATACATAGCCCAAATCATAGCTGCTGGTGAATTTATCGTCATAGAAGTAGTTACTTTGTCAAGTGGAATATTTTTAAACAAAATAGACATATCCTCAATACTACTAACTCCTACACCACATTCACCAAATTCTCCAGCTGCCATAGGTGAATCACTGTCATAACCATAAAGTGTGGGTAAATCAAAAGCCGTACTCAATCCAGCGTTACCTTGCCCTAATAAGTACCTGAATCGTTCATTCGTTTCTTCAGCAGAACCAAAACCTGCAAACATTCGCATAGTCCATAAACGACCACGATACATTGTTGAATGAATACCTCTTGTATATGGAAATTGCCCCGGAAAAGAAATATCCTTTTCAAAATCGATTCCAGAATTATCTAATGGCGTATATAATCTATCCACGTTTTGACTTGAAGTAGTCATAAACTTTTTGTCTCTTTCAGGATGTTTAGCCAAAGCTGGTTCAAGTACTTCTTTGACCCATTTATCATAAGCTTTCTTATAATCTAAATTCTTTCCTTGTGAATTTTTAGAAAACTCTTCATCTTCTGGCATTATTTGTGATTATATCCAGTAAATAAGGGTTTACTGTTAACCGTGAACTATATATTCTTAGTATAATTAAAACAATGTCAGGAGGTGGAGGGCGACCGACGGCCTTAGGCTGAGGAAAGTCCCCTCTCCACGAGCAAGGCAGCCTTAGGGAATCCGAGAGGATTGGCAATGCAACAGAAACGACACAGCCCCACTATAGGGATGATCGTCTAGGACGTGACGTCAGTGGAGGATTTGATGAAACGAGCACCCCTGCTGGAGCAATTCCAAGTAACCGCGTAAACCTGCTCGGGAGCGGTAGGTAGGAAGCAAAGCTAAATGTCGCCAGCCATTTTGGTTAACAGAAAGGGGCTTACTCCCACCACCTGACATTAAACATACACTAATTTTAAATAACTAATTCGCAAGCCGCGAAACATCATGGCAGCAGATTATACTGACGAACCAAATTGCACGCAAAAAGGTACTGGATGGATTTCCTTTGAAATAAAACCAAAAATTCGGAAAAAAATTAAAATAAAAAGAAAGAATAGAAGAATTAATGGAAATTTTTGTAATTAATAAAACTTAAAATTATTCCAAAAAAATCAAAAAATAAGTCATCGATAGAAGGATTACGGCCTTGAACAAAATTTTGATGCAATTCATCAAAACAAGCTATTGTAAAACAAAATATCAAAGACATAAATATAATTTCTTTATTTGAAAAAAGTTTTGCCTCAATAAATGATAATTGAACTAATAAACCAAGTATGAAAAATTCGCAAAAGTGAAAAATTTTATCTTGATGAGATAAAGAAGAATTATATTCTGGAAGATTATCACCTGGTACATGGCTAATTAATGTTATAATTAAAATGTAAACAAATGTAAAATATTTATATTGAAAATAAGGCACTACAATTTACCTTGTTTCATTAAGCTTAAATCATCTAAATCATATGAATCAAAATTGTTTGGAGGTTCACCATCCAATTGATTATAGAAATCTTGACTCTCGACAGCCCAATACATTACTGATTCTTCATTATTTGAATGGTGTGGATGATCGGGATCCTCATGGTCATGCGGTGAAGTATAGCCCATATTGACCAAACCTAAAAGATGACCATATTCATGAACTAGAACTGCTTTTTCTATGTCTTCAGCGGAAATAAAAAGAAAAGCAGAATCTTCAATATTCTCTTTAAACATGGCAAATGAAGAACCCTTGTATGCAATACCTAATGCATTTTCATTATCTTCAAATTCGCCATTAAGATACAAAATATGTATCACGAATTCATCACCCTTTTTGAATTTTGTGCGTTGAGAATTTTCAATCTCAAGCATTTCCTCTAATGAGTAACTAGTATCTGTACTACCAAAGCTCTCCTGACTAAATGTTACTGAAGTTTTATCGGTAACTTCATTGATTCTTTGACGAAGTAAATCAAGTGCATCCGAACTTGGTTCGTATCCTGAGACATAATCTATCTCAATATGTAACTTAGAATATTTACTACTTTGAAGAATTTCATATCGACATTCACCTACTTTATTTTCGCATGAAATTAAGTCTTCCTTAAGGCTGTCTAAACAACCTGCTGAACTTAAAATCACAAATGCCAGAAACAAAGTTATGTTTCTCATAATTATATACTAAACGTACCTGATTAAAAAGTTATTAATTTAATATATTGGACCAAGAACTAACCGAGGATCTGGATATTTTTTAAGTGCTGATTCTCTTTCCTCTTTTGCAACAACACCTGGCAAATCATGTGTTTCAGGTTTAACAAATGATAATTGAAAATGCAAATGCGGTTCCCAACCCCCATTCACTTGTTCATCTCCAAAGTGACCAATAATTTCCCCTTTTTCAATTGATTGTCCTTTACTTTTGTTCATAATTGATTCTGAATCAAGGTGTCCGTAAAGCGCCCAAATTAATTTTCCTGAGATTTTATGTTCCGTTAAAACAACATTCCCATAATCTCCTGCTTCTGAATTATAGCCAAAATCATGTATTTTACCCTCCATAAATGACATACATGGTGTACCTACTGGACCACCAATATCTATGCCAACATGAATGTTGCGATTACCATTGAATAAATCTGTATTGTAGACTCCTGGCCTATATTCGTCATATTTACCAATAGAAAACTCACTCTTATCCGAATTCCACAAACCCTGAGTCAAATCTAGAATTTTATATTTATCGGGTAAATCTACCACAGGATGAAAAGATTCACTATCCCAATTAATCATTCTAAATGTACCTCATCAGTCAAAAAAACTACTTTATCATTAGTATCTCTAACTACCAAATAACCTTCATTAGATATTTTTTCAACCAATCCTTTACCTTCAGACCAAGATACAAATCTTCCAATCAAACAATCGTAAGCTAAAAATTTATCAATAATCTCTTGGTCTTTACATTTTAAAAGAACCGATATCTTTTTTGATAGATTATCAACAAAATTCAACTTGTTAATATTACAATTTAATTCAGATAAATTTATCGATTCAGAAAATTTTGGATTATTATGCAAATTTATTCCTAAACCTACAATTGAACTTTTACCATTTGACTGACATAAAATGCCTCCTAATTTCTTACCATCAACTAGTATATCATTAGGCCATTTTAATCGAATATCAAGTTTATATTTAACTAAAATCTCTGAAACTGAAACTCCTACAATTATTGGTAAAATTTTCCTATAAGGTAAAACTACTGAATAATATAAACCACCTATGTCAGATTCCCAATGTCTGCCTAGTCTTCCATATCCCTTAGACTGTTTAAATGAAATAATTGAATCAAAAAAATCATTATTGAATTGTGTAAGCCAAGTATTTGTTGAGTCTATATTGTCAACTATATTTATCAAATAAAGGCACCTAAATCCATCTGCTTGATTTGTTCATTTTCCAATGTTTCTTCAATAGCGTTAAATGCCAATTCTAATCTTTGCCGAATGAATTTTCGTGAACCATAAATTTCCGCAATTTCCCCTGCAATTTGCCGATATTTTGCAACTGATTTTGGAGAAATATTCAATTGGAGAAGACCGCCACAAACACAAGTATCCTTCAAAGGAGGCCTACGATATTTAGTATTGCACTTTTTACACCTTACACCTTGTGTAGAAAAAGATCGAAGATTTCCAATTATATCTCTAATAAAATGCTTCTCTATTGTTTGTTCTGCAACATAAGTAGCATCTGAAGCTCGCGTCTTTTTAGCTAATTCAAGAGAAGCAAGAGCTTTACTTTTCATAGAATCTAGAGTGACATAACGAGATTCACTTGGACCTAAATTAATATTTGATGAAGAATGTGTAAATGAATATCCCTCATACTGTTCTGGAGTTTCTAATCTTTTTGAAACTGTATCTAGATAATCAATAACTGCAACAGGGTTAGACTCTTTTTCCGAATGCTCATATAATTCTAAAGAATATGAGGAATTCAATTCAACATTGTGGGCCTCACTATCTATCTCCATGGGATCAATTCTAGTTGATAATACTCTTGGTATATCCATAGTTCCTCCTCTAGTAGTGGGGACAAAACTATCTGAAAAATTGAGTAAACCATCAAGCAATAACATTATGGAATCTTCATCACCATCACAATTTCTCCTCTTGGCTGCATGAAGGAATGGATGGCCATATTGCGCTTTAGCTGCTGTAAAACCTATTAATCTAGTTAAAACGCCGGCTGAAGTGTGAGGACTTAGACAAATTAGAAGATTACCTATTAATTCATGCATATCTGAATTAGCATTTACATCATAGAAAGGCTCCGAATCATACAACCTCACTAATTCATCATTAACAAAGTTTGCAACTTTAATTAACCAAGGACCTGAATTCCTAGAAACAATTAAATCTTGAACTTTTAACTCTAACAATTGATCCTCGGATTTCAATTTTTCCCCATTTATATCTTTACTATATCCTAATTCTAGAGCTTTTTCAACTGACAAACCAATTTCTCTTGGATAAAAATGTGTGATTGGTAAATCTATCATATCATACCTAAGTGTTCCATCTTTGTAAACTCTCAGATCATACTTTGAACGAAGAATTCCTTTTTCAAGTGATTCTGGAATCTTAGGTCCTGATTTCAGTTCCTTAATTCCTTTTACTTTAGGTAAAATTCCTACTTTTGTATTGTTCATTGCTTTTGTAACAAGTTCAGATACATCAACTATTCTCTTTTTTGCATCTTCCTTAACCATTGTCAAAGTTTCACAGCACCGCAACGAAATGGTTTCCTCATTACATTTCTTACAAAATCTTAATTGTGTTACCATCTCTATTGAACCCAACTTACCTTGCGTAAAACCTCGACGATATGGGCGTTCTTTCAATGCAGTATTAATCAATCTTTGATTTCCTCCAGCATCTCCCAAAGGAAATAGAACATGCGGAGGTGGTTTGAGCCTACGTTCATTTGCCTTTTCTGGACGCCCCATACTTGCTCCAATTCTTGTTGGAGATTTGCATTTTATCTGAACTCCAGACAAAACTGAAACCAAAACTAATGATTCATCTGTTTCTATACTTATTTCTTTAGCAACCAAACTATCATTTACATTCTCTATACCTAATAGAGTAATTAGAGGTTGATAACCCTCATCTAAAACAATAGAATTTTCATTAATCTCAAAAAAAAGGCCTAGTTTAACAAAAATTTCTTTATATATTTGAGAAAAATTATTCTTGATCACTTCTGAACCATTACGTATAAGCTGGTCACGAAGATCTAGAATTTCTTTACAATCTAAATCATTCCAATTAAACGTAAATTTGGGATGTAAGGGTAACTCGTTTTCTTTGCAAAAATTGAATAAAGGCTCAAAAGAGTAATCTCCTGAATATTTTCCAATACCTTTTGATTTAACTACTAATGCCCACCATTCATCACACCATCCAGATGGTTGTAATGGGTGATTATTCTCTATAAATTCACCCACTGGGATTAAAAGTTCACCTAAGTCAATAATCTCTTTTACTTGATTTACAACATCTAATGCTTGCTTATAGTCATCAAGCCTAGTAAATTTACCATTTTGTAATATTACTGATGGGCCCTCTATTGTATCGCATGGCGTAGAGGCCGTAGCTTTACCTGGTAATTGAAGTTTTAATTGTGTTCCTATAGCTGCGAAAGAATCAAGAATAAGCATTGTTGAAGGATGTAATGACATTGAAGCTAATCCTCCCGTTCTTGAACGGCCATATCTTAATCGAAAACTGCCTGGCTTATCTGGAAATGCAAAAATGGGCCTACCTGCTAATACATCTTTCAAATATTTATGCTCTTTAACATCTCCTGATGCTGATTTCCGCTTCTTTTCAGTATATTTTCTAAGAAAATCCCATCCACTTATTCCTAACTTATCTACATGCTTCAAAACTTTAGCAGCCTTAAGACAAAGTCCCTCAGCCAAAACAAGACAGGCTCCACCTCTCAATGAATTAGTTTCAACACGCGGAAGATCTCTATTACCTGCAACTTCCAATTTATCTGTTCTTTCGCCAGTAACGCAAATTGGACAAGAAGTTACTATTGTGTGTATCTCTTCTGGACTCGGAACATACTGTAAATTAACTGCTCTTTTGTATAAGGGAATTTCTTCTTTATATCTTTCAATCTCTGCAGGTGTTGGAATATAAGAATCCAAACCTAATTCACGTCGTACGACATCTGCAATAAGTACTGACAAAGCTTGTGCAGTACCACCTGCTGCGCGTATTGGTCCTGCGTAATATATTGAAGCACATTTAGTATTATTACTATTTTCAAGTGTACTTACTTTTACAACTCCCTCCGTTGGAGCAACTAAAACTCCTTCTGTAAGGATTGAAAGCGATGTTCTTACTGCCTGCTCTAGCGCTTTTTCCAAACCTAATTCTGACTTTAATTTTCCTGCAAGTTCTTTTGCAATTAGTAAAGCTGTACTTTCCCTATCATTATCCTCTGAGACTTCTCTTATTCTAGGAGCTATTCCTTCAGGACCTACTTGAGCTTCGACTCTTTCAGCTAAATCTTTTGCCCTTGGTATTTCTGGAGAATCTGAAGGGTCAAAACCGGCCTTTCTAACTTTTTCAACTAAGGTGTAACAATTATCAGCTTTTTTTTCTAAATCTTCAAAATAAGCTTCCATCTCACTAGATGCAATTAATACCACATACACACATAGAACGCCTATTATTATTGTATTTGCTATATTTTCTAGGCTCCGTAGCTATCTATGTAAATGCTACGATAAGCTGATGAACCTGCTCTAATTGCTGCAATCATTACAGCATACGAAAGTATAACAAAAATTGCCCCTGCCAATAAACCAATATTATGATTGTAAAGCATCACTGAGGCTGGTAAAATAAGCAATATAGATGAAAAAAAAGCTGAAGTTCCCATTAACATAAATTGGACCAAAATATCTGGATTACCTCTATCACTTTCATCAAAATTTGCAAAAGCACTTCCAGACCATATACCTAATCCAGTATTTACAAATAATAACATTAAAACACATTCCCCAAAAAATAATGTTACTTCCAAAGGAAATTTAGCTAGAATACATATTGGAATCCATATAGATAAAAGGCCTGGAAGTGCCATAAATAAAAGTGCAAAAGCTTTTCCTCTCATAATTAAAAGTGATTCTACTGGGTTAGATTTCATAATCCACAATCTTTTCCCCTCAACACCAAGCATTGTAGAACCTAGCATTGTACATTGCAAAAGTGCTCCTAAGTATAAACTAATTGCTAACATTCCAGGATAATACAACTTTGGAGGAAGATCTCCAACAGGTTCATTTGGAAGTCCTACCTTAAACCACCAAAAAACCAGCAATAAGGATATTGAAAATGTTGAAAATGCTGAACTCAGAACATCTCTCTCCCTGATTGATGAAGTGACTTCTTTCGAGCAAATCGCAGATGCTCTACGTCCAACTATTGGGCTTAGCCACCGGAATTGTAGTATTCTTACTGGATTTTTATGTGATGAAGAATTAATTTTGTAAGATTCCAGAGCTTCCACAAATATATTATCCATAAAATAAAAGAAAATAAGCAATAGTATAGAACAAACTAATACTATAATTACGGCCAACGTAGGATCTTTATGTGCTGAATTAGAAACTAAAAGTAGCGCTAAAAGAATTGGAAATAAGACTATCAAAAAACTAAGTTTTCTTGAGAATGGATATAAGGAACCAATCAATGAAAACATAAATCCACTTAGAGCTGATAAAAAGGAAAACAAATATACCAAAATGAAAAATTCCATTTCGACATATATATTAGTTTTAGTAATAATATTTCCTACAGAAAATATCAAAAGCATTCCAGAAGTAATTAAAAGATTTGGAACTAAGACTGCAAAAAATTGTCCCAGCATAATCGACCTAGGAACTACGGGCTGAACTAAATATAAATCCATAATCTTAGATTTAACAATTTTCCTGTAAGTAATTCCTGCAGATCTAAGTGTAAATAAAGAAAAATAAACCAACAATATAGTGCCATATCCTTCATTTGAACCTTCTGGGAAAAGTTCTGGATTTTGAATAACAAAATTCATAAGCCTAATGCACGCAAAAGAAAAGATAATACCTAAAATAGATATAAAAAATGTTGATGCAAAACGTTTTTTAAAAGACTGAAAAGAACTTCTAAAAGAAGTTCGGAATTCGGCCTCAAAAATAGCATAAGAGGCATTCATCTACCAAATGACTCCATGGCTCTATCTTTCTTAGTATACTTCTTGAAAAGACGATAGCAAGCTTGACACAGACTAACTTTCCTTCCAGTTCCTTCCACATTTAATGATGTAATTGCATCCACCTTTTTACGAGAGACTGAACGCTTTACTGGATTATTACATCCTACTGTGTTACAACTGTCATCTGAAGTATTTGAAAAATTAATCTCTCTACGCTTCATAAATAACAATAAATAACTACATACTTAAAATTTTAACACTATTTTTCCAATTTAGAACCTTTAGAATGTGAATTCATATGGCCACAATGAGAACAATAATTTGGATCTTTACCTAAAAGAATTTTCCCACAACTTGAACAATGCAATTTTTCCTTCGAAATAGCAGATTTAGTATTATTTTGGTAATTTATTACATAACCAATTACTAATATTATTATGATTATTGTTTGGCTATAACAAACCAACTGTTCAAAGTCCACAATGCAGCATAACTAATGCACTATAACTGTATTGGGGTTACTGAAGAGTAATATCTGGCATAAGTGGACGAGTTGCAAAGCCTTTCAATGCAAAATTACTCCCTTCACCAACTCTACAAACAAACAAATCTCTGTGATGACGAATTAATCCAAATTCATCCAAGGAAGATACTCCTCCACAGACTTCCATTGCCATTGTCAAATGATCTGAAGCCTTTCGTGAACATTCTATTTTCACTTTGGCTGCAGATTCCCTATCCAATGTATTATCATTATATCTATTTGTTAAATCTATTAACCATGTCAAGCCCTGCTCAAGAGTAATATCCATATCAATAATAACGTCTTGGACTCTTTGAAAACTTCCAATTGGAACTCCAAACTGTTCTCTTTCCTGAGCATATACTCTACATTTATCAAGACCAAAGGCAAGAGAAGCTAAAGACATTCCTGCAATGAATAATCTACCTCCATTCAATGTCTGAGCCATAACTTTGAACCCTTCATTTTCCTTTCCTAGTATCGCCTCATCTGTTACTGCTACTTCATCAAAAGTGATAGAACCAGTAGAAGACTGACTCCACAAATCCTTACCTGCCATTTCCTGATAAGACACATTAGGATCATCCATAGGTACTATGAAACAAGTAGTACGATAACCAGGTTTAGATTCAGGACTAGTCATTGCATGAACTACAACATGACTAGACCATTTGGCATTTGTAGACCAGCATTTCTCACCTTTAATTATCCATTTATTTCCAATTCTTTTGGCTGTAACTTGTGGATTTGTAGCATCAGAACCTCTACCAGGTTCAGACAAACCGAAAACAAACATCCTTTTTCCAGCTGCCAAATCAGGAAGATGAGCTTCCTTCTGCGCATCAGTACCAAATAATTGTAATGGCTTAGCTCCTAAAGACATTGCAGCTCCAGGAGTTATTGCCAATGATTGGGAGTGGTAACCTAATGCCAAACCCATCAAAATTAAATCTAATTGATTACCTCCTTGTCCTCCATATTTATCAGAAACTGTAACTCCAAACAAGCCCATTTGGCCCATTTCTTCAATAATATCTTCTGGAATCAATTCATGGTTACGTTCCCAATTTAGATAATTAGGTTCAATTCTCTCTTCAGCAAATTCACAAACTGCCTTGTAAAAAGTCATTGAATCTGGAGATACTAATCTTTCCAAATAGTGATCTATACGACGTTCCATAATATTCCCACTAGGTATACATTAAAGTGGTTATCGTGAGCGTCCAATAGCTCCGCGTGGAGGTTCTGGTTCGTAATCAGCTTGTAACTCTGGAGGCCATTCTCGAGGCTCATCGTCCACTTTCTGAAGAATAATGTAGCCAATAATCATTACGATGAAAAGGAAACCAATAGCTGCGGGCCTTCCAAAACCCAATTCATCAACAATAATTGCCCAGGACAACGGACCTATTATTGTTGCAAAACGTCCAACCATACTGTACAGACCATAAAATTGGCCTATGTAACGTGGTGGTGTCAAAACTAGCATATATGGCCTATCTGCACACCAAGTTCCTCCTAAAGCAATTCCAGCTAAGAAAGGTGCAAGCCAAATCATCCATGTTGGTAATCCTAACCAAACCGTCGAAATTAATAATGTGAAAGAAGCAAACCAGAACCATAGTACTGCATTAAGCGTAATCTTTGGACCAACTATATCTACCAAATAACCCCAAAGGAAACCACTAACAATTGAAGAGAAAACTCCAATCATAGTATATATTGCAATTTCTGAATCTTCCATACCAAATTCTTCACGAACGTAAATGGCTGCAAAAGTTATTGATGTGTTTGCAGCATCGGTGTAAAATACTCTACCAACTAAAAACCTAGATAGACCTGGAAAATTACCTAACATTGACAAAGTTCCTTTAAGTTGAGTAAATGTTCCTGCTGTCGCATTAATAATTGAACCATCTCTAAAAAGTGGTGTTGACTTAGTATTCATAGAGGAAAAGACACACCAGATTGCAAAAAACAGTGGAATGTAGCTAATTGACCCCTCGAGTAACCAAGCATTTATACCCAAAAGAATAGCCATGAGTATCATCAAGCTAGGCCAAAAATTATCTTCAGGGGTTTCTTTAACAAATATGAAACAAGGAATTGCAAATATCAAAAATAACATCGCAGTCATTTGAAATACGGCTGGATAAGGAAAACCTAAAACCGTAGTAATGTATAAGGCTGATAATATTCCTATAAGGGAACCAACATATCCTACGCCTATCCCTATTCCGCCTATTCTACCTTTGTTTCCAGGGGTAGATATTGTTGCTAAAGTTGAATCATAAAATATAAGTCCTGCTTGATAAAA
>CETB01024829.1_pt1 | contig 40133 bp, 32 predicted proteins | sample 356381 | NCBI WGS metagenome assembly CETB01 (sample SAMEA2622545, study PRJEB7988) | marine metagenome | biome: marine biome (ENVO:00000447); feature: deep chlorophyll maximum layer (ENVO:xxxxxxxx); material: "saline water (ENVO:00002010), including plankton (ENVO:xxxxxxxx)" | depth 155 m | reverse complement strand
CGGATGCGCATTTTAGGGAAATGAGCGCTCACGTCAACACTTATTTTGAAAAAGTTGAAAAAACTGAACCAACCGTCTATTTTTCGCTCAAATGTGATAATTAGTAGACAATATGGACTAATTACTAATAGGATAGGAATTCAGATCCTATAAAGTAGTAGTTCTTAAAGTAGTATTTGATCCTGCCGTTATTATATTAATGCTTAATATTAGCGATAGATATTAAGGCTTGCGTAAAGGAATACGTATAAGAATGTATATAAGCGTAAATGACCTATGCTTTGTGTTCTTTATAAATGTATTAATACTGGTGGTGTCAGAAATTGACTACGCAATAATTATAAAGGTGGGTTTATGTTACGAACTCTTACACTGCTGTCTGCGGCAATACTAGCAACTCATGTTAGTCATACAGCAATGGCACAAGAAGTATCCTTAAATGATGTTGTTCAGCCACCCGCGTCAGCGAATGTAGAAAGTGCTGACGAGTCAAATCATTTTCAAACCGCCTTCTTAAGACGTCAAGTAAACCAAACTATGTCGGTTGGCCGAGCAATCAGTTCAATTGCTGGTCATTATCCGCAAGAAATAGTGTCTATTGTAGATATTGCTTTAGATACTTACCCTGACAAATACAGGGAAATCATTTTTGCTGCTATCTCTGCGCAACCCGCTTCTACTGAAGAGATTGTACATCTGGCTATAGAGAAAGAAGTAAGTAGCTGCCCTAACATTGTTCAGTTAGCGATAAAAGCAGAGCCGACTTATGTCGACTTTGTTGTGCAGGCTGCTGCGGTTTCAACACCTGAAGAGCTAGATGAGATTGTACGCGTTGCCGTTCTTACTCAACCTGACGCAGCAGACAGTATTGTTCAGACATTGTCGCAAGAACATCCAAATAAGATTGTCGATATCATGACAAGCGCATTGAATGCTGTACCTTTTGTTGGAGAGTATGTAGTGGATGCGCTTTTGGCCGTGTTTCCTAACGAAGCGGAAACGGTAGTTGAAACAGCAGTAAGAGAGTCGGCGCAGCAGCGTGAACAAGTCATGCGTATTTTAAATACTGCGCAACATGCAGGTGTGTCTCAGGACAAGTTAAAAGAATACGCGATGTCAGCTGGACTAAGCGAAGAAGACTTTAATAGCGCATTGGGCAATTAATTACTTTTAGACTGATTTAAAAAACGGCGTAATGATTTGTTCAATACGCCGTTTTTTATTGCCTTATTATTTTCTACAAAGGTTATCAGCTTTCTAACGACTGACTCCAAGCAATAGTGATCAGTCACACACCGCACCTAGACTTATATGTTCAATGAAAGTTAATTGTTGAATGAGTACAACATGGCGGCTTCTTTATAAAGGGTTAGCTCTGCCTTCAATAAATCTACTCTCGCCTTTATTTCTTTTATCTGTGCCTTAATTTCATTTTGAGCACGTGCGTTCAATACAAACATGTCACTGTCACCCGCATCGAAGCGTGTTTTCTCGACCTTAGAAAGAGTTTTCGCTAACGCCGCATTTTCACTTTGCAGTTCAACAATGTCTTTCGCCTGCCCCCAGTAAACTAGAGCTTGTTCAAAGCGCTGAGCTATGGCCTGCTCAGTTGAGCTTAACTTGTGTTCCAGCTCTCTTTGTTTTGATTGCAGTTGGGCTTGTTCAGCTTTTGCCTTTCTGTTTCCTAACGGGTAAGAAAATGACAAACCCACTTTTGTTTCTGTTCCCTCTAGATTCGACGGACCAGAACCTATATCTCTTGCAACCGAGGCATTTAAATCTAATTTGGGCAATAACGCGTTACTTGCTAGTGCAGCCTTATTCTTTACCACCTGCTGCTCTAATTTCATAACATCAAGCTCAGGGTGATTGCGAAGAGCATTTCGAAGGGTCATTAATTGTCCGTTTCCAACCCAGAAAGGCCAATTAATATCGTTAGGTGGGTTTGCCTGATCTAAAGCCAGCATATCGCCTTTGGGTGAGCGCCAGTAAAAAGAAAGCATCTGGGCATGGGCGTCTCGTTTTTGTTTGAGTTCTGCAAGTAAAAGGCGCTGCTGCAAAATGTTGGCTTTGAATTCGGTTAATACCACATTCGCAAGGTCGCCTTTCTCTACACGTGTTACCAACGCTTTTTCACGTTCCGCGGCTGTATTTAGCAGCTCTGTGACAGCTTTAACCTGTAATGCACTTTCGTACCACGCAACATATTCACTAATCCCCTTGTAAACAAAGTCATTAATTAAACTTGTCGCTAACGCTTGCCATTGTGAAGTCGCTAGCCCTGCATTGGCTAACTCCGTTCTACGCTTATCCAGTTCTCTATTTTTAAGTAGGGAGATGGCAATGCCTACACTCGCCTCGCCGCCAGACAAGGTTTCGTAATCGGCTTCGTACACTGGGAAATCACCGTCTGATATACGGTACTCGGTATAAACTGAGCCATTAAAGTCTTCGAACGGGTTGGAAAAGCGCTGCGTTAAATTAGTACCGTCGTAATATCCACTGACGCGGCTACTGGTTTTCTGCTCTATGTACGGATCAAAGCTACTTCTTGCTATTTCAAGTTCGGCTGCGGCTTGATAATTCCCCTCATTAATTGCCAGTACGTAAGGGTGATAATTCACCATACTCTGTATTAGAGCATCGATTGATGGTGCTTGCCTGGAAGCTTCAGCTTGCGTAGCCGCGACTGACACGTTAGCGCTAGCAAACACAACCGTTGCTAGCAGCGATTTTATAATCGTTCGCACTACCATATTGATGCTCCAGAACCTTTGGTTCCGCCAGTGGTAGGCTCTTGCGTTGGTAGCGGCGGGAAGTTATTTAACTGTCGCCACATTTCATAACCCAAACGTACCTCTTCCAATAGCACCCACGCTTTTACCCGGCTTCCTAAACGCGCAGAGCTTTCCGCCGGCCACGGAATATCTGACTCGTCTGGTTTTATCCAAACGTTAAAGTCGCCCGTAGCATTCGCCACAGGTTCTACGTATACCACTTCTCCACCGAAGGTACCTATTGCACTGCCAGGCCACCCGCTAAATTGGAAAACCGGCCACCCATCAAACTGCAAGCGCGCTTTTGCGCCTGGCTTAACCAGCGGAGCATCTAACCCTCTTAGGGTAACACGTACGCTACGCTTCGCATCTGCTGGAATAAACTGCCCAAGAATATCTCCCGATTTTACGAAGGTAGAAACACCACCAGAGAGCAATCGAACAACGGTTCCATCAACGGGAGCGTACTTAGTTTGCGTAGACTGACGAGATAAGATCATGCTTACTTCATTAATTTCTGATACTGAGGCTGCAGCTTTTGCTCTTAGCTCCTGTACTTTAATTTCAGCTTGCTCAACTTCCTTTCGGGAAACCAACCCCTGTTCCTGTAGCGACTTTTGGCGCGCCAAATTGTTTTCGGCATTTCTTACTGCTGTTTCGTTCGCTTGATTTTTCAAGTTGGCTGCTGAGAGTTGAGAACGCAACTTCTCAAGGCGCTGCGCATCAATATCAATTAGGGTAACAATAGGCTCTCCCGCTTTTACTTGCTGCCCTTCTCTTACATGCCACTGCTTTACCTGTCCATCAACCAATGCGTTAATTGGCTGAGTTCTATCTTTAGGGTCAAGAGAGTCAACCATGCCTGTTCCGTAGGCCGTTTGGATCCAAGGGGTAAAATACAAAATTAGCGCAGCAGCTAACACTAAGAAAATAATAATGCCAGTAATAACACGATGAAGTTTGGGCACATTCAAAGAAGGCAATGAAGTTATATTGTCTAAAAAGCGACGTTCTGCGTTATTCACTTACTCACCCTCCTTATCATTTGGTGAAGTCGCACTGCTAGTACCTTCTTTGCAAGAAGATATTGGTGACTCACCGTTTGAATATTCATTTAGCATAGCCGTTGCGTTGTCATGGAGATGTAAGACACCTTCAAAACAATCTGGTAAGGGCATATTGGTAAAATACATTACGGTAAAATCATGCTTGCTTAAGCGCCTTAATAGCCGAGCTCGTAGCTCTACTGGGATAGCGTCGAAATACTGATTTAATATTAATAGTTTAGGTTTACCGATGATTGCAGCGGCAAGTTTAAGCAATAAGAACTCTAACGGCTGCAACGGCGCGCCCAACACCGACACTTTTGTCTGCAACCCTTCTGGCAAGCTATCAATAACTTTCGTCATTTCAACTTCCTCAAGGGCCGCGCGGATATCAGCAATGGTCGCCTGTGGGTGCGCTAATTTTAGATAGCGCTCTACAGATACTTCGATAATGAGTGAGCGGTCGAGAATGGTAACGGCTTGTCTTAGTTCGTGTGTGTCATAATCGTTAAGACTGAGCTCGCCCAACAAAATGTCGCCAGACTTAACGCGATCGTATTGCTTTAACAACCCTAAAAGTTGCTTCTGTACCCAACTTTTATCCGTTGTAACGAAGTACTTGGTACCTGGCTCGAAGATCACGTTGAGGTTGCATGTATCATTACCATGTTTCAGCTCTACGTCGTTAAACACCAACTTTGACGACGCAGGAATTTGCTCTGAGCTATTAAACTCTTCTTGCGGCATAGCTAGCGCACCGCCAAGCTTTTCAGCAGCACCATAAAGTTCATAGTAAAGTTTAAGGTATTGGGTAAAACGGGAAAGCCCAAAGAAAACGGCAGACATAACAAGCTCAGCAGCCACCAGTTGACCAATCGAAAGCTCGCCTTGTACAACCAGAACACCACCAATGCCAAGGAGCGACGCGCTCGCTACCGCATACATCAATAAGAACATCACCACCTGCGAAAACGTGTAATGAAAATGGCTTTTGTGCTTTTTCACATAGTTACTGATATAACCTTCGGTGCTGCGCCCTGCGTATTCAACATGATCAGCTGACTTAAAGAATTCGTGAGCAATTGCAATATCGTGTAGCCACTTTGCAGAATCGTATTTTGCGTTAGACAATTCAATAGCCGTGCGTTTAGCACCACGCCCCCAAATTTTCCAAACCGCATACATGGTAAGTAAAAGTACCACATTAAACGCGAAAAGCGCTGGGTGGTAGAATGATACTAAAGTGAAACCTACCAGCATCTGTAGTACAAGCGCGAAACCATCAATCATTAAAGACGGCATATTCTTTTGAAAAGTCATTATGTCGAAGTAGCGCTGTGTAATGCTAACGTTTTGTCGACCTTCAAAAAAACTGTGGGGCGCAAGAATAGTTTTTAGCCCTAAGTCTGCGGTGAGGCGGGCGTACACTTTACGCTCGTAGAACTCCATCACTCGCATGCGCAGCGCGCTAAATACGCCAGATATAAATAAAGTAAGAAATAGAATGACGGCCAATATGATAACTGCCCGAGTTGAACCGATATTGGCGATACTGTTAATCAGCGTTTGAACCGCTATAGGTACCGCAAGGGTCATTAAACTTATTGCTACGCCGTATGCGATAGCAACCCAAAAAAAGCCAGCCTCTGGTTTCAATAGCGAAAATAAGGTCTTTCGCGTTTTACGTAAATCAATTGGTTTAGCCATAGTTATGTCTTCAATATACCGCTAGCTTAAAAATCAGTGACGCGCTGCTTTTAATCGTACAAAAACAACGCTAAATAGTGTATTGCAATAGTCAGTTAGAATAAATCTGTTATATTCTTAATAGTTCATCGAAAAAAATGGGGTCAGAGTACATTTCTTGCCCCTAATACCTTAATAATCGAGTAGCTTGTTAAAGTATGCATCACCTAAACTACCATCATTTATATTATTTCTATCTTGTTGCCCGTGAGGGTAGCATTGCAAAAGCCGCTAAATTACTCCACGTTACCCCGCAAACCGTAAGCGGGCAACTAAGCACCTTCGAAAATCAGCTAGGTTATTCTCTCTTTGATAGAATAAATAAGCGCCTATACCTAAACGCGAGAGGTAAAGTAAGTTATCAGTATGCCAGCGAAATATTTCATAAAGGTAATCAACTAGCTGAAATACTTAACAATAGCGATGAAGTGAATACAAAAGAATTTGTGATAGGTATTACTAATGGTATTCCAAAAGTGCTTTTTTACGACTTTGTGCATGCCACCATGCGTAGGTATTCACAGGTTAAATACGTGATAAAAGAGGATAGCTTCGACGGTTTGTTGAAAGAGCTAGCCATTAACGCCATCGATTTTATTGTAGCAGACAGAGGCATAGCCCCTGGTACACAAATAAGCGCCAATAGTTTTTTCTTGGGCGAAAGTTCGTTGAGCTTCTTTGCTAAAGCACCGCTTACTGAAGAACAGACTTTTCCAGAGTGTTTAAATCAAATGCCGTTGCTAATTCAGGGGAATACTTCAGGAATACGGCAAGCACTTACAAGTTGGCTTGAGACAGAACAGCTGTACCCCAAAGTGGTAGCCGAATTTGACGATACTGCTTTGCTTAAACTTTTTGGCAGCGAAGACTTCGGTGTTTTCTGCGCACCATCGGCAATTTCAAAGCACGTAGAAGAGCAATATGACGTGCACTGTATTGGTAACGCAAGCACACTAAATGAGAGATACTATGCCATTACTGGCAAAAGCCGTGCTGACTACACTATTAGTGAGGCAATCGTAGAAGCCGCTCGCGGAATTCTAGCCTAGTGCACTTAATGGTGGGGTCAGAGTACATTTTCGCCCCCACTTAATTTAAGCAGCAACACCACCATCTATATCTTGAGCATAAAAACTCAGTGTTAGAATTTTTTCTAACACAAAACGTAGTGCGTCATTTATAGGCATAAGCCTTTCCCCCAATTCATAATCTAATTGAGCAAGTTTTTGTCTGCCTTCTGCGATCATTGGCGGCTTTGTCGATGTAACTCGAACCTCACTATTTGCGGCAATATCATCCACTAATCGCTTTTCTAAGATATCTAAATGCTGAGGCTGTATAGCAATCAGCGCGGCCGCATACTTCTCTGGTACAGCTTGCTTAATTGGTTTACACACCGAAAGTGTGGCTTCGCCAGATTTGGTTTTATAACCTGCTGCACCGAACATACGGCAAATGGCAGGTCGGTATTCGTAAATTCCGCAGTAGCCTTCTTTACCGTCCAAACTTAAGCGTTGATATTGTTTACAGGCGAAGCCGCTGTAGTTGTCTAGCTCGTCAAACTCCTGTTCAGCCCGTCCTGTATCAAACAGATGAAGTGCTAAAGGCAGCATCTCCAATGGCGACACTTCAATGTCGGGGTTATTGCAACATGCACCACATTTCTCAACGCAGTTTAGTGACTGGCTAGATTGATATGCACTGAATTCTTGGGAAAGAGATTGGTAAACATCCATCACTTGGCTGGACAGCTCACGCAGCCTATTCATAACGACTCCGCTAATAAAAGCAAACTAAAACAAATACATGTTCATGCTGGTGTAATGTAATAGGTAGCATGAACTAAACATTCTGATTATTGATTTTGGTAACCAAATTGACAGATCGTACTGGAGGAAGAAATGTACTCTGACCCCAATATTTTAAAGCATGCTTCTTCCCCGCCGGATGTGCGTAAGCTTGAGGCTTAATGGCAGGGGTTGAATTGGTGCGGATTCTATTTTGAATTTTGGGATTTGGGAAGTTTTTTGTGAGGTGGATTGCGAAAAGACTTATGCTTTTCGCAATCTCAATTATTTTATTAGTCTGCGTTGAACAAGTCGCGACTGTATACTTTATCTAGTACGTCTTCGATATCGCCCGTTACACGGTTTGCTACGATTACGTCAGAGATTTTCTTAAACTCCTCCAAGTCATTTACCACACGAGAGCGGAAGAACTCTTCTTCCTTAAGTACTGGCTCATAGACTACAACTTCAATACCTTTCGCCTTAATACGTTTCATGATGCCTTGAATAGCACTTGCTCGGAAGTTATCAGAACCAGACTTCATGATAAGACGATAAATGCCTACAATTTTAGGCTTACGGCTCACTATTGAATCGGCAATGAAGTCTTTACGCGTACGGTTAGCGTCAACAATTGCTTGGATCATGTTATTAGGCACTTCACTGTAGTTAGCTAGAAGCTGCTTAGTATCCTTAGGCAAACAATAACCACCGTAACCAAAACTTGGGTTGTTGTAGTGATTACCAATACGAGGGTCTAAGCCCACACCTTCAATGATCTGCTTGGTGTCTAGGCCATTACGCTCTGCATAGCTATCTAGTTCGTTAAAGTACGCAACGCGCATTGCCAAGTACGTGTTGGCGAAAAGTTTAATGGCCTCTGCTTCAGTACTGTCTGTGAATAAAACATCGATGTTTTCTTTTATTGCACCTTGCTGAAGCAACTTTGCGAAAACTTCTGCTCTCTCGCTTCGCTCTCCAACAATAATTCGACTTGGATGAAGGTTATCGTAAAGCGCTTTGCCTTCGCGCAAGAACTCTGGCGAAAAGATAATATTATCAGAACCGAATCGTGCTTTTGCGTCTTTAGTAAACCCTACTGGTACAGTCGATTTTACAATCATTACCGCATCAGGGTTAATTTCCATCACCGTCTTTATAACCGCTTCCACACTACCTGTATTGAAGTAGTTAGTTTGAGGGTCGTAATCTGTTGGTGTTGCAATAACAACATAATCGGCGTCTTTATACGCAACTTGTGCATCTAACGTAGCTTCAATGTTTAGCTCTTTAGTTGTTAGATATTCTGATATCTCTTTGTCTTCAATTGGAGACGTTTTGTTGTTAAGCATCTCAACTTTTTCCGGAACTAAGTCGACCGCTTTCACTTCATTGTGTTGTGCAAGTAGCACTGCATTTGAAAGCCCTACATAGCCTGTTCCTGCTACAGCTATTTTGTACTTAGCTAACGTACTTTCCATTTACTGTTTCTCCAATCCTATTAACTATCAGCGATAGAAATAATTATTAAAATGTTCTTGCTATATATTGCCAGAGTTTTTTGAAAATCTCATGAACAACGCATCATAAAGGTGCTTGATTCACAGAAACTCTGGTGAGTCGGTGAGTTTCAGTCTGAAACCATCATTTCAACATAAAGCGTAAGTGCAATATTGCTAATAAAGCAACAATCGCACCACTACGTGAATATTGCATCGAAAAACAAAAAAGCCCCAGCTAACATAGTAAACTGAGGCTTAAAAAATAACTGTTATCTAACTAGCTTCCTGTACCTAAACGCTCGCCTTGGTAACTGCCGTCAAGAACCGCTTTCCACCAGCCCTCATTTGCTAAATACCACTCAACAGTTTTACGAATACCGCTTTCGAAGGTTTCTTGCGGCTTCCAGCCTAACTCGCGCTCTATTTTGCTTGCGTCGATTGCATAGCGCATGTCGTGACCAGGGCGGTCTTGAACGTAAGTGATCTGCTCGGCGTATTTGCTATCTTTCGGCTTAACTTCATCTAAAATTGAACAGATAGTTTGCACTACTTCAATGTTCTGCTTTTCATTGTGGCCACCAATGTTGTAGGTTTCACCAATTTCACCATTAAGTGCAACCACAACTAATGCTCGTGCATGGTCTTCAACATACAACCAGTCACGAATTTGGTTGCCCTTGCCATATACAGGCAATGGCTTCCCCGCTAGTGCATTTAGAATAACTAGCGGAATAAGTTTTTCTGGGAAGTGATAAGGGCCGTAATTGTTTGAGCAGTTAGTTACAAGCGTTGGTAGCTTGTATGTGCGAAGCCATGAACGAACTAGCTGGTCTGAACTTGCTTTACTTGCTGAGTAAGGTGAGCTTGGTGCATATGGTGTAGTTTCCGTAAACAATGGAAGCTCCGTTCCCGGCTCAACTTCATCTGGGTGAGGAAGGTCGCCGTATACTTCATCGGTTGAAATATGATGGAACTTAAACCCTGCTTTTTTATCGCCCTCAAGTGCTGACCAATATGCTCTTGCTTGCTCAAGCAACGTGTATGTGCCCACAACGTTAGTTTGAATAAACTCACCTGGACCATCAATAGAGCGGTCTACATGAGATTCTGCCGCTAAGTGCATAATAATATCTGGCAGGTACGTATTGAAAACACGCTTTACTTCTTCAGCATCACAAATATCAACTTGTTCAAAGCTATAGCGGTCGCTGTCTGAAACAGGTGTTAATGACTCTAAGTTACCCGCGTAGGTCAGCTTATCTAAATTAACCACTGTGTGGTCAGTGTCGTTTATAAGATGGCGAACTACTGCTGAGCCAATAAAGCCCGCGCCACCTGTTACTAAAATTGTTTTACTCATTTTCTTTTTACCAAAATTATAATCTTGTTCTTGTCGCTTACGCTTTCAATTCGTCTAGCATGCTGGCTAATTGCTTACGCCAGTGCGTGGGCTTACACGCCGCAAACGCTTCGCGTGCGGTTTGCTTGTCTAATACACTGTAATGTGGGCGTTTTGCAGGTGTTGGATATTGGCTTGACGGAATAGGTAATACTGGAACTGATTTATCTAGCAAACCTTTCTCAATACCTAGCTCTTGAATAGCTAGCGCAAAGTCGTACCAACTTGCTACGCCTTCATCAGTCCAGTGATACACGCCACTGGTTTTATTCAAAGCGGCAGTAACACAAACTTCAGCTAAACCTCTAGCCCATGTAGGCGTTCCAATTTGATCATCTATTACGCCCAACTGAGGTTTATCAGCCATCAAACGCAGCATGGTTTTCACGAAATTATTTCCATGAGACGAGTAAACCCAAGCTGTGCGAATTAGACAGCTAGCACCTGGCAGTATTTCAAGCAGCGCTTTTTCGCCTTCTGCTTTTGATTTGCCATAAGCACCTTGCGGTTCAATGGTATCGTCAGTTAAATATGGAGAGCCTTTATGACCGTTAAATACATAGTCAGTAGACACATGCACCATGAAGGCGCCGTTAGCTTTGCAGAAGTTTGCTAAGTTTTTAACGGCAAGCGTATTAATAGCATTACACGCCTCGGTATCTTCTTCTGCTTTATCAACAGCTGTATAGGCCGATGCGTTTATTACGACTTCAGCCGATAAAGGCGATAACGTTTCTTCAATATTAGATGCGCTCGTAATATCAATATCATTGCGCCCTAAAAACGTAACTTGCTGCTCGCTATTTTCTAGTTCACGAGAAAGCTCAAATGCTAATTGCCCAGACTTACCTATAATTACAATATTCATTAATCGCTAGTACCAAGTAAAACACCAATAAAAAGCCAGTAAAAAACCAATGACAATTAAAACGTAGGTGCGTTAACAAATGCCAAACCCGCCTCATCTTTACCTGATAAAGAAGGCTTCTCACCATTTACTAATGGCCAGTCGATATTCAATGTAGGGTCGTCGTACTTTACCGATATTTCAGATTCCGGGTGATAATAATCTGTGCACTTATACACGAACTCAGCAGAATCACTGGTTACGTAAAAGCCATGAGCAAAGCCCGCTGGTACCCATAACTGGCGCTTGTTCTCTGCTGATAACGTCACCCCTACCCACTTACCGTATGTAGGTGAGTCTTTACGCATGTCTACGGCTACATCGTATACTTCACCGCTAACTACACGTACTAATTTGCCTTGGGTTTGCTCCATTTGATAATGAAGGCCGCGAAGGATACCTTGTCTAGATTTAGAATGGTTATCCTGAACAAAATCTACATCTGCGCACTCTTTTTTGAACCAGTCGGTGCGAAAGGTTTCTAGAAAAAAACCTCGCTCGTCACCAAATACTTTAGGCTCGATGATTTTTACGTCAGGGATATTTGTTTTAATTACTTGCATTTACTTTCCGTACAAACTGGCAATTTAAAATAAGAAGAAAGGTGGCAATGCCACCTTTTAGAATTTGATATGAAGCTAGATCTTAACTCTATCGTTAATCACTTTTAGCAGGTAATCGCCATAACCACTCTTCTTTAGTGGTGCCGCAAGCTTTTCAAGCTGCTCAGCGTTGATATAGCCCATTCTATAGGCTACTTCTTCTGGGCAACATACTTTCAACCCTTGACGTTTTTCGATAGCCGCCACGAAGTTTGCTGCATCAAGAAGTGAGTCTAGTGTGCCCGTATCAAGCCAAGCAGAGCCTCGGCCCATTAGCTCTACTTTCAAACTTCCATCTTGAAGATATAAGTTGTTCAAGTCTGTAATTTCAAGTTCACCACGGGGTGATGGCTTAACTTCTTTAGCAAAATCGACTACGCGGTTGTCGTAGTAGTAAAGACCGGTTACGGCATAGTTTGATTTAGGAACAGCAGGCTTTTCTTCTATTGAAAGTGCATTCCAGTCATCATCAAATTCTACCACGCCGTAGCGTTCAGGGTCGTTAACGTGATAACCAAACACCGTTGCACCATGCTCTTGCTTATACGCATTCTGCAAAGACAGTTTTAAGTCGTGGCCGTAATAAATATTATCACCAAGAACTAGTGAACAACTATCGTTACCAATAAACTGCTCGCCTATAAGGAATGCCTGTGCCAAGCCATCGGGCGAAGGCTGAACTGCGTACTGTATATTCATTCCTAGCGCCGAGCCATCTCCAATAAGGTCGATAAATCGCTGCTGCTCTTCAGGCGTAGTGATAATGAGTACATCACGGATGCCCGACATCATTAACGTGGTTAACGGATAAAAAATCATCGGCTTGTCGTAAACAGGCATAAGTTGCTTACTTACCACCTTAGTTAACGGGTGCAAACGTGTGCCAGATCCGCCAGCTAGTATTATTCCTTTTCTCATTGATGGAGCCTTAGCAAATTAAATTTAAAAATAAACTTCTCGATTGCAGTATATGATTTCCCCCACCCAGTTTAAAGCGGAACTTCCTATTCAGGCATAGACTCACCAGTAATTTTATTACAGAATACCAATGCATTTTATAATTAAAACCAGCAATAATTTGGAAGTTAAAACGAGATGACCGATAAAGATCAAATTTTCAATGGAATGAAAGGCGAGTTTTCGTCACATCGTTCGGAAGAAAGAGCTGAATACATACTAGAAAAAGTAGCTGAGTTATACGCAACCATAAAAAGCCAACAAGCTCACATCAACAAACTAGAAAAAGCTGTGTACGACAGTGAACTATTCTTTAACTTACCAGAAGTTACGCTGATGACGAGAAGTAAGTTGCCGAGAGTGCTCATTGATGCCAACGATGTGGTCCCTGTTGGCGACAATTTTTATGAGGCGGAAGCTTATGGTGACGAAGGTCATTACCGCTGGACAGGTCCTGAAAGACTGAACAATTTCCACGTACCCGTTGATAGAACACAAGAAAAAACACTGCGTATTTCAATTGTAAATGCAATTAAGCCAGAAATACTGAACTCAATTAAATTATACGTAGATGGTGACTTAGTCAGCTATGACTTCGAAAAAAGAAATGAAGGTATTGAACTTATTGCTGCTTTACCCGCGAGTTCAAGAGTTCAGGATACTTTAATAAGTCTGTTTATTCCCCATCTATTTTCACCTTCTGAGGTGAAGCCAGAATCCTCTGATAACAGAAAGTTAGGTATTGCATTTCACAAATTGGAGGTTCTATAAAATGCCTCTTATTTCGGTTGTTATCTGTACATATAATCGGTACGAAGTTTTGAAAAAGGCTGTTAAGAGCCTTACGCAACAAACGCTAGATGATGATAAATTTGAAGTTCTCATTATTGATAACACACCAGATGCTGAAACAGGTGAAGGTGCAACAGTAAAGAAAGACTTCGAATCAATTGAAAACTTAACTTACGTATTCGAAAAGACTCCAGGTTTATCTAATGCCCGCAATGTCGGTTTCAAACTAGCGAAATCTCCTTACATATCTTACTTAGACGACGATGCAATCGCCTCTCAGGTTTGGGTTGAAGAAGTATTAAATGCCTTCGAAACTTTCGACAATGTAGGAGTCGTTGGTGGTCGTATCGCACCTATCTGGGAAATCCCAAGACCTTCCTGGCTTAGTGACGCACTTGTAGGCAACGTTTCGGTTGTTGATTGGGGGGGCGAACTAAGAATAGCTGGTAGTAACGAATGGTTTGCCGGTGCAAATATCTCATTTTCCAAAAAGGTGTTAGAAGAAGCAGGCGGTTTCAGTACAAATTTAGGCCGAAAAGGTGGCGGACAAGTTTTACTATCTAACGAAGAAAGTGAATTAATAAACTTTGTCAAGCAAAGTGAATACATAGAGGTCTATAACCCTAAAGCAAGTGTCGACCATCTTGTAGAGAGAAAACGTTTGACACGAGACTGGTTTAGACGCCGCTCAGCATGGCAAGCTGCTTCTGATTTCATGATGAACCCGTCAAAGGCTGAAAAAAATCTTGCTGACCAGCTTACTAATATAAAAGATTACCTATGTAGTCTTCCGCCAAGGTACCGCAACCTTCAGGGACTATATTTCGCAACAGACGATGCGGGTGAATTTCAATGGCAACTTTCAGCTATATATGCGAACACTATTCTAACCCTTGCAGGCTTCGATGGACTTGAAGGAATTGAAGATGGAAAAGAATAAAGCTCTAAGAGCGTTAGTAGTCGCCCCCACCCCCACTTGGCCTTTGAACTATGGAAATAGAAAAAGGATTTACAGCGTTTGTTCTAAACTTCAATCTTTGGGATTTGAAATTCATTACGTACATTATGCAAGCGAGGGGGATTGGCGCGATTATATTCCTATCGAAACGCGTAAAAGAATGGACGAACAATGGGATATAGTTGACCACGTGTGGCCTTCGAAGCCTTTACATGACTGGCCAAAAGAAGGTGACGACCATCGTATAGATGAATGGTGGGACTGGGCACTTGAGAATCACCTATCTAAAACATTCGCTTCTCGTGAGTATGATGTTTGTATTGTCAACTATACGTGGCTGAGCAAAGCACTTGAGTTAGCACCAGAAAAGACCTACAAAGTCCTCGACACACATGACAAATTTAGTGGCCGACGTGAGTTACTTGCAAGTCAAGGGATAGGCAAAGAGTTCTTTCATACTACTGAAGATCAGGAAGTAATTGCACTGGACCGAGCTGATTTAGTTTGGGCAATTAAAGAAGAAGAAGAAGCTGATTTCAAAATGATGGGGACAAAAGCTAAGGTTTCTACACTTCTACATATTGACGACAGGAGAGAGGCGTTTTCTCCAAGTACTGAAGAAGGAATAAAATTTGGTTTCATTGGTGCGAACAATAATATTAACAGAGTTAATATTTTAAGATTTATAGAGCGCGCTACCCCTATTTTTAAGAAATATTGTGCACCGCTAACCGTTGAAATAGCCGGCTCAATTTGTAATGACATTGAAGTTAAAGATAACCCTTTTTTTAAGACCGTTGGCTATGTAGACAGTATTGACCAATTTTATGATGGTATTCACGCTGCTATCATCCCAATGGAATTTTCAACGGGTCTAAAAATCAAGGTTGCGGAAGCCCTATCGCATACGAAACCAATGTTCTCACACAAGCATGCTATGGAAGGATTTACCGCGTGCCATGACTTTCATGAGCTCACATCATTTGAAGAAATGGCACTGGCAATGACTGATTGTTCTTACGCATCAGATGAATTAGTTTATCTTTCAGATGCGTCAGCAAAATCTCATAACGTTACTGAACAAAAAATCTGGGATGAACTATCAGAGCTTAAGGAAGATATTCTTAAGCGAAAACAAGTTTTTGTTTTATTGCCAAACGAATATGGTATGAAAAACAAGCTTGCTCACTATATAGCACAGGCTAAAGTTGACCTTTGCAATTGGAACTTTAAAGATGCAAGTTACTTCGTGATAGGGAATCCATCTGAAGGGCGTTCTCATCCAAACTTTGTGAAATTCGTTGGAAAAACTTGTTTTGAAGAGCTTTTGAATATTCAGCAGCCGTCGACATTAATAAATCTCAGTGAGACATTTCCTGATATACAAGTAGAAACGCAAACCAAAGTAATATCGTTGGTTCCCATAACTTCTCCTAAAGTAAAAGAAAAGCTCACGTACAAGTCATACAACTCGGTCATCGACAATACATACTTCCCATCACTAGGGCACGTGCATTTTGACGTCAGTGAGACGAGTAGAAAGGTAGATGAGTGCTGGGTTATAGTTAACCACAAAAAAGAGCTTTCCAATGAATTTTTACGCTTAGTCGCAGGCTCTTTGACTATTCGTGAAATAGATGTAAGGTCACTCGAAGATATTGACAATCTTCTTAGAAAAACTACAGGCCTCCCCCAAATTATGATTAATAACTCGGGCGATGAGGAATTATCATATTGTGAACAGATTCTATTGGAGATTGGAGAAAAATATGATGTGGAAATTAGAAACACTACTCACAATCAGCTATTGTTTTTAAAACGTTCAAACGAGAAAACTAACTATGAAAGTAAATTTTTCTCAACGTGGGAGAAATTTATTGAACATTATTTTTGCACAACTCATTCTGAATTATAGACTCGAAAGGAGTTCGTTTAGTTCATGTCACACACTTTATTTAGGGGCGTTTAATGGGAATACCTAATTTTTTATGTATTGGAATGCAAAAAGGGGGAACAACTTGGCTATACGATGTGTTAAAGCAACATCCAAGCATCACTAATATGCCAGCAAAAGAGTTTGTTTTTTTCAACAATTTTTCAATTCCTGAGCACAATGAATGGCCAGTTTATCATAGAAGGCGGCAGGCGCTGGAATCACTCAGGCTAGAAATAACGAAGGGCAGTCAATTAGAAAGGGATGAAAAGTTCTTCGAACGTCTTGAGTGGTTTAATCTTTTCTCTAAGTTAGACGTTGATATCGACTGGTATGAAAAACTATTTGATATAGTGCCAGAGCACAAAATTGCTGGAGACTATAGCCCTGACTACATTATGCTTCCTCGAAAGGCAATAAGAGACATAAAAGATATTTATCCTGAAATAAAAGCCGTACTTTCTGTTCGTAATCCAGTTGATAGAGCTTGGTCTCATATGAAAATGATTGTGAGAAACGAGGGCCTTGATATTAAGGACGTGAGTAACCTATTAAATGTTGCAAAGCGGTCCGATGTTCTAAGACGAGGACACTTCATAGAAGATTTGGAAAATTGGAAAGATATATTTCAAGATGACTTTCTCTATTACAAGTTTGACGCTATTAACATAGAGCCACTTAAAATAATCAGAAAAGTTTGCGATTTACTAGAAATAGAATTCAATCTCGAATATTTCATAAATTATGAAGACAAGGTATTTAGTGGTCAAACAGCTGCAATGCCTGACGAGGTCAGAACATTCTTAGAAAATACATATTGTAAAGAGGTCGATTATTTTGAGAACTTGCCGCTATTTACAGACTAGGCCAAAGGCTCTCCTATCTCGTCAACTTTAGAAGAATAAGAGGTTTAACCGTATTAATAAAAAGACATCTGATTTAGAATAAATATGAAAAACTATAAACTTAATTCTCCCCCTAAGAACGTTACCGTGGGAAATGGATTCGATAAATCATCTTGCATTAACATTAGTGAAGGTTCTTTGAGTGCTCTTAACTCAGGAATGTTAAAGCTAACTATTCTCAAACACGGTGATAAACCTTTTATATCTTCTCTCGATATTACTTTAGAGTCATCGTCTGGAAATATCGTTGTCTATGTTGGAGATGATAATGCGTCTGTGAGGCTTTTACAGGGGAGCAGAGGAAAATTTGACATAAGGCTTTGGAGAAATAGCCATGTTGAAATTGGGAAAAATACTTCATCAAATGGTATAAAAATAGTATGTGCAAATTCATCTTTTGTTTGTGGTGAGGACTGTATGTTTTCCGACGACATACTAATACAGACAGCAGACCAACATGGCATCGTCGATCTTCAGAAAGGAAGCATAGTCAATGATATTCACAAAACAGTAAAACTGGGCGATCATGTATGGGTAGGGAGGCAATGTACTTTAACATCGCGCTGTGAAATTGGCGACGGCTCAATAATTGGTACTGGAGCCATTGTTACAGGAAAAATCCCAAGTAAAGTGATAGCAGTGGGTACCCCTGCAAAAGTAATAAAAGAGGACACCACATGGTGTCGTTCCCCTTCATCGTTAGATGACTTTTCAAAAAAGTATATCGAAGAGCATTTAATTATTTAATTTGTGCCAGCTCAAACTTAGTTTGGCAGTTAACCAATTTTTTGCATGTCGCTGTCTAATTAGATTTGAGCTAAATACTTTATACTTATACCTTCGTAGGAACTATAGTCCAATTAATTTGAACTTGCTAGTCAGCAATTTATGTGCTCAGCTAACTCCTTCATGCTTTTTATATAGACGAAGTTGGTGTGTCCAACGACTCTTTCCCATTTTCTACAACAACTTGCTATGAATTCTTCTACTGGCATTTTTTCCCTCTCCCAAACAAGGTCCAAACCCTTTAACTCGATTTTTTCCTTATCAGAAAATTCATTGAAGAAGATTTTTGTTTTCGACTCATTAAACCCTAGTGAATTTAGTGCATCTTCAGGCATAAAAAACAAAAGGAACGAAAAGTCACAAGTTTTCTTCTTCATATTTTTCCAATTAAACAGGCTTGAATACCAAGCGATATCTACATTTTCGCGAGTCATGAGGATCAATAAGTGAAGCCATTTGTCGTCAACTTGCTTATTATTAGAAAGAACTTTATGTAATAACTCAAAGCTGCGATTACGCCTACGATCACAACACCCATTCTGCTGTGTTTTTATAAAATATTCTTCAAAGAAGCCAGAGTAGCCTGTCGGAGGAAGCCAAGCACCTGCTTGTTTTGACATAAAATCAATGCTATTACGTAGCGAATCGTTACCTCCAAGAAAAATGTAATCAGGAAGGCAGCATTTTTTTTCATAAGCCAGTCTAGCCAAGGTTTTAGTATTGAATTCTATAGACTCGATTGCATTAAGTGATTCACAAAGAGCCAACTCTCGCGCTTTTTTACTATCGGTCTCACCTGTCGGAGTGCCTTCAACTAAGTACGAAACCTCTGTTCCATAAGAAATATGTCTTTTGTCGAATTTTAAGTTACTACTATAAATAATATCTTCGTTTAAATTGCGGCTTACTTTGACCTTATTACGATGAACTGCAGTTAAAAACTGGTGCGGATGAATAATGGAATGCTGAAAGCCGTCTTCAAAATTAAACTTACTGTCATCATGGCTTTTTATAAAAACAACTATATTCTGTTTATACCACCATGCGACTTCAGGCGAATCCCAAATCTCCTGCCTAATAATATCCAGAAGTTTAAAACTATGGTCGTTGAACTTTTGTATCCAATACTCCAACCAATTTTCATTAACATGCCCATGCCCGCCCTGGTAAGGAATTGCCGCAGAAAACAGCACAATATCGGAAGTTGATGTGAGTTTAGCTACAAAATCTGAGGCGACCTCTTCAGGTAAATGCTCTGCGACCTCGAGTGATATGGCAAGGTCAAATTTTTTTCTAGGAATATATACTCTTGACGGAACTGATAAATCATTAGGCAGAAATTCATCTTGTTCTATCATCAGTCGATCTTTAGGGACGTACTCGCCATCAGTACCACAAACTTTCTTGAAGCCTACTTCCTTTGCAGCAGCTAGCCAGCTGCCTACTCCACACCCAAAATCAATTATTGAGTCCAGTTTTATTTTTTCACCGAGCTTTTGTCTTAGCAAAGCTAAGACAACTAGAGCACTTTCGTAACTTTCCTTGCTTTGTAAATCATAAAATGCGTTGTTATATATTTTTGACATACATTTTCGCTTTAGACCTTGTAATAGTTTTGAAAGTTAACGTGTAGTATACAGCCCGACACTTTCGAATATTTCTCTAAATTTTGCTAGTCCCGAGCTTCTTGAGAACTTATCAGCTGATAAGATTCTTGTTGCTTCAGAAAAGTTTTGGCATTTTTCATTATCTGAATATAAATCAACAATAGCCGCAGCAAAGTCACTTGCGTTATTGGTTATCACAGCATTGACGTTGTTTACTAAGCCAGTCCCTTCTGCTGCAACATCTGTTACCACTGAGGGCGTACCATAAGCCATCGCTTCAAGAACTTTACCTTTAATACCTGCTCCAGAAAGTAATGGAGCTACAAACAGTTTGTGATTGTTAAAGACATCATCTAAGCTTTCAGCAAAGCCTACCATCTTGATGTTTTCAGTCTCTAGCTTACTAATAGATTCTGGCATCTTGCTACCGTAAACGTACAACTTAATGTCCGGGTTCGATGCCAATACTTTAGGCATAACCTCCTCTACCAGAAATAGCACTGCTTCAATATTAGGCATGTGGTTAAACCCTCCCAAGAAAGTTATTCCTTCTCGTTCATCTATTGGAGTTTTAAACTGGCGCTCTCCTAATACCCAAGGCGTTATAAACAGCTTATCGCTTTCGTAGATATGACTCGTTATAACCGCATGTTCTTTGTCGTTATAGCAGAGAATTGCGTCCGCCTTTTTACAAACAGCAAGTTCAGCTTTTTTAGTTTGTAGTGCACTAGTTAGCAGCTCTTCATCTTCTGCGGTAATCGCTGCTCGAATTTCTCTAAGAAAATGCAAGTCAGCGTTATTGAATATTACAGGTTTCCCTTTGGCCTTAATTACGTCTATATACTTTTCAGCGACACTGTATCTGGTTATATACACGGCATCCATTTCATCCAGTCTACGTTCCAAGACGTCCCTGACTGATACATAAAATGGCACCGTCAGTACCTCTATACCTAATGCTTCTAGTTGGCGATTAAACTTCCCCATATGCGCCAGGTTATCTGGCACGAATGTTACTTTAAAGCCCAAAGCACGCATGAGCTTCATTTCTTCTACTGCCGCATAACTGCCCGCATCTTGGTTAGGCTGAGGAATTGCATAATCAAGAACCAGAACTCGCTGCTCAATATTCCGGTCTTTTTCCAGTTGAAGTTCAGTTAAAGAGGGTTTTACGCGATTACGAAATTGCTTGAACCACTTCGCTCGAAAAGTCTTTTCATTTACCTTTTGGTAAGCCTTCAAGCCCTTTTTAAGGTCGGTACCATGGCTCTGCCCTTCGAAATGGATCACTTCGGAGTGAGGAACATAAACTGTCCTGTAGCCAGCCTCCCGGACTTTAAAAGCCAAGTCGGCATCTTCATAATAGCAAGGCGCAAATTCATCACTAAAGCCCCCCACCTCTTTCCAAACATCTGCTTTGATACACATAGCAGCGCCGGTGAGATAATCTACTTCGCGAGCGTAGTTCCATTCAGGAGCAAAAGGGTTTTCATTTCGCCCAGCATTCCATGGCTCGCCATTGCCCCAAACAATGCCGCCGGCTTCCTGCAAAGTTCCATCTAGGTTTAGCAACTTGCTTCCGGTTAAGCCAATACTTTCATCTATTGCATGTTGCTCGTAAAGAGCATCAAGCCAATGAGACTTAACTTCTGTGTCGTTGTTGAGAAAAACAATAAAGTTCCCTTTTGCCAAGCGTGATGCTTTGTTGCAACTCCGTAGAAAACGTAAATTATCTTTATTACGAGAGATCACGATATTCTCTATTAGATTCTCCGCTTCTGACGTTTCATCTGTAGAACAGTCATCTGCGATAATCACTTCATAGGAACATTCATTGTAAGACAGTATTATTGACGCGATGGCATGATACGTCAGCTCAAACTTATTGTAGCCAGGAATAATAATGCTAAATTGAGGCTGTTTACAAAACGGCAAAGAGAGCTTCGGATAATATTTCCGCCCTTCATGCGACTCTACTAACACGCGGTGAGCAGTTGTTATACGATCAATCGCCGATGCGTCTCCTCCACAATTACCCAATTGTAAGACCAGAGATTCATATCTCCAATCCGCGCCTGCTTGTCGGGAGATAAATGACTGGGAAGTATTGCTATGGGTTAGATATTCTGACGGCGTTAGTATTGGGTCGCTGTTGACTATTCCCCATCCTGCACGATCGTGTGCACCGACAACATGTATGTCAACTTGATTTTCATGCCCGTTAAGTAAAACAGCAGGTAACCATATATGGTCGCTTAAATGTGTACTATCACTCTCTATCGCGTGGTCACAGAAAGCGATCCCCTTGTGAGAAAACCTTAGTACAGCTGTGCCAATAGCAACACTACTTGTTACCGTGAAGTTCAGACGATTTTTAATTACACTATCCACACTTACTGATAACTGCTTATCGTAGGTTGGGGTGACGTAACTGTTTGTTTGTATAGTTTTATGGGTAATATAGTCCTTTAATACTATTTCACTTCCTGGCGATAGATTGTCCTCGTTTATAGCGATACTGAATCCATGGTAGCCTTCATTAACCCCATGCTCCAATAAATCCTCCCTCAATTGGTCAGCTTTACCATAACCGAGTAGTTCACCCTCACTCGTATATGCTGCCACAACTAACGGCTCATTGATTCCGATCTGTGCCGCCCACCCTTCAAGATTACCACCTTGCAGGTCATCAATAGATCCCTTTGGAGAAAGCGTCGATGGCTTTCGGCTGAGCTTTAATTTTTTTATATCCATAACAACCTCTATACTCAATTTAAGTTGAGTATATATTCAATTTTATCTAAGTATGCTACCACAGTAAGCTTAATAGTGACCAGTGAGGTCCGCCCCGAAGTTGCTATCTTAAACTGCAATAATGAAATAGAACATACAATACGTTTTGGGTATTATAGCAATTAACACAATGCATCATTGTCACGGCTGACAAGTTTATAAAAGACTATTGGATTTGAATGAAAGACATACTTTTAGAGCAGATACGAAAGACCGAAAAACTTCAACGTTCACTATTCTACAGTAACGAAAAAAACCCTTTTGACTGTACTTACGAGCTATATGAACTACTTAAAAATGCGATAACCAAAAAAGAGCCATTTTCGATGGTTAGACTGGGAGATGGTGAAGGAAGAGTGTTAGCCTACCCCAATCTGTTCAATAAAGACATTTTTCTGAATCAAGTTCTAACCTACCAGTTTGGTAGTAGTGTAGTAGAAGAGCTAAAACGAGTCTTTGGTGACGACTATCTCCAACCTAGTATGACTCGTCTTCAATCTTTAGTTTTAGACGCAATAAAAAATGCAGACATTGTTGGTGCTCCTAGTTGGCTTCATTTCAGAGATAGCACCAATGACACCAATATAATCCCACAAGCGGCGCAATCAGTTTGTCTTACGACAATCGAGGCGTCAGTCGAAAAAAGCGTACCCATATTTGATCATTTCATATTTAAACCCTTTCACAAAGAAGGCCTGTTCAACCGGCTTTTAAAAGACTTAGATCAACTAACAGTCATATCCCATACTGACATATCCGACCAAATAGCATCACACTTCAACTTACCCAAGTGTGATCATATAAGGATTCCTGGGCACCAATCATTTATGCAAAGTGGAGAGTTTCACTACCCTACACTATATCCAGAAATAGAATCTAAGATAAATGTAAAGAGAAGAGGGGATGTGTTTTTAGTTGCGGCAGGATATTTGGGAAAACACTATTGCAACATTATCAAAAAGAAAGGTGGTATTGGTATCGACATAGGCTCTATATTTGATGGTTGGGCAGGGAAAGGTAGGCCCGATGCAACGGCAAATAAAGCACATTTGTTGAAAGGATCACGAACTCTCTACATTCATATGGGACATCACAAAACGGGGACGACATCACTTCAATGGTCTTTGAAACAATCAGAACACCAGCTTGCTGATGCAGGTGTTAATTTTTTGACTTCAAATGGAAGCGGTAACTCTTCTGAATTGATTTCCGTGACCGCTCACAGAAGCCATATTGTTGCTAAACCACAAAGATCTTTTTATGAGTTAATCGCCAATTCAAAGAAAGGAAATGCAGTAATATCAGCAGAGCACTTATCTTTTATAGAGGACGAAAAAGAGATTGAAGAACTCTTTAACTTCTCCAAACAATATTTCGATGAAGTTAGAGTTATTTGTTATTTACGACGTCAAGATAAGCTGGCGATCTCCCTAAAACAACAAGCAGCGAAACAACCCTTCTATGGGGCATCACCCAGTAGCGCAATTTGTGGTCACGACTCTGATTCAGTAATGCCTAAATTTACATTTACATTGTTAAACTATCTTGACTTTAAAAGTAAAATAGAAAAATGGCAGGCAATATTCGGTAACCAGAATGTTATCCTAAGAATATATGACAAGAAAGTTCTTGTTGATGGCTGTGTATGCAAAGACTTTTCATCCATCTTAGGACTAAAAAAGCCGCTTAAGTCACTTAACATAAACGAGGGGCTAGGCGTTGTAAAAACAAAAGTTAAACATTTCCTGTTAGAAACTAAGGCACCGCAAGAAATTGTCAGCTATGTCGATGAACTAAGCATTAACGACAGTAACTATACTCTCGTAAATAAGGAATTGAGGCTACCAAATATCCTTTCAAAATTCTATGAAGACAATACAAAGCTAGATTTAGATAAGGATCTATTAGCTTGTTTAAACAGCCCTAGCGCTCACAGATATATGGAGCCAGCACGTGCAATTGCAGAAATCACTTTAGAAATACTAAACGAAGCAAAGCAAAACAAAAGTATAGTAATTGATAAATATAAAAAGGTAGTAGAAGCATACTTATGAAAATTCTCGTTATAGGTGACAGCCATTCTAAGTATTTCAACATAACGCCAGAGTTAAGAGACTGCGTACCGAACACGAGAGGCCTGTCTATAAAGGTCATCCCACTTTCAGGGGCTACGATAACAGGATTTGGACGCCGGCGCTCTAGCTTAGACTCTTACGGTACTTTAGTATCTGAAATTGAGGAGTTTTCCCCTGACCATATTTGTTTCGCGTTCGGCCAAGTTGATATAGAGTTGGGTTACTATTATCGTAAAGTCTTTAAAGATGATGACGTTAATTATACTGACTTTATTCAAGATTTAATTAAAAGCTACATGAATCGAACGCTTAATTTTGTTGAATCCCATCCAAAGTTGAGTATTACATTTAAAGGAATTAATCTATCAACGTTAACTGAATCACGAAACAAAGCCATAAACTACACTAGTCGTATCATATCAGAAAATATTTCAGATCCAGAACAGAGGAAATATGCAAGTCAAAAACTCAAAGACTTGCTTGCTTCGAATATTGAAAGAAACGGCGCGCATCTTTACTTCAACCAAATGCTAAAAGCAGAATGTGAAAATAATAATTTTGGCTATTTTGATGTGGTAAAGGAAACGAGTGATCTGAGTACATTAGCAGTTAACAAGTTTCATATACCCTCCATTGATGACCATCACTTAGTTGATTCTTTGTACATCCGTGAGATCCACATACAAAAATTAGTAAGCTCATTAGTGAGAAAGAGGTAACAATTGAATATATTTTTTTACTGGGATAATCCTGCTAATTTCCCAAATGCATATTCCAATAATATAAAAACTGCAGAAGCTATACATTATGACGCTAACATTGAGTTAATTGATGCTGAAAAAGCAAAAAGGATATGTAAAGAATTTCATACTGAAACAGGTATATTTATTGATTTAGATATTATAAATATTCCTGCCGCAAAATCTGACATAGTCAGATTGATGGCACTTTATCTTTATGGAGGTTGGTATCTCGATTGTGACTTACAGATAAAGCGGCACCTAGCTTACCTAAGTAACAATCAAGATTTCGTGATGTTTCATAGGAAGGACAAGTTTGGTGGTTATTGGCATACTAATATGGCGTTTTACCTCACCAAAAAGCATGAACTAGCACTTGATGTATTGAAATTTATTGATCGATGCTTTCAAACTGAAACTCTCATGTACGATGTATGGAGTTGTACCGGGCCTGGAGCAATAACGGCTTATACGAACCTATATGGGATCACTAAAGATAACACGCTAGATTTCAACGAATATTTTTCTGGTACAGGGTGTGTATTCAAATCGATTGACTCTAACACAGGTACGTCTTGGAAATACCAACAGGCTTTCGGAATTTTAGAAGGGATGCCCTACAACCAATTTGCTATGCCTAAAGACCCTAAGCATTGTAATCGTTTAATAGGTTTCTTAAAGAATAGAAAAGATAAAGACATCATTCTTATGCTTAAATCACATGGAGAACTTTTTATTACCAATAAACAATTCTCAAATTATGTTGAGGAACTAGTTTCTGTTGGTAATGAAGATTTGAAAAGTGCCGCGGCAAGCCTTATTCAAAAGGTCAGTCTCCCCTAATCAGGTACATCCAAAATTAGGGGGGGGGGCGGCAATTTCATGCTTATTACACTAGGCGTTATAATGTCTGGCCTCGTCGAACAAATAGCAAGGCTATTCAAGTGAAACATTAAGTGGACAAAGTGACGAAAGTTGAGCCGTGCAATGAGGACATTGAAGTACTAGGACTTAACAATGTCACTTAACAAAACTTCATCAGTTCGTTTAATAATAAAATCAACTTGAGTACCATCTTTTAGTTTTTTTGGATAAGTAAAACTAAACCCAACAAAACCCTTTCGATGAACGTTTCTTTCGTTTGCGGTGCTTCTGTATTCACTGGCTGATAGTTCAACTATTTTTTTCTTACCAACACGCACTTCTATAGCTACAGGGGCCTGGCTGTCGTAATCGGCAGCCCAACCTTTCATCATTTTGCCTTCATGACTTGTAGCCATGCTTGTCTTACCATAGCGAATAAAAGGACTATCAGACTCTATAGCCAACTTTTGTCGTTCAAACCGTGTGAGCGCATATTCATAGAGCTTAAAATCTTCTTTGTTATGCTTTTTGATCAGCGCAATCTCTTCGTCAGATAATTCATAGCTTGAAGATTTTTTTTCTGTATTTTTATTGATATCCAACCCTTGGATATCGATAGAATACATTTTGTTAATGAGTGCTAATGATTCATTGTAACGTTCAGTTAAACCTATAAAGCCAATAGCATCTGGCCATGTTCCTTGAAACGCTTTGTATTGTACGTTTTTAAATCGCGGCTCATTTACGAATTCACTGAATGAACGCTTGTAACGGTGGTGGCGCGTAAAATGTTCGTAATGAGAACGAACTTGTTGGATAGGATCACGAACAAAGGTAATTGCATTTTTGGCCGGAATAAATGGCGCATATTTCGGGTGATTTATATGCCCCGTAAGAAACTTAGCTTTTTCTACTATCTTCATGCCAGCGGAAAAGCGATCACGTTTTTCATAATCTAACGTTCGTATATCTGGGTTAGTTTCATTTGCTTTGGGCCCATAATCATAGAAAACATGTTCTTTACCAAAGTAGCGCTCGGCGGCAACACGAAAACTAGAACCTGCAGTTTTAGATATATGAATAAAAAATAATGGGTAATTTGCTGCTTCCATTTTGTCCTATCTAATAGAAAATACTCGGTGGGCATTGAAAGGTTTGTATTGGTTAATATTACCATTTGCAGGCTCGCTGACAACCGCAATAAGTGCATAACCCTGATGTACATGAGAGTTCTACAACTTAGTTAAATCTATAAACCCATTTTAATAAAATGAGGTTTTAAAAAGCAGTTCGAGTCTATCACCAAAGTTAAGCGTTAAGGCCTTAAATAAAAAGATAGCCACTCCCGTTCCTGAGAGTTAAGTGCGTTTTGTTGGGGCTGCCTATACATCTCTGCATTCCAAGCCTCGTACAAGTTCTTAAGTTCTTCTGCTTTGTCTGGCATGTCTGACATTAAGTTATTGGAAACTGCCTCGTCTGAAGCCATATCAAACAAAAACTCGTGCTCTTCCCCCATCTTAAGGTACTTATAGTTACCAAGACGTACTGCTGACTGATTCCAAAAACGCCAAAAAAGTGGGCGATTCATAAGAGCTCTCTTGTTAAAACCTTGAGTCGGAAAAATATCAACACCGTCGAGTTCTGATAAAACAGTTTCAGGCGCACCTGCACGTTTAATAGCAGAGTACAGCACATCTAGGCTGATGACCGGCTCTTCAACAACAGTATTGCTTTGCAGCTTGTCAGGCCAGTGGACGATAAAAGGCACTTTTATCCCCCCATCAGTCAACATACCTTTTTCACCGAGCAAGGGAGTATTCAGTGAGCCATTCCAAGCCTCTTTTTCTGTTATGGGAGCATCAGTAAAGTCGAGCCCTATTGGAGCTCCGTTATCACTGATAAAAGCAATAATAGTGTTTTCCAGTATTCCATATTCTTCGAGCTTAGATACTATGCTACCTACGCCTGCATCTACTGCATACATCATTGCTAATGCGTACCTACGTCGATTAGATGACTGCTCAGGGAATAGTGATAGGTAATCTTCCGTAGCATCTAAAGGTACATGTGGGGCGTAGTGAGCCACATGAAGATAAAACGGCTCATCGTGATTTATGTCTATAAATTGTGTTGCTGCATCTGAAACAACATCTAACCTGTAGTCAGAGTTACTTATCCAACCCAACTGGGTTTGATTGCCCTGAAGGTCATAGTTGGCCCAATAACGGTTTGCATAACCGAAATAATTGTATTTATAACCTTTTGATGACGGGTAATATCGCTCCTTAAGCGATGAAGGTAACTTGCCAGGGTTAAACTCACTTATGGGTGTATTTGGAAAGTTTTCTTTGAACCATGGCTTTGAATTTTGATCTACTTCAAGGTGCCACTTGCCAACCATTCCTGTTGTATAACCAAGGTCAGAATAACGGTCTCCCATGGTAACCACATTTTCAGGTATTGGTGTATATCGGTTGTCATCTACTCCAAATCGTTGTTGATAGACACCAGTAACCATTCCCGCTCGAGAGGGTGTGCATTGGGGTGCAGTTATGTAGCCATTAGTAAATAGCACCCCATTGGCCGCTAGCTTGTCTATATTAGGCGTGTTGATGTCTTGAACAATATTATGAACGCCGATGTCAGCATATCCTTGGTCGTCGGTGAAAATGACAATTAGATTTGGCTTGGAAGGAAGTATTAAAGACTGCGCGCTGACATTAAATTTCGTTCCGGCTTCATTTACTAGGTTTGCTGTAATACTAAATGATGTGCGCTTACGTACTTGGGGCGCAATAAAACTGAATTTGCCTTCACTGGTATTCACTATATTTAGTGAAGTTTCCAATGATGTATTCCACGACTCTACCGTAACCTTTTGCGAATTGCTGTCATTAAAGTCGTTTACAGTTATGAAAACTGTGTCATCAGAAGTAATTTCTTGTGGCAGAGTAATTGAATAAGAGCGACTTAATTGCTCCTGTTCAGACACCGTTGGTGGGGACGATTGGGAGTCGCCGCCACATGAAGCTACACATAATAAAACTAAAAAAAACAAGCCACGCAACGTTACAGCATCCATACTTTTATTCCAAATTCGGCGAATTATACCTCACCAGTATTCTTGTATTATTGATTGGCGAATAATCTAGCGTCAATAATAAAAATAGTAGTTACAAATAATTCGCCGTTTTATTGATCTTTAATCGACTCTATTTCTTCAAGAAACTCATTTTCTTCATCAGTATTTACCCAAGGTTCACGCTTGTGAGCATCTTTACTTATTTTTTTCTTCAGCGCTCGGTTTTTTTCTAACTGCTCAGGATTTTTGAAAGTCGGTGCGTCATCAGAATTTAAGCCAGTGTTGATTGCAGGGTACACCCAGTGTTTTTCCGTGCTGCCATTGTACCCCTGTCGAATGAATCTTTCAGTCCACTCTACATGCCCTGCACCGTAGCCACTAAACCTAGGGTCTAGATACCCTATATTATCCATTGCATCCTTGCTACAAGCTGTACATTGCCCTGTAACCAACTTGCAAAGATACGGTAAAGTACTCGAACCTGTACCAGAAAGAACTGCATCTTCTTTTTTAATTATTCGCTTATGCGCATAATTAATGTGACCCCATAAAAGTGCCGCTATGACCCACTCTTTTTGCCAACTTTCTTTGTTTGGTCGACAGTCGTCCTCTAACAAAATCAAAACATCAACTTTTTTGACTTCGTTGAGATAATACAAAGCCCTGTTTTTGTTTCGAACAACCCCTTTATTCTGGCAATTAGTATGAGGTACATTATTTTTTTCACACCATTCTACGGTATCGTCTTTACTGCCGTCGTCGGCAACAACAATTTGATAATCACCAGTTGTGAAGGCTTTGATGGCTTCGACAGTTTTTGCTAAATGGTCTTTTCTGTTGTACGTGATAACTCCAATACCTACATTCAAAGTAGCTATGTATTCGTCTGCTATCGAACCAAATAGGTTGGAGATTATAGGGCCATTAGGCCGAATCATCTTGGCCCTTGCAATCAAATAAAAACTCGTACTTTTGCTAACCTTTCTAAAAAGTATCGCTAAATCTCTAAAAACCTCTGGGGACAGGTTTACATTCATTATGAATTGACTAACAGAGAAGTCTGCATGATTCAGTATAAAAGTAACTAGTGTGGTTATATCTGTAGAAGGCAAACTATTCGCAATTAATGCCTTGGCAGTATCTAACGAAACTCTTACTTCACTGTGATTATTCAATTCACCAGTTTTGAAACCGATAAGCTTCTCGAAGTTCTTATTCCCTTTTTCTATTTCCTGTTGGATGAAGGCCAACTCAGTATCGGTTAAGCAAAACCTGTCTACCTTAACGTGACCTTTGGCCTGTTTCTCACCAGTAACCTTGTTACGTATAGCTTTAGCGTAACGTTTGGCGTATTGCTTAGTTGCAACGGCTCGACTTCGAAGGCGTTTCTGCTGTAATTCTTTTTTCATTTTGAGACTATTTCAATAGACCTAACAGTATCGGAAGTTTGCTTTTTAGCTAACAACATCTTCAAAAATCACTATCTGCGTTTGCTTTTCTACAACTTTAATTGTTTGACCGTTTTTAAAAGTATCTGGATATTTGTAAGACTTCCCAATATACCCGTCGCGATGAATATTTCTCTCTGAGGCTAACGCCCTGTAGTCAGATAGTTTAATGTGCTCGACTACTTTTCCATCTAGTAATATATCGGCTTCTAATGCTTCTTCTTGCTCGTAACAACACGCCCATATATTAAGTTGCTTCCCTTTATCTTTCGGCAATATATTCATCTGGCCAAATCTAACTAAAGGAAGCTCTTTATCTAACAACTCCTTATGTAACGTAAAGCGATCTAGCGCGAAATTGTATAGCTCATAGTCCTTCGCGTTCATTTTTTTGATAAGTAAAGTCTCACTCTCAGTGAACGTATAAGTATCGGATGCTTTGGCCGTATTTTTGTTTATATCTAGTACTTTAATATCGGTTCCATAGTATTTATTAAACAGAGCTATTGATTCATTGTAGCGTTCCGTAATACCAATAAAGCCGATAGCATCAGCCCAAACTCCATTTAATGCTTTAGACTGCATATTGGCAAAGCGGTTTTCCTTTATAAAATCTTCGAAGCTGCCTTTATAACCGTGAAGTCTTGAAAAGTGTTCATAGTGTGAACGCACTTGTTGGGCAGGGTCACGAACAAACGTTATTACGCTCTTTGTCGGAAAGAATGGAGCGTACTTGGGGTAAATGACATGCCCTGACAAAAACTTTGCATTTTTCTTTATGCTCTTGCCCGCCAGATACCTGTCTTTAGACTCGTATTCAAACTTTAAAATATCAGGATGAGTTTCGTTTGAGCCTTTACCGTAGTCAAAAAAAGTAGCTTCTGGCCCAAAATATTGTTCTGCAGCTACACGAAAACTTGAACCAGCGGTTTTAGGAATATGGATAAAAAATAGAGGAAAGTTGTTCATAATACTTCTAGTTGTTCAGAGCCTAACGCAGCGAAAAGTTCTCATGGGTATTGGACAAATTAGGGTTATAAGCTGTGTCATTGCACAATAGCTTTTTCCACTTTTCCTTCATATACTCACTTTCTTTGTTAAAACGCGCCACTTTCTCTGGCGTGTCTTCTTCACCGCGGCTTATTGACTCATGATGGTAAAGTTCAGCCCACGGGGTAAATAGGTTTCTATAGCCTGCAGTATGTACCTTCAAGCAAAAATCTACATCATTAAAAGCTACTGTTAAATCTTGTTCGTTTAGTCCGTCTACTTCTTCAAACACAGACTTACGGACCAGTAAGCATGCTGCTGTAACTGCTGACAGATTTTGAACAAGATGCAAGCGCGTAAAGTAACCCGGTTCGCTCTTGTGGAAATATTTATGAGAGTGACCGGCAACTCCGCCAATTCCCAGAATAACACCAGCGTGTTGGATAGTATCATTAGGATAATAGAGCTTCGCCCCTACACAGCCAATTTCTGGTCTTAGGGCATGCGATACCATTTCTGACAACCAGTCTTCGTTTATAACCTCGATATCGTTGTTAACTAGCCCAACTACTTCGCCTTCGGCCTGCGAGACAGCAAAATTGTTAATTGCGGAATAGTTGAACGGTTTGTCCCACTTCAAGACTCTGAAATTAGTTTTTGTACTAGTGTACTCACTGAAGAGGCCCAAAGTTTTGGCACAGGTAGTTTGGTTATCTACAACAATAATTTCGAAATTCTTGTATGAGGTCTTGTCATAGATAGACTCTAAACACTGCTTTAAAATGTCATAACCATCTCTTGTCGGAATGACCAAGCTAACGAGTGGTTGCTCATCTGGCAGCGCCCAATTAACCTTATAAGTATTTGGATAATTGCCTTTATCAACTGAGGCATTTTGACCTGAATGTTCGAGGAAATGTCTTATGGCTTCAATGCCAGCATCAGTCGTGTATGATTTAGCTGAAGCATCAGACGCTGTCGAATTTTCAATGACACGCCAGTGATAAAGAATGAAAGGTAGATGAACAACTTCACCATGCTTAAGGCCGCCTGTCGCTCGTAAAAGTAAATCGTGATCTTGCGAACCTTCTACACCTACTCTAAATCCACCTATCTTTTTAAGCACGCTTGTTTTGTATACTACCGGGTGACATATGTAGTTTTGGCTTAAGAGTAAATCAGGGTTCCAATCAGGTTTGAAGTGTGGCTGATGGCGATTGCCCTGCTCGTCTATTTTATCTTCGTCTCCATAAAGCACTTTCGCGTTTGCGTTGTCCGTTATAGCTTTCGCAAAGAAGGATAACGTGTGAGCAGGTAACGTATCGTCATGGTCAAGCAGTAGAACGTAGTCGCTAGTTACCATGCTTAAAGCGGCGTTACTTGATTTGGATATATGCCCGTTTTCACTTAGCAGATTCAACTTTATGTTGGCGTGCTTTTGTGCGTACGACTTCAATGTGCTGATAGTCTCAGCGTTGGTCGACGCATCATCGGCAATACATAGTTCCCAATTTGTGTGAGTTTGCTGCAGAACAGAATCGATACACTCTCTTAAATAAATAGGGTCTGTGTTGTAAGTAGGAAGAATAATAGAAAACTTCACTTCTGACTGTTCTGGGGTGAAGGTTTGCTGCATTTTCTGTAAAGCGCGCGGCTCGTCGAACTCTACCCAAAACGGATAGCTTTTTTCCATCACTCCTGTGGTAAAGGTTTTATTGTATTCTTCGTATACTGTCTCTATTAACGTTCCACCGTTAAGCTTACGGTTTGTATCAAGGTATTCTTCTACATCATCGACATGACTTAGCAGCTTATATAATCGCTGCTTCATGTGTCGCATGGCAATGAAAGATGGCACTTTCGATATCATGAACGTGTTCAGAGTAAACTCAGTTTCTGCTTCACAAGGGTCAAAGCGAAGCATGCTGTTGTTGCTTTCAAGATAGAAAAGGCGGTTTACAAATTTGGTGCTGTGCCATGGCACGTCTACAGTGGTTAGCTCGCCTTTCTGTAAATTGGAATACAACTTTCCCACGTGCGACTGATGGTTCGCTTCAGTTATTTTTACGCGAAGAAGATACCATCCTTTCGCAAAGGTTCGTGAAGGTATGCGGCGAGCAGGATGAATAATAAACTGTGGATCATCACCGGTTGACAACCAGCTAGAGCCATTACTTTCGGTCGTGGTTTCATTCAACTGGTGGTGAGGGACAATGATTAACTTTTTGGCTAGCCGATATGCTAATCGTTTTAGATTAGATGGCTTTAGTACTTTTGATAACAAAATGCGTAAACACCCTATTCCTATGCAATGCTAAACTGCTTTCCTTAATATTGCATGGTTCAGCTACTGAGCATGCAAACCAGCTATTGCCCCTAATAATATCCTATTTCAAACAGTGGCAACACAGGATATTCGTCATTTTAACTTCTAGAGAGTGCCTTAGATAAGAAAAAAGCACCTTACGGTGCTTTTTTGAAATATTATTCTAATTTATTTGGCAACGCGCCCATATCTATCAGAAAAACGCACAATATCGTCTTCACCAAGATATGCACCTGACTGCACTTCAATAAGCTCTAGAGGGATCTTTCCAGGGTTTTCTAACGCATGAACCGCACCAATAGGAATGTAGACCGACTCGTTTTCTGTAACTAGCTGAGTTTCTTCATTGATGGTTACGTTTGCACTACCAGAGACTACAATCCAATGTTCAGCGCGGTGGTGATGCATTTGAACAGATAGTTTTTCACCAGGCTTAACGGTAATGCGTTTTACCTGGAAACGGGCGCCGCTGTCGATAGAGTCGTAGCTCCCCCATGGACGGAATACTTCACGATGAAATTCAAACTCTGGGCGGTGCTCTGCTTTTAGCTTATTCACTACGGCTTTAATGCTTTGTGCATCGTCTTTGTGAGCAACCATAACGGCATCTTTCGTTTCTACTACGATAACGTCTTCTAAACCAATGACAGAAACCAAACGCTGTTCAGCATTCACATAACTGTTCTTGGTGTTTTCTAAGATAGTATCGCCTACAGTAGCATTACCGTTTTCGTCTTTCTCTGCAGTTTCCCACAATGAAGACCAGCTGCCCACGTCACTCCAACCCGCATCTAATGGAACCATAGCTGCGCTATCCGTCTTTTCCATTACCGCATAGTCAATTGAATCGTCAGGGCATGTCGCAAAAATGTCGTGGTCTACACGAATGAAATCTAAATCTGGTGTTTCTGTGTCGATAGCACGCTTACACACGTCTAGCATTTCAGGGTTATATTTTTCTAACTCTTCTAGATAACGGCTTGCTTTAAACATAAACATGCCGCTATTCCAATAATAACTGCCAGAATCTACATATTCTTTTGCAGTTTCCAAAGCAGGCTTTTCTACAAACTGAGCTACTTCAAAACCGTCGCCTGCTTGCTCACCCGCTTTGATATAACCATACCCTGTATGTGGCTGGTCTGGCACAATACCAAAGGTAACAAGTTTACCCTGGTCTGCAAGCTTTTCAGCTTTAGCAATAGCATTGTGAAACGCTTGGTTGTCTTTTATAAGATGGTCTGCCGCTAGCACAAGAAGCACTGGATCTTCACCATTAATGGTAGCATGCAATGCTGCTAACGCGATTGCCGGTGCTGTATTACGACCAACAGGCTCTAGAAGAATGCCGCCATGCTGAATGTCTTTTTGACGAAGCTGCTCAGCTACAAGAAATCTGTGTGCGTCATTACAAATAAAAATAGGGTTTTGTGCTGGCGTACCTTTTAAGCGTGTGATCGTGTCTTGCAGCATAGTGCTGTCTGATGTGAGAGACAGAAACTGCTTTGGAAGTGCTGCACGCGATTTTGGCCATAAGCGACTACCTGAGCCGCCAGCTAATACTACTGGTTTCATTTGTAATATCCTTGATGTGTGGGTTCTGTGCCCACGTCCTGTTATTAATATATTCGCTGGTTAGTATACAAAGGTTTGTATTACGATTAAATGGCAAAGTTGTATTGGGTTAAAGTTGAAGCAAAAGTGGCTTAAAGCTTGATGGTTTAGGTTTATGGCACATAGATTAAGATAGTCATAACTCAAGTATTGATGTCAGAGTCGAGACACTGATCCCATTATTCATGCACTTTGATTGACCGTCTCATTTAACAAACCCAATACCTGGTCATCGCTAGACTTAGCCTGAGCTCGAACAGAAATACTTGCCTGTTCGACTATTTGTGCTTGAGTAAGCAGTGCGGTTTCTGACGCGAAGTCTGCGTCCGTTATCTGTGAGTGAGCACGGCTTATATTTTCGAAGCCTATCGCATTGTTTCGTATGGCTGATGCCATTTGATTAATTTTAGCGCCGTAAAATGCTCGGCTTTCGCTTACGGACTGCAAAGCGCTATCTATTCGCTCGAGTGCGTTTTTTGCATTGCTTTCATTCTGTAGTGACGTGCCATCTAACCCAAGGTCAGTTGACGTTGCAGGTGTTTTAGTAAGTTCAATGAAATCTGTGCCAACACCGAGTTGGTTTGTCGCGGTAATGTCTACCGGGCCTAATGTAAAGGTTGGTTCACCTTCGTTTCCGAGCGACGTCCATGACGCGGTTACATTAAACGCACCTGAACCAATAACAGAGATTATCAATGGCTGCGCATTGCTCGCAATGGTCAAAGTTTCGTTGAAATTACCACTTGCGTTTTGGTCACCAGTAAATGACATACTGTTTCCATCTATAGTTGCTGAACCGCTTGTAAGTAAACTGCTGTCATCATAACTTGCAATTGCTTCATACCCATTAGTTGGTAAGAAGAATGTACCTTCAATTGATGCGCTGCCTGAAATGCCGTTGCCATTCCATGTACCTGCGGACAAAGGTGTACCCGCTAGATGTTTACCGTCTACTGTAAACACTTGAATATCATCGTTAGCGCCGTTGTCGTTCAAGTTTATCTGAATATTCGTAGAGCCCGCGGGAATATAAGCTATAGAGCGTAATCCGCTTGTCATACTTCGACTTACACCATTCGTGAATGTATCACTTAAAGATGGGACGTTAGCAGAAAGCAGATCGCTATCATCCACTAGGGGTAAACGATTAAACGCTTCGGTATTGTACGCAATGCCATTCAGTGCATTTTTTAGCTGCTGGAATTCTTTATCCAACGCTGCACGGTCGTTGACATTATTGATTCCGTTCTGCGACTGTATTGCCAGCTGCCTCATTCGTTGCAGTATAGCGGCAGATTCTTGCAGTCCACCCTCTGCAATTTGTGCATAGCTTATACCGTCATTTAAGTTGCGGTTGAGTTGCGTATAGGCCCTTTTCTGTGAAGCGAGTCTATTAGATATTTGAAGTCCAGCACTGTCGTCAGCAGCGCTGTTTATTCTTAACCCAGAACTTAAGCGCTCTAGACGCGTTGATAGCGCAGTATTTTGTAAAGTTGAAAGACCTAAAGACTGGTAATTTCCTGTAACCGATAGCACGTTGGTTCCTTAACGCTCTTCGCCTTGTTTAAGACAGATGTAAACTTAGCTTTGAATGAATTTTCACCTTAGTTAAATATTTACAATAAGCATGCCAAATAAAAGATGGTTACGGTACCAATAGGTAGTATTAAGACTAAAATAACAGGTACAAAAAAAGGGGCCTGAGTTTTCACTCAGGCCCCTTTTTCTAATCGAGTATTAATTACTCTTCAGTTGCTTCTACTGCTTCTTCTTCAGCTTCTACAACTGGACGGTCAACTAGCTCAACATATGCCATTGGGGCATTGTCGCCAGCACGGAAACCGCATTTAAGAATGCGAGTGTAGCCGCCTGGACGAGCCTCGTAACGAGGACCAAGCTCGTTGAATAGTTTACCTACAACCTCTTTGTCACCAGTGCGGGCGAAAGCTAGACGGCGGTTTGCAACGCTGTCTTCTTTAGCCATAGTGATTAGAGGCTCGATTACGCGACGTAATTCTTTCGCTTTTGGTAACGTAGTTTTGATCACTTCGTGCTTGACCAAAGAACCGGCCATGTTTTTGAACATAGCTTGACGATGGCTGCTGTTGCGATTCAACTGACGACCACTCTTACGATGGCGCATAGTTTTATCCTTCTCTACAAATCAGTTTGATAAAAACCTGATTAATCTTTTTCAGCGATGCTCTCTGGCGGCCAATTTTCTAGGCGCATACCTAGAGAAAGACCACGAGATGCTAGAACATCTTTGATTTCAGTTAGCGATTTCTTACCAAGGTTTGGCGTTTTAAGTAGCTCAACCTCAGTGCGCTGTACCAGGTCACCAATGTACTGGATAGCTTCTGCTTTCAAACAGTTTGCAGAACGTACTGTCAGCTCTAGGTCATCTACTGGACGAAGCAGAATCGGATCGAATTCTGGCTTCTCTTCTTTCGCTTCTGGCTCAGACACATCACGTAGGTCTACGAATGCATCTAGCTGTTCAGCTAGGATAGTAGCAGAACGGCGGATCGCTTCTTCAGGATCCAAAGTACCGTTCGTCTCCATGTCGATGATTAGTTTGTCTAGGTCTGTGCGTTGTTCAACACGAGCAGACTCTACACTGTAAGCAATACGTTCAACTGGGCTGTATGAAGCGTCTACTAACAAACGACCAATTGGACGATCATCTTCTTCAGAGGAGCGACGGGTAGAAGCTGGTACATAACCGCGACCCATTTCTACTTTAATGCGCATGCTGATTTCAGCTTCGCCAGTTAAAGTACAAATAACGTGGTCAGGGTTTGTAATTTCTACGTCGCCATCATGCTGAATATCACCAGCAACAACAGGGCCAGCGCCAGATTTCACTAGAGTTAGGGTTGCCTCAGTTTTACCTTCAAGGCGAACCGCTAAACCTTTAAGATTTAGCAAGATTTCAATTACGTCTTCCTGAACACCTTCTTTGGTGCTGTACTCGTGAAGAACGCCGTCAATTTCTACCTCGGTAACTGCACATCCTGGCATAGATGACAGTAAAATACGACGTAGGGCGTTACCTAGAGTATGGCCAAAGCCGCGCTCTAGTGGTTCCAAAGTTACTTTGGCACGAGTAGGAGAAACGTTTTCGATCTCAACTAATCTCGGTTTTAGGAATTCAGTCACAGAACCCACAATGCTTCCTCTTTAGTTAGCTTTACTTAGAGTAAAGTTCGACGATCAACTGTTCGTTAATTTCCGCAGACAGGTCAGTTCTTTCAGGAACGCGCTTGAAAGTGCCTTCCATTTTGCTGCTGTCTACTTCAATCCAGGTTGGCTTCTCACGTTGGTCAGCCAGTTCCAAAGCAGCAACGATACGCGCTTGCTTCTTAGCCTTTTCACGAACAGAAACCACGTCTTCGGCAGAAACGTTAAACGATGGGATGTTCACAACTTGACCATTTACCATGATCGCCTTGTGGCTAACTAGCTGACGTGCTTCAGCACGAGTGCTAGCGAAACCCATACGGTAAACTACGTTATCAAGACGCTGTTCTAAAAGCTGTAGCAAGTTTTCACCTGTGTTGCCTTTTAGACGTGCAGCTTCTTTATAGTAGTTGCGGAATTGCTTTTCCAGAACGCCGTACATACGACGAACTTTTTGTTTTTCACGCAGCTGAACACCGTAGTCAGACAGACGGCCACGACGGGCACCGTGCTGACCAGGCGCTGTATCGATTTTACATTTAGAATCGATTGCGCGAACGCCGCTTTTTAGGAACAGGTCTGTTCCTTCGCGACGGCTAAGTTTGAGTTTTGGACCCAAATATCTTGCCATGATCTTTCTCCAACTGTCCGTCGATTAAACGCGACGTTTTTTCGGTGGACGACAACCGTTGTGAGGAATAGGGGTCACATCGGTAATGTTTGTGATCTTATAACCTGTAGCGTTAAGAGCACGGATCGCAGACTCACGGCCTGGACCTGGACCTTTAACGAAAACTTCAAGGTTCTTAAGACCGTATTCTTGTGCAGCAACACCTGCACGCTCAGCAGCTACCTGTGCAGCAAATGGGGTAGATTTACGTGAACCACGGAAACCTGAACCACCAGATGTCGCCCATGCTAGTGCATTGCCTGAACGGTCTGTAATAGTCACAATTGTGTTGTTGAAAGACGCATGGATATGAGCCATACCGTCTGCAACCTGACGTTTAGCGCGCTTACGCGTGCTACGAGCTGGTGCTTTAGCCATAACTTACTCCCCGTTTACTTCTTAATTGGCTTACGAGGACCTTTACGGGTACGCGCATTAGTTTTAGTGCGCTGACCACGTAGAGGCAAGCTACGACGGTGGCGAATACCACGGAAGCAACCCAGGTCCATCAAACGTTTGATGCTCATAGAGACTTCACGGCGTAGATCACCTTCAACGGTGAATTTAGCCACTTCGTCACGAAGCTTATCAATAGTAGCTTCGTCTAGCTCTTTGATTTTTGTATTTTCTGCAACACCAGCACC